>JADHEF010000791.1_pt1 | contig 26564 bp, 18 predicted proteins | sample 8952391 | NCBI WGS metagenome assembly JADHEF01 (sample SAMN16124439, study PRJNA663245) | bioreactor sludge metagenome | isolation source: sludge (nitrite) | place: India:Bengaluru | collected 2019-02-28 | reverse complement strand
GGCCAGCGCATCCATGTTCGGCGTCGCCGCCATCCTGCCTCCATAGCAGCCAGGCTGCGCCCACCCCATGTCATCCACATAGATGAGGAGCACGTTTGGCTTGGCGGGCTGGGGCGCCTCCACCGCGTGCAGCGCGGCCAGCGGCGCCAGAAGAAGAGAAACGAGCGGCAGGAAGGCGAGGGTGAAGAGCGTATTTTTCATTGAGGGAATATACCGAGCTCCTGTTTCATTAAGGCAGCGTGAGAAGGCGGTAGAACTGTTTCAGCAGGGGCGGCGTCTCTGTCCAGGCCGTGAGGTTCGTCGTTGCGATCACGGCCGGGCCGGCATTTGTCCACGACCGCAAGTCAGCGCTGCGCACAACTTGATAGCATCCACCGGGCCAGCTCGGCCACAGGAGCTGAATGCCGCCCGGCGCCCCAAGCGCGATGCTGAGCCGCTCTGGCGGAAACAGGCGCGCGTGCCACTTTTCGAACTCGGCCCGGTAAGCGGCAACGTCAATATCCGCCACATACAGCTCGAAATAGGTGCTGCCATAGGTCGAGTTGGCAAAGAGCATGCCGTCGCCGGGCGTGGCGTTGGTGACGCTGGCATCATAGTTGTTGAACGGCTGATGCCACGATGTCAGCGCCTGAAAGTTGGCCCACGTCTTCGTCTGGGACAGATAGAGCGGCGCTCCGAAACTCGTGACAGGCTTGCCGGAGATCGGGTCTTGTCCGGGCGCAGGCCGGCTGGCTGACAGGTTCTCCATCCAGAAGCCAACGCGGGGCCGGGTCACACCGTTGAACTCCGCCAGAATCGACTGGCGCAACGCCTCCCACAGCGTCGGCGAACTCTGTGTGTCCGTAACCGGCCAAAAACCGATCTGCACGAATTGGGAAGGAAAATTGGTGACGGCGGCGCGCAAATTCCGCAGAACGGCGTCAGTGAGGTTGGCACGCGTGTAGCCGGACATGCTGCGCATGGGTACAGCGGGATCACGAATGGCGAGCTTGGCACCGACCAAGCCGGCATTGACGACCTCGAGCACCGGATGGTCTTTGAGCTTTACGCCGTCGATGGTGTGCTCCGCCAGAGCGTGGAGAAACACCTCCATGCGGGTCAGCAAGAAAGCATCCCAAGGCACGGCTCGGTTGCGGCCCACGCCGGTGTCATACCAAACCGCGACACCCGGCGTTTGCGCGATCCACGCCGGATCGGTGTTCATGAAGAGGAAAGAGAGCTTGAGCCCACGCGAGGCGAGCCGCCTGACATTCCAATCCACCAACGTAAAATCGAAGTTATCTTGCGCGGGCTCCATCGTGCCCCAGTCGGCACGCAGGGCATAGCCAGTAACGAAATCATTGGTTCGGATGTTCGCATCTCGCATCGACACGCCATTGATGTTGGTTGTGCCAGCCAAGCTGTCGAGCACGTAGATGCCGCGCGGACACGGAAAGCTCTCGCCCGCGATGACCGGGTGAAATGCGCCGACCGCGATCAGCACCAGCATCCGGGCAACCTTTAACCGGATCGCATTAACCATCATGGCTTTATCCTCTTGCCCCCTGGAGATTGCAGAACCTTATACGTCGCAAACCACTCGCGCAACAGGCGGTTGACCTCGTCGGACTTCTCAATCGGCAGACCATGGCCGACGCCTTCGAACAAGTGCCGCTCGTTTGGAACCCCGTGGCTGTCGAGACTCTGCTTCAGCCGCTCCGAACTTTGCGGTGCCACCGTCGTGTCGGCGGTGCCGTGCAGGATCAGGAACGGAGCGCGGATGCGGTCGGCCACGTCGGCCGCCGGCGCGGCGGCCACGCGGTAGTCGTCCATAACCATAACCACGCCTCCGGCCGTGATAGCCGCGGCGGCAATCTTGTCTGGCGCGGCAGCAGCCAGCGCTATGGTCAGGAACGCGCCCATGCTGTGGCCGTAGAGTGCGATGCGCTTCGGGTCCACCTCCTTCTGCTGGCGCAGGATCTCCAGACAAGCTAGGCCGCGCCGGATGTTCTCGGGCCGGGCTCCGGCCTGCGAGAAATCGACGCCCTCCCTGCTGCCCCGCCCTCCGCCGCCAGTGCCGGCGTGGGTATAGTCAGTCGCGATGCAGACGAAGCCCCACTTCACCAGCTCCGCACCGCGTGTCCGCATCATCGTCTGCGAACTGCCTCCTAAGCCGTGGCTGAGGATGATCGCTGGAAAAGGCCCAACACCTTCCGGCTTCAGCATTATCCCGGCCAACGGCTTTCCGTCTGCCGTGCAGGTCCAACGCTCACCGCTGAGATAGAACCCTTCGACGATGGGTGTCTGCACGTCTTGAACTCCGACAGCCCCGACACACAGAACCGCGCCGGCCAGCACGAGCACTCCCTGAATAACACCCTTCATGCAGGACTCCTTGTGCCCGCTAAAAACGGCTGGCGCACGGTGTTTATTGCCCGCCGAACAAAAGTGTGTCTAAAAGGCGATAGCGAGCAGCGACAGGATGGTTGCAAGGCCGAGCAGGGTCAGCGCGACCGCAATCAAGGTTTCAAGCCGGGCTTTGGGCTGGGGCAGAACACCGGCGGCAAGATCCTTCAAATAACGTCGGTAGCGCACGAGCGAAGCCACATTCAAAACGACGCCCAACACGACCAGCCCAAGCCCTAACCACAACGAGATTCCGTGAGAGAATTGCTGAGGAATCTTCTGCATGGCCTCCCACTCTTTGAGGAAAAGCCCGAAACGCGACACGACGAACCCGAATCCCATCAAGGCCAGCCCGGTGCGAATCCAGGCCAGAAAGGTCCGCTCCGCAGCCAAAGGCACACGCGGGTCTTCCGTCAACAGCGACTTCTTATCTGCACTCATCCGTTCCTCCCGCGGTTGGCATCTTTTCATATTTTGCGACCGCTATCCACACCCTGAAACCCTCATACCGGGCGAGCATCGGAACGCCCCCCAGCTCATTGGTCAGCATCAACTCACAACACCTCGAGCAGATGCCTGCGCAGGCAGGTGAAGAGCTTCAAAAAATCCCTGTTGCGTATCGAACAGCGCTTGACCGTGCCCTCCTTGCTGGTGGCAACCAGCCCCTGCTCCACCAGCAACTTTAGCTGCAGCGAGAGGGTCGGCTGCGGGCAGTTCAGCAACGCCTGAAGTTCCGAACAGCTCAACGACCTCTCGGCGAGCGCCTGCATAATGCCGAGCCGGAGGGGATTCGCCAGCGCCTGAAGCACGCGGGCCCCGCGCTCCCGCAGCTCATCCGTCAACATTTCTTCGCTTTTCATGTCCACGAGGATAGCAGGTTTTCGATATATTTGGCAATTGTAATATTGTAATTGTCATATATGTGTCGCAACCGGCCTATCGATCGAGGAAACGTGAACCGCCGGGCGAGAAAGGACCGCGGGGTAGGCGTCACACTCCGCGGCCTCATCCGGGAAACTTGTCCAGCTCCGCCCGCACCCTTGGCGGGTCATTTCACTGCTTGAGGCGCGGTCTCTCCGCCGCTGACGGGAAGCTCCGGACGCGCTGCCCACTCGGTCCAGCCGGCGTCATACCATCTGACGCGGGTATAGCCCAAGAGACGGGTCAGCACAAAGAAAGTCTGGCTGGCCTGGTGTCCCGTGCGGCAGTGGATGATGACCTGCGAGCTTTTTGCGGGAATGAGTTTAGCATAGGCCGCCGCCAATTCACCGAGCGGCTTCAGCGTGCTGAACGATTCCCCTTTGTCCACGTCTTCCGTGAAAGGCCGACTGACCGCACCCGGAACATGTCCGCCACGCGCCTCGTCCCGCTTCTTGCCCGTGAAGAAATCAGCGGGACGGACATCAAGGATTACGGTATCCGGCTTACCGATTGCCGCAAGCACCTCTTTGGCGCCGACCGTGAAGGCATCTTCCTTAGCAGGAACTGGATACCTCGCAGCCGTGACGGCAGGAAGCATCGTATCCAGCGGCCGATGCTCGCTCTGCCACTTGGCGAAACCTCCCCGCAACACCGCATAGCGGCTATGCCCTAACCGTTCGCAGGCCATACCCACCAGCGTCGCGTCCTGGATCTTGTCTCCCCAAATGACGATGATCGCATCTTCCGGGCAAAGCCCCATCTGCGAGAAATGCTCAGCCAAGAGACTTGCGGGCAGAAGCATGGAGGGGATACCCTCCACGCAGCCACGCAGACTCTCGATGTTCAGGCTCAACGCACCCGGAACGTGTCCGCCGTTATACTCGGGCTGCGGCCGCACATCGAGGATCTTCACGTCCGGCCGCCCGAGACGTTGCACCAGCCAATCCGTATCCACCTCGGCGGGAAGAGACGTCCCCGCATTCTCCGCTGTAGCGGCAACCGCAGGAGCAGGCAAGGGCGCATTCAGGAAGAATGCGCGCCAAGCCCGGACCTTAGCCGCCTGAACCGGCGTGACCGGCGCAGCGCGGAGCGACACCGGCTTGAGGCATGTCTCCAGAAAGCCTTGGAGCCCATCGGTGAGCTGGTAGACATTGCCGAAACCCAGCCTGGCCAAGCTGTCGCGAGCCTGCGCGGGATGGGTCATGCCGTTGGAATAGAGCACGATCAAGCCCTGATTCTTGTGCGGGGCGAGCGCAGCCGGCAGGTCGGGCACCTGAATGTTGACGGCCGTACGAATATGGAATTTCGCAAACTCCTCCGGTGTGCGGATATCGACCAGCAGGAGCGACGCGTCGCCGCCCAGCAAACGGTCCGCGAGATCCTGAACCTCGATGTGGTCCGCGCCATCCCGCATGCCGGCCAGCAGGGTCTGCTCCCGCACGGCCGCGGGCTGCGTCTGCACGGCGAAAAGGCCGAACGCGCCGATGACCAGCAACGCGCTGAAGACCTTGAGGAAGCGCGGATTCCACTCGTTTTCCACGCCCTTGCGTTTTTTCTCGATCGCCTCCGCTCCCCAGAAACAGCCTACGGCGAGCAGCGTGAAGACGAACGCGAAAGACGCCTCGGAGACGCCCAGCGACTCGAAGACGAAGACCACTCCGCGGTCCTGCGCGGCCAGCGGCTCGACCACGTGATAGAGCTCGCTGTAGAGGATGCTGCCCCCCACCGCACCGACCAAGAAAACCAGCGCGTCGAGCTTTCCCGAGGCCACGCCCACGGCTGCCGTACCGGGGCACCATCCGCCCATGACGAAGCCCACCCCGAACATCAGGCCCCCGAGAATCTGCGCCGCGTAGAGCGTGTGCAGGAAGTAGACGTTGTCGGCCGTCACCCAACCGAAACCCTTGGCATAGCTGACGCCGAGCATGGCAACGATCACCGCCGTGAACATGACCTTCAGCACCGCCATGTCCTTGAAATAGAAGATGCCTGCCAGACGTTTCGAACTGCCGAAACCCGCACGTTCGAGCGCCACGCCAAAGGCGAGGCCGATCAGAAGGCTCGCCAGAAAGGCGGCTGGCGAGTCGAGCGTTCCGCTACTGAAAAAGGTATTAATCATGCCATTGCCTCCTCACGAACCACGCTGCGGCATAGCCACCCGCGAACACGCTGACGAGGAAGAGCAAGCTGCCCGTGAGCAGCACCGCACTGCCGGATAAGGCTTGGCCGGAGGTACAGCCGTTGGCCAGGCGGCTGGCGAAGCCCACGATGACGCCTCCGACCAGCGCGAAGAGCAGCCGCTTGAGAGACGAGCACCGCGCCCCGCGCTCCACGATGACGGCACAGCGGTCGGCCAGCAAAGCAGAAATGAAACCGCCGCAGAACACGCCCGCAAGCATGAAGACCAAATAGTAATGGAGCGGATGAGCGCCCCACCCACCGAAATAGCGGCTGGCCAGCGTCCGCGCCGGAGCCAGCACAAGCTCGCAGAAGGCCCCCGCGCGCGCGAGGGCGGCTGATGCGCCCAGGCCCGCACCGAGGATCAGGTATGAGGTCAGAAGGGTCAGGCCGAGCAATACGCCGGCGAGATACGGATTCGAATATGGTTTCGGCTTCATGATCAGCACCCCGCACTCTTCTTTTTCGGCGCCTGCGGCGCAGGTTGCGCCGGCACCGCCGGCTGAGCCGAAGGCGCTGCAGAGGGAACCGGAGCCAACGGCACGGACCCGACCGGCCCGCCCAGCTCCGCGTCGCGCCAGTAAGCCTCAAGCCCGCCGAACAACACTTTGACCTGCCGCTCGGTCTTCTGCGCGAGGATGCCGCCCGCCATCATCGCCAGCGAGCCGTCGCGGTCCACGATCACCAGCGGTCCCGCGCCCGTCAGAAACGCCGGATCGGCAATCAGGTCGGCCAACTCCACGTTACGAGCGCCCGACAGGTGATAATCGACGAACTGCCCGGCGGGACGGACATCTACGAGATCGAACGTACCGGGCAGGTCCATGAGCAGACGCTTGAGCTCAGACGGGTCGATACGGTCGGGCAACCTGGCGACGCGTTTCGGCTGCGAGGTCCCTGTTCCGCCGGGTGCCGCGGACTGAATCACCGGCAAGCCCTGTTCGATCCACGCCTCGCTGCCGCCGACCATGCTGGAGACTTTTTTAAAGCCCTTACGCTCCAGCACGCCGATACCCATGCTGCTGCGGTAGGCCGAATTGCAGACCGTCACGACCGGTTCCCTCGCGTCCAGTTTGGTTCCCGCGAGATCGCCCAGAAGATTGAGCGGCACGTTCACCACGTTGCCGATACGCAGTCCCATCCACTCGCTCGGCAGGCGCACGTCCACGATCACCGGCGCGGTGCCGTCCTTCATGCGCTGATAAAGGACCTGCGGCTGAATTGACTCGTTCGACAAAACCGGCTGCCCGGCCGCGACCCAGGCGTCAATCCCCACGGTGCCCGCCGTGTCATAGCCGACACGGCGCAGACGGCGGACCGCCTCCTTCAGCTCCTCCCCGCTGCCGCACAGCACGGTGCGGCTGCCCCACGGCACCATCATGCCAACCCAGGTTTCGAGACGTCCACGCAGGGCGATGTTCACCGAATTGGGAATATGCCCTGCGGCAAAACTCTTTGCATCGCGCAGGTCTACGACATACGAGACATTGATGTCTGTCAACGTTTTGTCCAAGTTCGGGACCGGCGGCAGCGGCGCGTTCCAAGCCACCAGCGGCGGACCTTCACGGTTCATCTTGGCGTTGTGTTTGAAGTATTGGGGCGCATCAGGCAACCCCTCCAAGACGGCGGTGATGAAGTCATTCCTGGCTCTATGCTGCAGATACGGGTTGCTCTTGCGTTCCGTGCCGATGGTTGAGGAGGGCTCATCGCGAAGGTGAGCGCCGCACAGCGAGCCCGCGCCGTGGGCGGGAAGAACGAGCACGCCGTCGTCAAGTTTCGCGAGCTTGTTGATCCACGTGTCGTAACTCATACCCGCCAGCGCGGCCGCCGCCAGCGTGCCCCCCATCAGGTCAGGCCGTCCGATCGAGCCCACGAAGAGCGTGTCGCCGGTCAGGATCGCGCGGGGCTTGGCCTTATCGGTCGTATCGAAAACAAGGGCACACATGCCATCGGGCGTGTGGCCGGGAGTGGCCAGAAACTGAAGTGTCACATCGCCCCACGGCACCACCTGCTGATCCACGAGCGCGTTTATCACATATTCCGCCCCGCTCTCCTTGCTCTGGAAGACGGGACAGCCGAGCGCCTTGATGAATTCGCTGTGCCCCGCCACAAAATCCGCATGCGAGTGGGTCAGGAAGACGCCTTTGATTGTCCAGCCCTCTTTTTTCGCCAGGTCGAGATAGACCTGTATGTCACGGTCCGGATCAACCACCAGCGCGTCGGCAGCGCTGACCACGAAGTAGGAGTAATGCGACAGGACCGCGAGGTTGAGCTGCACGAGCTTGACGCCCGCTTTATGATACCCGGCCGCTTTCCTTTTGACCAGACTGGAGAGACAAAACCCTCTCTCCCGCCGTCAGACGCCAGTTCATCCGCCATCAGGGCGGACGCCTCACATCCCATAATCCCGCAGCTTATAAATAAAATTGCGGCGGCTCATTCCCAACAACGCGGCGGCGCGCGTCTTGTTGCCACCGGTCTTTTCAAGCGCCTCTAGCACCGCCCGGCGCTGAATCTCCCCCATGTCGCCCACAAGCACGCTGGCGGGCACGGAAGAGACCGGCGCTTTCTGAAGCTGCGGCGACAGGTCGCCGGGCAAGATCAGCGAGCCGTTGGCGAGTATGGCCGCACGCTCCATGACATTGCGAAGTTCACGCACGTTGCCCGGCCACCCGTAGGCCCGCAGCAGACGTTCCGCGGCGGGTGCCAAGCGCAACTTACGGCTCTTGAGAAAGAGGTCCGCGAGCGGCAGAATGTCGTCGGGCCGCTCGCGCAAAGGCGGGATGTTTAAAGGGAAGACATTGAGCCGGTAAAAGAGGTCTTCGCGAAACCGACCCTTCCGCACTTCGTCCGCCAAGTCACGGTTGGTGGCGGCGATCACGCGCGTATCCGTTTTCATTTCGCGACTGCCACCCACGCGGCGGAAAATCCCCGATTCCAGCACATGCAGGAACTTCGGCTGAACGGGCAGTGGCAGCTCGCCTATCTCATCCAGAAAAACGGAGCCCCCGTCTGCCACTTCGAACTGTCCCTTGCGCAGGGCATCGGCCCCTGTAAAAGCCCCTTTTTCATGTCCGAACAGCTCGCTTTCCACCAGGTTGTCGGGAAGCGAGCCGCAATCCACGCGGACCATGGGCAGCCCCTTGCGGCCGCTCGAGTCGTGGATGAAACGGGCGACAACCTCCTTGCCCACGCCGCTTTCTCCGAGCAACAAGACGGTCACGTCCGAGTCGGCCACACGGGCGGCCTGCTCAAAGAGGTGGCGCATCGGGCCGCTCTCTGCCACGACCGACGGCGGGACATCAAGCGGCGGGACGGAACGGGAGCCGTTCGCCCCCAGCGCGTCATCAACGGCGGCGACCAGCTCATCGATATCGACAGGCTTTTCGAGGTAATCCAGAGCACCCGCCTTGATCGCCGCAACAGCGTCCCGAAGGTCGATAAACGCGGTTAAGAGGATCACCGGCAACGAAGGCCACTGCGCTTTGACGCGCTCCAGCACCTGCAAGCCGCTCATCTCCGGCATCCGGACATCCAGCAGCATCAGGCTGCAATCCGGCGCAGCCGCCAGCGCCTCAATCCCGTTGGCGCACTTAACCGCCATGTAGCCGGCAGCGCGCAAGGCTGTGGCCAACAGGTCACGCTGTGCCCGCTCGTCGTCCACGATGGCGATACGCGGTGTGATGGCTGTCATGCCTCCTCCACGAGCGCAAGCCCTACCAGTGCGGCTTGAGTGCCTTGTCCAACAACAGATGTGATGCGGAGCTGCCAGCCGTGCGAGGCCGCGATCTGTTCCACAATCGGCAGCCCCAGTCCGGAGCCGCCCGCAAATCGCGTGAAATAGGGCTCGGTCACGCGGGGCAGATCCTCCGGAGCGATTCCGCAACCCGCATCCGACACGCGCAGGGAAAGGACCGTGCCCGACCGCTCCGCGTCGACCCGTACAGCTTGCCCCGGCTTCGATGCGCGCAGCGCGTTTAGGATGAGGTTCAGCAACGCGCGGCGCAACAGGTCCTCGTCAGCCAACACGTAAAACCCGCATGGCCGGTAAGTCACCTCCGCCTGGGCGGCAGCGGCATCCATCTGCACAACAGGCAAGAACCGTTTAAAGAAAGCATCCAGATCAAGTCGTACCGGGGCCGCCTCTTTCGGGCGGGCCAGCGCGAGAAACGAGTTGATTCCTCCGATCACGCGGTCCACCTCGTCCACGATCTGCCGGGCATAGCCCTTGGAAGGGCACTCTTTTTGGGAACACTCGCCGACGGCCTGCGCCAAGCCACGGACAATACCAAGCGGATTTTTCGTTTCATGCGCAAGCCCCGCGCCCAAACGAGCAACCTGCTCCTGCCGAACCGCGCGCTCGCGCGCCTTTTCAAGCTCCCCGGCCAGACTTTTGCGCTTAAGCATCAGCCAGACGGAGAACACACCCAACCCCAACGCGCCAAAGGTCACCGCCAGCGAAAAGAAGAAATGAATACGGTGCCGCCTTATCGCATGCTGGACCCCCGAACCGTCCAGCACCGCGGTGAGAACGTAAACACCCGTTTTGAACGGGGCCCACTTCTCCATGTCGTCCGCCCCGCCTCGCCCCTCACCGCCGTGACCGCAAGCTTCCAGCAAATCGACACGGCTCGCAAGCACCAGTTTATCCTCGGTCCAACAGGGTTTCTTGGGCGGCGTGCCGGGCAACGCGTTGCGCCGACCTCCAGCGGCAATCACCTGGCCCTCGGGGTCGCGCAGCTCAAGTGCGATCATATCGGGGCTGCGCACGAGTTCATCGAAAATGATCGTCAGCTTGTCCCCTCGGTAGCGCCCCATGCGTCCATGCGCCAGAATACCCGCCTTCAGCGCATCCAGCACCGTCTGGCCGCGTTCAGAAAGCACCCTTCGGTGCGAAACTATTTCCGCCCGGCAGGAGCTGAAAATGGAATAGAAACTGGCGGCCGCTATACACGCGACAGCCAACACAAACCCGCACAGGCATCGGTTACGTTGACAGTTCACCCGCTCCCTTCACATCATTTCTTGCCGTTTCCACGGCCTTGGCCACGGCCCTCACACGTCCCTTGTCCGCCGCACGGTCGCTTCACCCGGCCCTTGCATTGGCCCTTGCCCTGGCAGCGACACAACCCCTTGCCGGCTTGGCCTGTGTTTGTTCGGGCGTTGCTATTGTCGCAGATAGCGTCACCCTCCGCATCAACAAAGAGGCCCGACCCTTTTTTGTCTTTCGGAGACTCACCCGCATAACCGCATCTGAACACAGCTCCCACAGACAGCATGCAAACGACGGCGAACGTGACCGCTTTTATGGACATGAGAAACCTTTCTTAAGCAGGCCAGGAAAAGCGTCTTGCCCGATCTTCCCAAGCCCGGCTGGACCGCATTTCGTTAACAGCAACTCAGAAGCAAGTGCTGTGCCAGCGGTTATCCGTGACAAAACGCCCGCAACCCTGCAAAATCGGCGCACCCGGCGGAGCGACCCTGCAGAAATTGCAGGCCTCATTCCCACAACAGGGCGTTTTCACCGTGAACGCACAGGCCCGCGTGTTCAAATCACCTCAAGAACCTGTGGCATGGGGATTGCTTAGTACAACGCCAAACAAACAGCAGTGGTCGATCCGGCCGGGCGGTCGGAGGCGATGATTGCTCGTTGAAAATCCCGAGACCGGGAGCATAAAAGAAAAGGTACTTGTGATGAAACGTATGTTAACCAACCCGACAAGAAAATGGCTAAGCATGACCGGCGTCGTACTGACACTGAGCCTCGCCTCACGCGGCATGGCATCGACCGCAGTCGTTCCCCTGACCGATGATGAACAAACCTGGCTGACGTTTATGCGCGAAGAGGAAAAGGTCGCGCGTGACGCGTACCTCACGTTCTTTGAGTTGTGGGATTCGCGCTCCTTCCAGAACATCGCAAAGAGTGAACAAACCCACATGACATCCATCAAGACGCTGCTCACCCGTTACGGCGTCACTGATCCCGTCACTGACGATACGGTCGGCGTATTCGCCAACCCTGAACTGCAGGAACTGTATGATACGCTCATCGCCCAGGGAAGCCCCTCCCTGGCTGATGCTCTGGGAGTCGCCAAGCTGATTGAAACGGCCGACATCGACGATCTGAACGAAGCCGCAGCAGCGACCACGCACCGCGACATGCTTTCCGTATACAAGAACCTGTTGCGCGGCTCAACAAGCCACCTTAAAGCGTTTACGAAAACTTCGGGCCTCAGTCCCGATGCTTCCGCCACCTGCACCGGAGGCACCTGCGCAGACGGGACGACCTGCACCGGAACAGGTGCGGGAACCGGCACATGCTCCGGCACCGGCACGTGCGCCGGCAAGAAAACCGGAGCAGGCACCGGCAAAAAAACCGGCACTTGTTCGGGCACCGGCTGCACCCTCAACTAAAAAAAGACACCCGGATTCTCTTGTGGCGGCCCGTTCAACGAATGTGCCGCCACAAACTTAGGCGCTTCGTCAGAATCTGCGGGTGGCCAGCGCGCGTCCGGCAGGGTTACACAGACGCCACCCGGGCCGTCGCCAAAAAGACCGGATAGGTACGGAGCACGCCATCCGAACCCGGACGCGTGATTCGATACGCTTCGCGTGACGCGGCGCCCGTAAAGCCGGCCTCATTCAGCCAGCGGCAGAGAGCCGCACGCTCGAAGCCGCAGTGATAAATGCCCGTCGGGTCGGCATGAAAAGTCCCGTCCTCCGTGTCCAGATCGGCCAGCGCGATCCAGCCGCCGGGGCGCAGCGCGGGCCGCACATGCGTGAGCACCGCCAACACGTCAGGCAGGTGATGCAGCGTCATCGAACTCACGATCAGGTCGAAGCGTCCCTGGGGGAGCGCGGCCACGCCCACGTCGCACTGAAGGACATGCAGGTTGGCTACGCCAAGCGTTTCAACCTTCTCGCGGAGCACGCGCAACATCTCGCCCGAGGCGTCCACCGCCGTGACCTCGCCGACAGCGGGCAGCAGACCGAGCGCGACCAACCCGGTGCCAGCGCCGAAATCCAACGCCGCCATGTCCGGCCGCAGCGGCACCGCCGCGCGGATCGCCTCCACAACAGCCCGAGCCAGCGCCACCCGAGCCGGGTTCGCGTCCCACTCCGCCGCCTTGTTATCAAACCGCGCGCCCGCGTGCTCCAGACTTGTCTGCATGGCCAACTCCTCAACGTGCTGTTCAGCATACGCCAACCGCCCCTCCCCGTTCAAGCCCCAAGGCCATCCGGCCCGAAATCGCAACCCACAAGATCCCCGCTGAAAAACGCGCCAGCAGCGTTTCATTTCCCGACATTTTCAGATTGCTTGCGCTTCTCGAATCCGTCAAAATCAACGCCACTGTGTGCTGCGGGTTTATTTTAATCGAAAGGGCTAAAACATGGACGCGACAAAGACATTACTCGTGTGTATGACGGTCATATCGATGAGCTGTTCGGCGCTGGCAGAACCCTCTGAGCAGGCCATCACACTCGACAGCAACAGCGCGTATTTGCAGGTGGCGGGCGACACGACATTTCCGCCTGCCGGCAACGCGTCAATGACGGTCGAGATGTGGATCAACGCCGCCTCGCTGCCGTCGTCGGGCAGCACGCTGGCCGGGTGGGGAACCGAAAGTTACTGCGGCCTACACTATCTGGGGCTATCGTCAGCCGGCAGCGTCATCTTTTCCCATTGGGGCGTGGACAACACCTTTCCTGCCGGACTGACCACGGGTGTCTGGCACCACGTTTGCGCCGTCCATGACGGGGCGGCGAACCTGGATTACCTCTACGTCGACGGGACGCTTTTCGGATCGAACGCGACGCCTGTGCTGACTGTGGGGCGGACTGCAGTCCGGCTGGGGCAGCATCCGAATGTGGCGAGCTACCCGTTCATCGGAACGATGGACGAGGTCCGGATCTGGTCAGTGGCCCGTACGGCTGCGGAGGTCAAAGCAGCCTTGTTTGAGCGGCTCACGCAACCCGTGGCGGGTTTGGCCGCACGGTGGGGATTTGACGACGGCGCAGGAAGCGCGGCGGCGGACAGTTCGGGGAACGGACACACAGCCGCGCTGGTGGGCAGCGCCGCTTGGACCGCGCTGGTCGCACCGGAAACGGCGGCTCCTCCTGCGATTTCGACGTTCGCGATCGAACAGAACAGCGCGGACGATTACCTTCAGATCGGTTACGACACGACGTTCCCGCCTTCAGGCAACGCGTCGATGTCGATCGAAATGTGGTTCCTTGCGAATCAGATGCCGCCTGCGGGCGGCGGAGGCACGCTGGCGGCATGGGGCACTGCGGGAGCGGGCGGCATGCATTATCTGGCGCTGACGCCAGAGGGCAATGTGGTCTTCTCTCACTACGGCTACGATTTCTACTACACGGTCGGCTTGACAACCGGCGTCTGGCACCATGTCTGCGCCGTTCACAATGGCGCCAATAACACCGACACGGTTTACATCGACGGGCAACCGAAGGGGACGAACACGATGCCGAGCTTGGTCGTGGGGCGGACAAGCGTGCGGCTGGGACAACATCCAGGAGCCTCGGGATATACGTTCCTTGGACGCATGGACGAGATCCGGATCTGGTCGGTCGCCCGCACACCTGAGGAGATTGCCGCAACGATGACCCAACGCTTAACAGGCCCCGCGACCGGCCTTGCCGGCCGGTGGGGGTTTGACGAAGGTGCCGGGAGCGCCGCCTACGACAGCGCGGGGAATTATCGTCCGGCGGTCCTGTGCGGAACACCGGCCTGGACCTCGCCAGGCGCTCCGCTGGCGGAGCCGACAGGCGACTTCGTGATCGCCGCGTTCGACCCCGCTTCAGGAAGCCTGACCTTTGGCGAAGTGCCTGCGGCGACGCGTTACCGCGTGGAGTGGGCGAGCAGCCTCTCTTCGTCCACCTGGAGCAGCAACGCGCCGGGCCTGGCGTTGGTTCCCTCCATGGGAGACGGCAGCCTGACCGTGACCGTCGGCGTCGAACAGGCCTCCTGCTTCTACCGTGTGGTTGCGACCCTCACCAACACGCCGCCAGTCAGCGTCGGCTCAACGTTCGACACCGATACCGAGGGCTGGCGTGTTGTGAATTACCCGTTTAGATCGCACGTGCAGGAACCCGACACTTCGCCGCTGAACTTGGACGGGCTCGGCAACCCGCCGTACAGCGTCCGGCTCGGTGACGTCTATGGCGAAACGGGCATCTCGGCGCCCAGCGGCTTTTTGGGAGACAGACTCCCGTATTATGGCGGCAGCCTGTCTTACGATATTCTGATCAGGTATACGGACGCTCTCACCTACCCGGCGGTCGTATTGAACGGCGGATCGCTTTCGGTGTATTATGACCTGCCTTCGCCGACCCTCAACGAATGGGTTCACGTAACCATTCCCTTCAGCGAGGCGGGATGGAAGGTCAGCGGCACTTTGAGGAGTGCGACAGAGGCGGAGTTCAAGACGGTCTTGGGCAACCTCAAGGGCCTCTACATCTACACCGAGTGGCACTCGGGAGACGACGACACCAACGTTGACAACGTGATCTTGACCCCTCAGTGAGGGGTCTCAAAGGAGGAGCGGATTTTGCAGGACAAAGCGTACGTCGTGATCGTGCAGTGCCACCTTGTGATGCAGCGCTGCTCGGGATACTTTTGCGAGAAGGCCTTCAACGAGCGCCTCGGCGGGTTCGCGGACTACCCGGCCGACGGGCGCTACCGCACGCTCAACATGACGTGCGGAGGCTGCTGCGGCCGGGCCTTGCACCGCAAACTCGGCAACCTCGTGAGCAAGATCAAGGCCAAAGAGAACGTCGAGAAGGAACGGATCGTCGTGCACCTCTCCTCGTGCATCACCAAGGACAACTACCACGGGCCGCCCTGCCCGCATCTCGACTACCTGAAAAACTTGGTCGCCAAACTTAACCTCGAGCTGCGCGAGGACACGTGGGTCAGCAAACGGGCCGAACAGCGCCGCGCAGAGGGCGTGTATCAGCAAAGGTAACAGCCGCCTCAGTCCGCGGCCTTATCCCGCGCCTCGCGGATCGCGAGCGAGAACAACAGCCGATGGAGTTCTGCGCATTCACCGCGCTGAAGCCGTTGGCGCATTTCGGCCAGCACGGCCTCCGCTTTGTCACACGCGATCTTTCGGGCGGTCAATTTGGCGATTGCCTTTTGAGTGAGATCAAGCTGTGCCCGGCAGTCATCCATGACGCTGCCGGGCACGACGGTTTTGACTGCGGTGACCTTTAAACATGAATCCTCCGCATAAAAGGAGCGCAACTCAAAAGGCTTCAGCGCAATCTTCGCATCGGCAAGGACCTGACCGGTCGACAGGTCCTTGAGAGGCTGCTTCGAAGTGATCGTCAGCAGGCTCTCACAGTCGTCCCAGAGCAGGGAAACCGCATACACATAAGTCCCTTTGGGCGTGTTCAGATAGCGGACCGTGACCGGATCTTGCACACCGGGCACACTTGTGAACGGCAACGCGGGCAACGCACAGAATGCCTTGGCGAACTCCCGAGCCTCGACATCGCGGCCCCAGGTGCCCAACGGCTGCGCGCCGATCAGATAGCGCTGAACGTCCATCGCGGCAACGGCGAAAGCCATGTCCTTTAGAAAATAGCGTCCGAACGGCTTGACGTCGGCGTTCTGGAAATAGCCCGCATAGACGTCGTTTTTCAGCGAGCCATTAAAGCTCTCAAAATAGGTGGGGGCATTGTCCACGAAGCCGAGTTTGCCGTTCATGAACCGGACGGCCACGGCCGAGTCGTACAGCACCTCATTGTCATGGTTCGCCGGACTTCCCCAATGCAGGGTATGGCGATGGGAGGTGTTGTTTCGGCCCTGAACCAGATAGACGCCCTTGAGGGCCTGAAGCTGCTCAAGAAGTGACGTGCTTTCAGGGGAAGGCCCATTCGGAAGGCCTGCCACGACATACAGTTTCAGACGAGGGCTCACCTTATCCATTTCGGCACGGATGAGGCGGAAGAGCGCGACCGATTGTTGAGCGCGCCAGCTCAACCACCTGTCAAGCTGCGGCTCCCGAGTCAAGAATTCACGCCTCTCGGCACCGCTCTTTGCGTTCACCGCCACGCCGGTCTCTTTGCTGAAAAGATTGACCGTGCAGTCATCGTAGCCTTCATCCAGCGAGGAGTAGAACCCAAAGCTGTGCGTACTGAGGCTGATACCGTCGACGCCCGGAACGTGGCCGAACCGCTGCGCGGTTTCCTTAACGTGGCGGGCCATCATTGCGCGCACTTCAGGGTTGGCGTGGTTCGGACGCGGCCCCAAGCCGGTGCCCGGCTGGAGCGGCGGATCGCTGAACTTAGACAGCGTCCAGCCCTTCCTGACATAGTCCACGGTTTCATACGGCATCATCTTCAGTTCAGGCAGGGTATACAGATTGATTCCGGCGATGGTGATGATGCCACGCCGATGCAAGGCATCGACCATGTAACGATAGGCGTCGGCGCGATAGGGATAAAGCGAGTGATACGCGCCCCCCATCGGGAAGTTGTAACCGTTGTAACGCATAAACGGAACCTGCCAGGCGTTCTGTCCGGTGTAATCCATATAGTCCAGCAGGCGTTCGGTGACGACCTGCGGGGTTTTGTCCTTGTAGTCCCACCCCAGATTCTGGTCGAAGGTTTCGTCCTCATCCTGATATCCGAAACGGCGCGCCGGCAGGCCTTGCGGAGCGTTCACCGCCAACTTGGGCAGGCGCTCATTTTCGATTTCAAACACACGAAATCCGGCAACGGCGGCGGGGAAGTTGCCGATCATCGCCCGTGCCTCGAACAAATAGCTCGTCAGACCCGGATGGAAGAGATAGCGCGTCTTCTGCATTTTGCCGGTGAGGGGGTATTCGTGGCCGCTCTGGACGCCTCCGCCCAAGCGGTCGCGGTGTTGCGCGCCTTTACTGGCCGGGTACATATATAGACCCATCGAGCGGGGCTTATCGTCCGGCCATTCAATCTCAAGCATCACCGGGCGGCCATCCAGAACCTTTTCCGGAAACAGGACCTCGAAAGCGAAACGGTTCATCTTGCGGGCTCCGCCTTCCAGATAATCCCCGATCGGCGACGCGACAACCTTCACACCGCCATCTTCCAGAATCTTGCCGTCCTTCAAATCCTTATCAAAGATGACTTTGCCGAGCGTGAGACCGTCGTTGACCGGCGGCATCGGAGACAGCGGCTGATACGCTTGCAGCTCAAATGAACGTTGCGCTGTGCCGAGAGGGCGCGGACGCCCGAACAACTCCAGAAAGCGAGCGAACGGAGGCTGCGCCGAGCCAACGTTACATCTGACGCGGTATGTTCCCGCCGGAAGGCAGCCCACCGGCAACCTCAATTGGGCGGGAGCAGTCAGCTTGGGCGCAAAATCCTTTTGCGCGACGACCTTGCCAGCCGCATCGGCGAGCTGCACCCGGATGTCAAACCGGCCTGTGGTGAGCGGGCGTTCGGCGGGCATCGGACGCATGCAGGTGCCGCCGGGAGCAACCGACAGGACCACCTCATCCGCTTGCCCGGCGTTGATCACCGTGCGGTTGAGAAGCAGATCAACCGGCATAAATTTGCGGTACTCGTCGTAGATCTCCCCATTGGAGAGCGGCCGCTTATAAATTTTCAACTCGTCAAACACTGCTTCCGCGGACTGCCGACCGGCACCCACGGTCAACCGTTTGACCGACTTCACATCCAGGTTGGCGAAGATCTTGCCGTTAAAGCCGAACGGCTGTTGATAGGGCAGCCCGTTGAAGTAGGCCTTGCACCAGTCGCTTTCGCTCCAGACCATTGCGATATGGTTCCAGTCACCGCGATACCACTCCGAGCGCGAATCACGCTTCATCTCCTCGCTCTTCAGACTGCCGGAGCGTCCGAGCGCGAAAGAGATCCACCAGGTCATCGCGATGCTTAATTTCCGGCGGCCTTCGGCGTCGAACCCGTCGAGCATCGGATACACGGGAATGTCGCCGGTGTAGCTACCATCCCAGTCGCTTTTCATCCAGAACATCACCGTGCCGTGATCGGCAAACAGGCCATCAACCGCATACTCCAGCAAGGGCTGATTCGTGGGCGACTTGTCCAAAGCGGCAACGCGTACCGCCTGACCAGAGAGGCCGGAGACCCTTTCCAGTTTTTCAGCACGGGAGGGCGGGATTTCGCCCCGCGCGGCCAGCCCGGCCAAGCCCTGGTCAAAGGAGGCATAAAACGACGGCAGAGGGTCGGTGGACACCGCCTCCGCAACAGGCAAAGGCTCCCACGACAGATCCTTTATTTCAACGTCGTTATGATAACCGTACACACTGAATTTCCTGAGCGGGAGGAGATTGGCGCTGACCATCCCCCGCGGGTTGCCCGCAACGTGAATCTCGGCCAGCTTGGGCTGGACATAGAGCTCCAAATCAACCCACGACGCAGCCGCTTGGGCAGGGAAAATCTCTTTTGTCCCCCGCACACCGTTATCGCTGATCTTCATTTTGCCCTGATGCAACGACGCGATGAAACTCGCGCCGTCATGGGTGTAGCAATGTGCCCTATAGTCATCGCCGCCGAACAGTTCGACACCGAAGTGGCCGGGGTTAACGGCTGACACCGCCGTGCGCCGCATCCGCATCTTGATTTTCGCAGGCCGGGAAATGTTCAGCTCGGTGCCGATACTGACCACGCCGTGATCGACGCCGCTGATTTTGACAATGCCATTCTCATTGGTCACAAATTTCTGGACCTTGGTCATGGCAATCGGCTCAGCCCCGGTGAATCCGGCGGCAAGGCAGAGGCACAAGACAATTAGCGTTCGCATCGTTCCTCGCATTCTCAGCGCAGCAGCGTGTCACAGCGCGAAAAAGCCTGTGGCTCAACTGCTCTCATCAGCGTCACTTCTGAACAGCAACAGGGGCCGCAATCGCCTTACGTTGAACCGACATGCACTTGCCGTTGCGGGCGTCAGCCGGATCAACCGTAAACAGCGTGAAGACGAACTCTTGGCCGGCGACTCTCAGCGTGACAAAGCCCAGAGGCTGACTCCCCGTTTGAAACCCTGTGCTCGGGACAAAAAACTGAGGGATACCCGCTTTGGACATCTTCTCCCCAAACTGGTGAAGATGCCCGCAGACCCACCCGTGCAGCGCCGGAAAGCTCTTCAAATCGGGCATTTCACGCATCATGTCCAGCGAATGGTGTCCGCACAAAAAGACAGGCTTGCTACCGAACCGCTTCAACGTTTCCGTCAACCAAGCGGATTGTTTTTCGCCCAAGCTGCCATAGTAACCATCCTGCGTGCCCGGGTCCGTCGTATCCAGAAAGATAAAAGCGGCGGCGGGCAGTTCCAGCACCGCAACCGTCTTGCCTGGCACCGGCGAGGCCGCCGCTTCAGCCGGGAACGCTTGTGCGAAGGAGCGGGAACTATCGTGATTTCCGGGAATAACCAGGCAACGCACTCCCGCGTTTTTGAACGGCACCACATTTTCCTTGAAGACGGAGTAAGCGATCTCCGAACCGTCTTCGGTCACGTCGCCCAGAAAGACAGCGGTCGCGGGTCGCGGGGACATGTTCAGGACGTGTTTCACGCAAGTGCGGAAATTGTTCATCGTCTCAAACGACCCTTCCCGCCGCAGCAGAGGCTTGTCGAGCGCATGAATGTCCGACAGGAACACGATCAGGTTACCGTCAACAGCAGGCTGTTGAGCAGGCAGCGCCAGCGACCACGCAAGCGCAATGAGAATGGCCAACATCGTTTTTTTCATCCCGACACCCTTTCTTCACGTTACGGCACAACATGGTAGAGGGTTGCCTCACAGCCCTGAGAAGGGCTACCCAGATAATAGCGTTCGAAGGACGGGAAACGCTGATCATGGATTTTTTTACCTTTGACCTCCATCCAGACCGGACCGACTGTGCATCGCGCCTTGCCGTCCGCAGAGCCGCGCAGGGTTACCCGGTTGAGCCGCGCCAGTTTTTCCCGCGCGACGGCGAACGTCAGGTTGGTTTCCCCGAGCGTTCCCGCAGGAATTTCGCCCAGGGCTTCGCCGTTCAACAGCACCGAAACCGGTTCGCGGATCCCGCGCACCTGAAGACCGAGCGTTGCGGGCACATCAGAGGAAAACGGCTCGCGCAGCCCGTTTTCCACCAGATAACGAACCACGCAGTCACTCGTGCCGCTGTCGCTTTTCGCCGTGACATTCAGAAGCCTGGCCCCATCGAACGCCTGACGGGTATCGACCGTGCCCTTCCAGAAAGACCACAGCTCTTCACGCGAGGTTTGGCGCAGGGCGACCGGCTGCCCGGAAAATTCGGCTGTCACCGTACAGGGGCGGCCCGCATCGACGACCGAGATCTCAACTTCAATCAGCCCCTTCACTACTTGGTTGGCGAGCGGGGACACCAGCGACAAAGGCGTCAGCCCCTCCCTGTCGGCATACGCCGTTTTGAGAATCCCGTCCTTAATGCGCACCAGACGGTAGCCCTGCGGAGTCCCGTCCATACACGGTCCGCTCCACCAGATACCGGAAAGCGCCCCGCTGACGTATACCGTGAAATCGAGAAAAGGCACCGTGTAGTTGCGGTGGATGTGCCCGCAAAAAGCACCCAGCACCTTCTTTCCGCGCACTACATTTTCAAGCTCCTTGGCGTCTCTCAGGCTTGAAATCACCTGGTGGCAGAAGAGGATCACGGGCTTATCCGCTGCCTGCAAAGCCAGATCCTGACGCAGCCACCCGAGCTGTGCGTCACCCAGCCGCTCCTGATACGGCAAGGATGTTCCGTCCAAGGCCACGAAATGCACGCCCGCCCAGTCCCAGGAGTAATACGTGGGACCTTGCAGGCTGCGGTAGAGGCCCTTGCCGTAATGCGGATCGGTGGCGTCGGCGTCCTTCACCTGAAACGCCGCGTGTTCGTGATTGCCCGGCATGTGGAACTGCGGCAGGCTGAAGGCGCGCAGCGCCTCCCAAGCCGGTCCAGACTGTTTCGCCGCCTGATCGAGGGGAACCGTGTCCACGCCGTACAGGTCACCGGTATTCACGAGAAAGTCGATGGTGAAGGGAAGTTTCCCGACCGTCTCGCCGAGCCGCTTGACTTTGTCCGCCGCCCCGATGTGCGCGTCGGTGATCTGCATGAACGTGAAGTCCGCGGACTGCGGAAACGGCCGCAGCCCGAAATCGGCGGACGCGGACCCGTCGCAGACCCGCCAGAAGGAACCTGAGGCGGCGTGATCGCGCGGCAGCGAGACCCAGACCAACGCCCCAGCCTCTGCGGCTTCCAGACGGTAACCTCCGTTCGCGTCCGTCACAGCCACGCGTGTTCCATCGCTGACCGCCACGCGAGCCACGCCGAGTTCTCCCGCATCCGGACTGCCATTACCGTTCGCATCCAGATAGACGCGCCCCACGACAACCGCACCCCAAGCGGCACCTGTTCCGAACACAAGTAACGCCGCCAACGCCTTGGCGAACAGAATTCCCAGCGTGCATCCACGGTACTGCTGCTGCATCTTGAATCCCCCATTGCTCGGTTATTTGAAGTGTCCAATGTCCAGCCAATCACTGTTATCAGAATAGCAGACCCATCAGCCTTAAACCATGGGTTTTTGTTTTGTTACGGCAAGTCGGGCGGAGGGGTAAGGCTGACGGCAGGAACCGGGTGGACGGGGAATTAATAACAAGGAAAAACAGGCGGAAGGGGGCGTGACGGGATGGCGGCGGCAGGAAATAGTGGCGCATACTGCGCCGGAACGTGTCCGACAAGTCAATGAAACAGGGAAGTAATGTTTCTGGATTGCGATCCCGGCCCACGATCTTGCGGATTCACGCATTTTCAGGTATTCTTCAACTGTTCCGGTTGACCGGGAAACGTGTTTCTTCTTGCGTGTTTGGAAAGGGATGTTGATGACGAAACCGATGTTGTTTTTTCTCTTCTCGGCTCTGTGTCTGACGTCCGTCCGGGCCGCCGATCTGAAGACGTACCAAGAGACCTACTCCAAGAATTCGGAGCAGGTCCTCCAGTCCTTCCAGCCCAAATTCGAGGGTCTGCAACAGCAGTACCAGAAATCTCTGGAGGCGCTGAAAGCACAGGCCCAGAGCTTGGGCGACTTGAAGAAAACGAAAGCCGCCGTCACTGAGATCGAGCGCTTCCAGCAGGTGAAAAGCCTTCCCGCCACACCGGATGAAAAAGAGATGCCGGAAATCAAGGCGCTCCAGTCCGCCTACACGAAGCAGTTCGTTGTCTGGGAAATGGAGATGACCGGACAACTGAGCACACTGACGACACGCTACGAGCAGGCGCTGGACCGCCTCCAGAAAGAGTTGGTCAAGGCGGGAAAACTGGATGAAGCGACGGCCGTGCAGCAAGAAAGGGATAAGGCACAAACAGCGCTGACCGGCTATGCGGACCAATTGGCCAAACAAAAGGGGTCCGCCGCGACGAACGGGACCGGTGTGCCGGAGCGCGGGCTCGCATCAAAACCAATGGCCAATCATTCGTCAGTCCAAAGGCCCACTCTTCCAACGGGATGCGATAAGGGGATTCTCGTCCACTATACCTTTGATTCCGTTGACGGCAAAACGGTTATGGACTCCGGCCCCAGACAGTGTCACGGAACCGCCGTCCAGGTTGAGCACGTGAAGGAAGGCAAACTCGGCGGCGCACTTCTTTTCTCAGGCAAAGGCGCGCACGTGGTGATTCCGACACCCAAGGAGGTGGAGCTTGGCAAAAATGATTTCACGATCGCGACATGGCTGAAAACCACAACAAATGGCGGCCTCCTGGCGAAAGGAGGCTTCGACCGCTGGGAACGGCAGGAAAAGCAGTTCTACATTTGGGACGGCAAGCCCGCTTATGTCGGGAATGCTTGCGGATTCATCAAAGGGAGTGCCGTCGTCACAGACGGCAACTGGCACCACGTTGCCGTGACCTACGGATGGGAACAAGGGAGGAGAGCCGGACGCCAAGAAATCTATGTGGATGGAAAATGTGTCACTTCGCTTCAAAACTTCACGGGGAAGCCTGACCCTCCGGACGCCACCGAGCTTCGGATCGGCTGGGGTCACGCGGGCGACTGCCGGCGTACAGATTTCGCAGGCCTGCTCGACGAATTCATGATCTTCAACCGATGCCTGTCAGGCCCCCAAGTTCAGAAACTTTATGAAACTCTGGGCGGCAAGTAGGCTTGTGAACCGAAGTTTGGTCGATCGCAAAAGGCAAATCGGGATTGCGATCCCGACCCACGATCAATCGCTAAGGCGGGCTTACGCCCGCAACCCAAGTATCCAGAAGTCAGGAGTCAGAATTCAGAATAAAATGCGTCAACAGAGTCGCTCTTTCTGTCGATCGTCTCATTCTCTCTCCTGAATTGACGCTTCGCTCCCACGACTGCGTGTGGGCTCTGCCGGATACGGCGGTCTCGCAAACAACTTGTTTAATATTGCAGTTGTCGGTTTGTAAGGCCCTTACCTAACGGACGGAGATCATGGTGCCGGGCGGGTTCTGGGTCAAATAGCCGTCCTTGTCCAAGCGAACGGAAAAGCCGCGGCACGTGATGGAGGCGAGCTGCGCCGAGGTGAGACTGTACTGATCGGTACCGAAGCGCAGCGTGGTCGGACCCAGCTTACCGGTGATCTCCAGCTTACCCGTCCAGCCCATCTCCCTGCAATCAGCAAAAGAAAGCGTTGCGGAACCGTTGCCCGTGGCGAGCCTGCTGTCGGCGAGGATATCCAACGTGTTGAAGGCGTTGCGCCCCGTACCCGCGTCAAGGGTCGCGTTGCTCAGCACCAGCGCATTTGTACCGCCCGCGTACACGTCGCTTGCGCCGAGAAGCAGACCTCCGCCGATGACCGACACGGTGCCACGGTAGTCCTGCGCAGCGGTCAGTTCCAGCGTGCCCGCACCGCTCTTGACCAGGCCCGCCACCGGGTTGGCGCTACCGCTGATCTTACCCGTCAAACGGGCGTCGATAACGGCCGAGCCGTTCTGCACACGGATCTCGCGGGCGCGGTTCTGCAAAATGATCGGATTCTGAAAAATAAGCGTGGCATTCGCATGGGGCGAACTGAACAGGAGTGGTTTACCTTCCTGCACGAAACCAGGCGTTCCATTCTGATTCCAGACCAGCGACGCACCTGTTCCCCCTATGTTGACCGTCCGGTCGGCACCATACGCGCTGAAGCCGCCGCCGGCATAAAAGCCAATCTGGTTGGGACCGGAGAAGCCGAGCCCACGCGTGAAGTCACCCGCAGTCCCGCCGTTCAGATCCGCTCCGATCTCCAGCACGCCGTTCCCCATCATCAGAATCGCGCTGTTCGTGAAGTTCTGTTCAGCCGTCAGACGGACGGTCCCTTCCACGACATGGAACGTGTTCGAAAGCGGCTGGGTGAATTCGATCAAGCCCGGTCCAGCGGCCACATACACGCAGTTACCGTTCATCAATTCCCAGGAGAGCTTGCCGCTGCCATAATTGTAAAGAAAGGTTGAGCTCTGCGCACCGTGCGCACCGTTGCGCACGGTGACCGGAAAACTGCCGTTGACCACGACACCGCGGCCGAGGGTTGAGTTGTCGGTCTGAAGAGAGAACCCTCCCATATCGAGCGTAACGGCGTTGGCGGAGGCATCCAAGCTGAGCGTCGAAAAGTTCAAATTGGCCGTGCGCGTGAGGTCGGCGGCGAGCGAAAAGGATTCGTTTTGTCGGAATTGGCGGAGGTCATGGCTAGCGTATCCGTGTAGCGCACGATTTCGTTGTCGCCGGTCTGGGTGGCGAAGCCCACACGTCCATCCGGATCCTTCGCCAGAAAGTTGGCACGCGTACCACTTGCGCCCATGAGCACGCCGTTGATATTACGGAGCGTGTCGGAGGCGGACGGGACGGCGGACGGCGTGCGCACCGTGGCGTTGCCGAGACGCTCTGTCCGCAGAAAACCAAGCCCGCCGCTCATCACGATGGGGCCGAGCGATACCGTCGTTCCGTCGCCGCCGTTACCGTCCACGGTCAGCACATTGTGCGAGCCGTCCGAAACGGTGTTCGTCACGAACTCCTGCCACGTGGTGTTGCCCGCCCCGGCCTTGCCGCGAAGGACCAGCCGGGCATCATTCATCTGGAGCGAACGCCCGGCCGCGAACAGGCGGTTGCTGCCAGCGCCCGAGAGGTCGTTGAGGTAGTCCGCGATCAGCGTGCCCCCCTGGAGATTCACGTGATACAGGTTATTGGTCCAGCCTGTGAAGGTGTTCTTACCGGTCAGACGCCACGTGCCCGAATGCCGCTTGTCCAATTTGGTGAAAAAATTCGTACTGTAGTTCGGAATGTTGCCGGAAATCAGATTCTCCCCCGCGGAAATGCCGTCGAGGTAGATGTCGGAGTGGACCGAGCCGCCGATGTACACCATACCGGTAAAACAGAGACCGCCGCAGGCACTGTCGTTTCGCACGCCGGCATTGCTGTTCTGCAACGTCAAGTCGCGATTGGAAAAGGTGTCGCGGGAACCGATGTAGACGATCGTGTAGTTGTTGATCGCAACGGCGGTGCCAGTGCCGAAAGCGCACGGCTTACCCTTATTTGCCAACGATGTGAAATGGATATTGCCGCCGTCGCCATAGATGTTGTTCGTAAACGTATTGGCGTCGTTTCGGAACACAATAAACGGGTTGTTGCCGCCCGTGTAGCTGAACGTCATATTACCGCTGACGGTCGCAGAATTGACGACTTTCGCGTCGATGAACAGCGTGCTGTGACCGCCGAAGGTCCGGTTGCCATTCTGCACGTCGAAGGTGAGCCCCTTGCTCAGCGTCACCGAACAGGTATTGTTGGAGGCAAGATAAAGATGGCGGTTAAAGGTCGTGCTGTATCCGGGCAAAACCGTGCCGCTGAGTATCAGCCGGTTCGTGCCCTCGATGACCACGTGGCGGACGGCCGACGCACTGACAGACGCCAAATCCACGCCGCTCGTGAACGTGCAGTCCGAGGTGAGCCGGAGCGTGGCGTTCGAGATGATGGGGCGGAAATCGCCGTTGATGGCATTGTCCGTCCAGTTCGCGGTGTCGTTGATATTCGTTGCGCCAACGCTGCCACCAGCCACACCCGCGCCGTTCCACGCCGCCCAAGCCGATCCCGC
>JADHEF010000793.1_pt1 | contig 26588 bp, 27 predicted proteins | sample 8952391 | NCBI WGS metagenome assembly JADHEF01 (sample SAMN16124439, study PRJNA663245) | bioreactor sludge metagenome | isolation source: sludge (nitrite) | place: India:Bengaluru | collected 2019-02-28 | reverse complement strand
GTTTACATGAGTTCTGACTTAATTTACACTAATCCCGTATTGGCATTTGTTAAATGTAAAATTTATAGAGTCAAAGTATGCAAGTCTAATAATTGTGAAAATTCTCAAAGGACTATTCTTTTACTCTCTAAAAATAGCAATTTTGAATTAAATAAAAAAATTCGTTTAAAATCTATTGATAAAGGAGTCTTTTTGAGGTGATTTTATTGGAGGATATAATATCGTTCTTGAGGGAATCTGAAGAGAAAAGCATAAATTTATTCTTTTTAGAGAAAAAAAACAATAAAAGAACTAATGAAATAAGTTATAAGGTTCTTAATGTTGAAATTGAAGAAGATTTGGGGAATGATCTTTCAGAGGAAGCATTATATAAAATAGAAAACAAAATGCGTGGAGAACCCGATTTCAGAGAGTACGGAGTATTAGTTGGTTCAGACAGTTCATATATTGAAAAATTAGGAAGAGATGATGTTCCTCATTTAAATGAAATATTAATTCAAACTAATTCTGATTTAGATGAATTTGTATTTGATGAAACTAAAGAAATTCATGGTTACATTGTTAGAATTGAAAATGAAGAGGGAACTCTATATTTGTTCCGTAAATATGATCCAAAAAGAGTTTTGAAAAAAGGGATAATCTCCAAAATTATTCATGAAGGTCGTTATGGAAAATCTGATGATAATTTATTATTGCTTGATCCCAATTTTGATGCATTACTTTATGTAGAATCAGAAGATTCTTCCGAGATGGTATTTATATTTAATCGACGGAATTTTGAATTTTTATTTAGTTTTACTGAATATTATGAAAATGAAGTAGTTGATAGTGAAACAAAAATAGAGAGTCGAAATATAATAGGCAATATCGCAACACTAATCGATTTTTGTAAAAACAATAGTAATATGGCTCGTAAAATGGTAAGAATAATACAAGGAGGTTTCTATGAGGATATGACTTCCGATAGTATCCAAACTACTGTCGATGATTATAATTTAGATGATATAACCTTTGACAGTGCTGGAAAAATTGTTGTTAATGATAATAACACGTGGACTGTCCTAAAAATTTTAGATGATGATTATTTAGAGTCAGGCAATACATCTAACAAATATGAGTCACATTCAAAGGTTAAAAAATGATTAATCTAAATGAAGATCTGGTTGAACAAACAACCCTTTCTATCCTCCAGGAACTCAACTATAACTACCTCCCTGGCTTAGACATCTCCCCAGACGGAACTACCCCTGAAAGAGAAATCTATTCAGATGTTATCCTCACCCAAAGACTCAGAAATGCAATCACAAAACTAAACCCAAACATTCCCCCAACTGCCCGAGAAGAAGCCCTCAAAAAAGTCCTTAGATCAGAATCCAGCGATCTCCTATCCAATAACCACAGATTCCACCAACTATTAACTAATGGTATTGACGTGGAATACCGTGAAAATGATAGAATAAAAGGGGATAAAGTTTACCTGGTTGACTTTCAGAACTCATCCAACAATGACTTTTTAGCAGTTAACCAAGTCACAGTAATTGAAAACAATAACAACCGCCGCCCAGATATTGTACTGTTCATTAACGGCCTACCATTAGTAGTTATTGAACTTAAAAACCCGGCTGATGAAAAAGCCACCTTAAAAAAAGGTTACCAACAACTACAAACATACAAGGCCCAAATTCCATCATTATTCCAGTTCAACGAAATTCTCATAACCTCAGATGGTATGGAAGCCAAATCTGGGACTTTAACTAGTTCATGGGAGCGTTTCATGCCCTGGAAAACCATAGATGGCACTACCATCACCGATGACACCTTTCAGTTAGAGGTCATGCTCCGGGGAATGCTCAACCAGGAAGTTCTCCTAGATCTTATTAAACACTTCATCACCTTTGAAAGGGAAAAGGAAACAAAGAAGAAAATAGCAGCATACCACCAGTACCACGCTGTTAACAGGGCAGTGGATGCCACCTTAGAAGCATCACAACCTGAAGGAGATAAAAGGTGTGGTGTGGTCTGGCACACTCAAGGATCTGGTAAAAGCCTTATCATGGCATTTTACGCGGGTAAATTAGTTTTAGAAATGGACAACCCCACCTTAGTGGTTTTAACTGATAGAAACGATCTGGACGACCAGTTATTTGGAACGTTTACCAAGTCAAGAGATCTCCTAAGACAGGAACCCAAACAGGCTGATAGCAGGGAAAAATTGCAGGAACTACTCAAAGTGGCTTCTGGTGGAATAGTCTTCACCACTATCCAGAAATTCCTCCCAGAGAAAGGTTCAGCTTACCCGCTTCTATCTGACAGGGACAACATTGTGGTTATAGCAGATGAAGCCCACCGTAGCCAGTATGAATTCATTGATGGCTTTGCCAGGCACATGAGGGATGCACTACCCAATGCTTCCTACATTGGATTCACTGGAACGCCCATTGAAATGGAAGATAAAAATACGGTCCAGGTGTTTGGTAACTATATTGATATATACGATATTGAACAGGCAGTGGAAGATGGGGCCACAGTCAGAATTTACTATGAAAACCGGCTCATAAAACTGGACATGGATGATGCCAAGAAGGCTTTAATTGATCCTAAATTTGAGGATGTTACCGAGGGAGAAGAAGCTGAAATCAAGGAAAAACTGAAAAGTAAATGGGCCAGAACCGAAGCCATTGTGGGTAGCCAGAAGAGGATAAAAGAATTAGCTGCAGATCTGGTTGACCATTTTACCCAGAGAATTGATGCTCAGGATGGTAAAGGAATGGTTGTCTGTATGAGCCGGAGAATCTGCGTTGACCTTTACCATGAAATCATTAAACTAAAACCAGAATGGGAAAACAAAGATGATGATAAAGGATTCATAAAGGTGGTCATGACCGGTTCTGCCTCCGACCCTGAAAACTGGCAGGAACATATCCGAAACAAGCCCCGTAGAAGAGAAATAGGTGAAACCTTCAAAGACCCTGAATCTGAGATAAAACTGGTAATTGTAAGGGATATGTGGCTTACTGGTTTTGATGTACCTAACCTGCACACCATGTACCTGGACAAACCCATGAGAGGCCACGGCTTGATGCAGGCTATTGCCCGGGTAAACCGAGTCTACAAGGACAAAGAAGGTGGATTAATAGTTGATTATCTGGGAATTGCAGCAGAACTTAAAAAAGCTATTCAGGATTACACTGTGGGTGGTGGAAAAGGAAAACCAGCATTTGATCAGGATAAAGCAGTGGGTTTAATGCTGGAAAAATATGACATAGTTAAGTCCATGTTCCATGGTTTTGACTACAAAGGATACTTCACCACAGACACTGCAAAACAGTTAAGAGTTATTTTAAGAGGAATGGACCATATTTTAGGACTTAATGATGGTAAAAGCAGGTATCTGAAGAATGTTAATGAACTCTCCAAGGCTTTTGCACTGTCAGTCCCCCATGAAAAAGCTCTAAAAATAAGGGATGAAGTTGGCTTCTTTAAAGCTTTAAGAGCCCAATTTGTCAAAACAGAAGACACTGGCGAGAAAAAACTCAGCAAGGAAGAAATGGAACTAGCCATAAAACAGATAGTTTCTGATGCCCTGACTTCAGAGGGTGTGGTGGAAATAATTGGTTCTAAAGATGTTTCAGGATTTAAAAACCCTGATATTTCCATTCTATCTGACGAGTTTCTGGAAGAGGTAAAGGAAATGCCACAAAGGAATCTGGCAGCTGAATTACTGGAAAAACTTCTAAAAGAACAGATTAAAACCAGGTCTCGGAAAAATTTGGTTGAAGCCAGATCATTTGCAGAAATGCTTGAAAATGCCCTGGAAAAATACAAACAGCGCCCAGTGGATAGCAAAGAAGTTATTCAAACTTTAATCGATATTGCCAAAAAGCTCAGAGAAGCTGAACAAAGAGGGGAAAATTTAGGACTCACTGAATACGAAATTGCTTTTTACGATGCATTATTGGTTAATAAAGATGCTGAAGAAGTTTTAGGCAATGAAGAACTTAAAAAAATTGCCATGGAACTGGTCAGAACAATTAAACATAATATAACCATTGATTGGACACTCCGAGAAAATGTTCAGGCTAAAATGAGAGTGGCGGTTAAGAGAATCCTTAAAAAACACCAGTATCCTGTTGATAACCGGGATAAAGCAGTTGAAATAGTTTTAGAACAGGCTAAAGTTGTTTGTGAAGAATGGGCAAAATCATCTGTATAACTGGTAACCTATAGATGAAAACAACACACAAATGCCTTAAAAAATGGAATGCTACCATTGAAACAGTGGGTCAGGGAAACAGACTATCTTATCCGGAACTATAAAAACAATGTAACAGGAATCTCTCTGCAACTATAGCCATAACAGTATTATAAAATGAAAATCATTAGTATTTAAAGATAAATTAGGGGGATGTGAATAATGGACAACAACCAAAAAAACTTTGTTTTGTATATATTGGGAGTAGTAGGGCTTTTAATTTTGCTTGGAGGAATATTTGGTCTTTATGATTGGAAATATGGTGTAGTTATAGCTGTAGTAATTTGGATAATAGGCGGGGCTTACCGAACGTACTTTGGTGTCCCCTCTAACAGGTAGAAATCTAAAATTTTAAATCTATTCTATCCTTTTTTTACAATAAAAATAGACATTAACCCCTTCATTTTACAGTAACCTTATTTTTCCCTTAATCTTTTTGATCTTAGGGAATGACTATGGTAAATTTCTTAATTTTCTTATTTCAGAATTATTGGAATTTTATTCCTAAAATTTTTAAATAAATATAACGAGTTGCAAAGACCTGTCCAACAAAACAAAAATTGTAACTTTTTTTAATTCAACAGATCGCAAATATTAAATATTGCAATGGTTATTTCAATTAAATAAGGGGAATTTCTATAAACCTTCTGGTAATTTAGTTTTAATCTAGTATATAGATTATTTAAATGTGTTTTTATAGAATTTACCTCATATTATGTAGTATTTAGAGTATAGAAATATTCGAAAATTGTTTGATGATTATTGGTAATCGATGACTATACTCATGTAAAACGGTGGGACGATAAGTTAAACCTTTCATTGATTGGGAGACCCTAATCTTATTGGGAAACATTTAATCGATGGGGAAATTTTCATCTCACACCAGATAAACCGTTTGAAATTAAGTAAATTAGAGGGATTTAATTGATAAGATTGGGTAAAAAAGTACGAAATGTAAAATTAGGATTTGAAGGCATCGTAGTTGATAAGAAGGAACGAATACACCCACATAAGGTCTACTTTGAACAAAAAATGACCGTAACTCCTCCTACAACTGATGGATCATGGTATACCAAGATGTATCTAGTTAAAAATCCTACCGAAGGTAGTATGTGGTTTGACGAAAAAAGCTTAATTGAAATATAATTTGTTTTAAATAGATCAACACGCTTTAAGTGGCAAATGTCTTCCCCAGATGGTAATTTTATCATTTATTTTTTATACATTAACATTCATTAAATAATTACCAATCCATCTGGTATTAATTTATATTAAATGGTGATTATCAATGAAGAATTACAAGGGTTTGAAGTACTTGGCTATTTTCAATGTATTATTGGGTCTATTTTCGGTGGTTTTGGTTCAAAACGCCATGGGTCCCATAATAATGTTGGTGGGAATAACCATGCTTACTTTCATCATGTTTAAGGGTAAAAATCAGGATATAACTGCGGGCATAATCCTGGTTGTGGCTTCCGCCCTGATGTTAATTTTGGAATATTTCCTGATACCTCCACAGAACACAGTATTTTACATATTACTTTTAACCATGAGCTCCGGTATTATTTTAACCTTTTACTATTCTTTGAAACCCCAAAATCCCCCCAATAAACAAGTGAAAGTTTTATCCTGGACTGGATCCTTTGTATTTGCAGTAAGCCTTTTTATTTTAATGGGTATTATTTTTAATAATCTCACCTTATCCCTCATAATGGGGGTGGCCACGATTATTATGCTGGTCACGGCCTGGTTAATTCGAAGGAGTATGCCCCACGATGACCCATTATCTGATGAATTAAATGAAGGGTTCACTGCCGAAAATCCTGAAAAATATTGGCTTAAATATGAAGTTGGTGGCTTCCCCAAGCCTGTGCGCTGGCAGGGATGGCTTTGTTTGGTGGTTCTTTTTTCATCCCCCTTTGTGGTGATAATTTTCACCAGAAACGTAGAAACAGCAATGGTTATTGTACTCGCAATTATAACGGCGGCTATGGTAGTAATCATGTTAAAAAGTAATTATAGAGAAATCATGAGGGAATACAGGGAAAATTTAAAGAAATAGGTGATATAATACTGGGAAAGGAATCATAATGACTTTTAGTTCAAACATGGCTGCCCAAAAAATTTATGCAATTCATAGATATTTTTCCTCCAAATATTTCATCAATTCCCTTACCTCTTTTTTTTTATGTCCATCTAATTTTTAGAAGAAGCAACAAAGCATAAATAATCCTATAACTCTAGGAATTTGTTGAATCACGGGGATTGTTCATTCCTTTTATCATTCTTAGAAATACAAATGGTTAAATAATCGTAATGCCCAGTTTAATAAGAAAATCTCGTATTATGGAGATTAATATTAAATCAACCATTTAAATAAAAAAATGAAAATCAGTGATTAATTATGGAAGAAATCACCTACATGCGCCTAATGATCTTTGCATTAATCTGTTTATGGTTCCTTTATCCTGCTACTATGGTCCAATTAAGGCCAAAAGCCTTTAAAAATGCCATAAAAGTCTCTAACGGGACCAGTAACGGAAACTCACCTTTGAATAATATAATTTTTATGTATTCTTTTATAATCGGGCTTAGTACTTCAATTGGAACTATGATCACTTTATCCTTCTTTAGTGGTAATGTCATCACTGCGGATGCAATGAATATAGGTTTTCTAGTAGGATTTATATTTGAAACAATTATTCTATTTTCGGATAAATTAGAAAAAATATTCAATATTGATTTAAGAACCAATGAAAACATTAAGAAATATTTTTTTCTCTATTTAATTTCGTTTGTAGTAATAATGAAATTACTTAGTTATCTATTATAAAAACCGTTAATTTCAAATTTCAATAATCTTTTATTTATTCTAATTGAAGATATTTACTATTTTAAAGCACATTTATAGGTTTATTAAGCCTTCGGAATAAAATAAGTCATTAAGAACTATTTTACCCTTTTTTTTATAAACCATTTTTTTTGTATATAACTGCTTTTAAATCCCTTATACATTTTTGTAAATAACCAGAACAAATTAAAGGGAATCTTCGGGCTGATTAAATTCTCCTGCTATGAAAAAGGGAATATAACTTTGAATTTTTAAGATAATTGTCAGTGGCAGATCCAAACAATACTAAATTCTATATAGTACTAAGTTCTATTTAGTATTGAATTCTATTACCTTCAGAAATCAAATAAAAATTTCTAAATAAAACTTAGAACTAATAACTAAATATGGAATAATTCAATGGTATTTCCGAAAGGTCGCATAAAAATAGTAATTAGCTCTAAAAAACACGAAATTCACAGTTTTCGAGAAAATAAAATTAGATGAATTAAACGTGATGTAAAAAGAGAGTGAGATTATGGATGAAAAAGGCAAAATGACTGCTAGTAGTGGTATCACGAACCTTGATTGGTGGCCAAATCGGTTGAATCTCGATATCCTACGCCAGCATTCAGAAAAATCCAATCCGATGGATGAAAGTTACAACTACGCCCGGGAATTCGAGAGTCTAGACTTAGAAGCCGTGAAAAAGGACCTCCATGAACTCATGACGGATTCACAGGAATGGTGGCCTGCAGACTTTGGCCACTACGGACCCCTGTTCATCCGTATGGCCTGGCACAGCGCCGGAACCTACCGTGTGGGAGACGGCCGTGGAGGAGGAGGCCATGGTAACCAGCGCTTTGCACCATTAAACAGCTGGCCCGACAACGCCAACCTGGACAAGGCCCGCCGGCTCCTCTGGCCCCTTAAACAAAAGTACGGCCGGAAAATATCCTGGGCCGATCTGATGATCCTGGCCGGCAACGTGGCCCTGGAATCCATGGGTTTTAAGATCTTCGGCTTCGGTGGCGGACGGGAGGACATCTGGGAACCAGAAAGGGACATATACTGGGGCTCCGAGAAAGAGTGGCTGGGAGGAGAACGCCACGAAAAGGGCAGTGACCTGGACAAACCACTGGCCGCCATTGAAATGGGTTTAATCTACGTAAACCCGGAAGGCCCCGACGGTGTGCCCGACCCCCTGGCTGCAGCCAGCGATATCCGGGAAAGTTTCGCCCGTATGGCCATGAACGACGAGGAAACCGTGGCCCTCATTGCCGGTGGCCACGCCTTTGGCAAAACCCACGGAGCAGGTGACCCCCAGTACGTGGGACCAGAACCAGAAGCTGCCCCCATCGAAGAGCAGGGCCTGGGCTGGAAAAGCAGCTACAAAACTGGAAAAGGTAACGACACCATCACCGGAGGCCCGGAAGTTATCTGGACCAACACCCCCACTGCCTGGGACAACAACTTCTTCCGCATACTATTCGAATTTGAATGGGAGCTTGAAAAAAGCCCGGCCGGTGCCTACCAGTGGAAACCCAAGGATGGTGCTGGTAAAGATACCGTACCTGATCCCCACGACGGAGAAAAACGCCGCACCCCGGGCATGCTTACCACCGACCTATCATTACGATTTGATCCCATCTACGGGAAGATATCAAGACGATTCTACGAGAACCCGGATGAACTGGCCGATGCATTCGCCCGGGCCTGGTTCAAACTAACCCACCGTGACATGGGCCCAAAAACACGCTACCTCGGCCCAGAAGTACCCGAGGAGGACCTCATCTGGCAGGACCCCATCCCAGCAGTCGATCACCAGTTAATCGATGAAGAGGACATCCAGAACCTCAAGGAAAAAATACTGGCCACAGATCTCCCTGTCCGGGAGCTGGTTTACACGGCCTGGGCCTCAGCATCCACTTTCCGTGGCTCTGACAAACGGGGCGGTGCCAACGGTGCCCGCATCCGCCTGGCACCACAGAAGGACTGGGAAGTCAACCACCCCGACCAGCTGAAAAAAGTACTCCGGACACTGGAAGACATCCAGAGTAAATTCAACCAGGCCCACTCCGGCAACAAGAAGGTTTCCCTGGCGGATCTCATTGTCCTGGCCGGTTGTGCCGGTGTGGAACAGGCGGCAAAAAATGCTGGCTACCCGGTAAACGTACCTTTCACACCGGGAAGAATGGACGCCCGGGAAGAAGACACTGATGTGGATTCCTTTGCCATCCTTGAACCGGTTGCCGACGGTTTCCGGAACTATCAGATGATTCAAACCGAGGAAAGACCAGAGGAGTTACTGGTGGACAAAGCACAACTTTTAACCCTGACCATTCCCGAGATGACGGTATTAATTGGCGGTCTGCGTGTCTTGGATGCCAATTATGAACAATCATCCCACGGTGTCTTCACCGCAAACCCAGGCACACTTACCAATGACTTCTTCCGGAACCTGCTGGACATGCAAACCGAATGGAAGGCCACCGAAGATGAAAACGTGTTCGAGGGAAGTGACCGGGCAACCGGAGAATCACGGTGGACCGCCACCAGGGTGGACCTCATCTTTGGTTCAAACTCCGAACTCCGGGCAGTGGCCGAAGTCTATGCCTGTGAGGACTCCCAGGAGAAGTTCCTGCAGGACTTTGTAAGGGCCTGGGACAAGGTCATGAACCTGGACCGGTTCGACCTGGCATAGGTACTAAGAAAAGAAAACATTATTAGGGGGTTAAAAATTACTTTACCCCTTTTTTATTTTTATTGTTGATTACAATCCTATTAGGAGATTACAATTCCTACTCGGATTCATATAGGACCATAAAACATAGGGCCCTAGCTTTGTTAATATCCTTTTTATCCCGACCATCCCTAGGGTAAACTTCTATAGTGGATAATGGGGAGTTGATTTTCTTGAAATGAATCTGATTGGATTCCCCAAATTCTAAACTATTGATTTTGTAGGTGTTGTGGGTAATGTCCTCAATGCCCGCCCTTAGAACCACCACCAGCGGCACGGTGCACCGGTCCACCAGTTCTTCCACCATGAAACAGTCCCGGTTCTGGGTTATCAGGGGAGTATCCGCACTAATCAGGAAGTCTTCCCCCTGGATCTGGTAATCTAAATTCTCAATGTAGGGGGACTGGTCAACAAAATATTCACAGATATCATTTAACATATCTTCATTATCATGCTGGTACTTATGGTTAAAATCATTTTTCAACATGCTCCACAGATTATGACCAGTTAAACGGGCAATGTTGGTGATGCCCCCGGTTAAAATTCCCACCTCATTGTAGTTAATCCAAACATCCATGGCTTCGGCAATAGCTTTACTGTACCATCCCTTTTCAAACCGGAACTTCTGAGAAGCCAATTTTCTGAATTCATAATCCAGATGGGTGTCAAGGGAAACAGTCACCCTTTTATTTTGTGATAATAAGTTCTTCATCCTACCTTACCTGCAGATATTTTGGAGTGTGGACAGTAACTAACTCCTACTAATTAATAGGAATGTATAATTAATCCATAAAAATGTTATGGGTAAACTCACCGTAAACTCGCCCAAATATTAAATTTATTTAAATATTGATTTTTTATTGCCCTTAAAGAACTAATATATAAACTTATCTCAAATGCACAGTTATGCATCCTCACTTTATAATTGTTTTTTTACTTATAATCATACGATTTAGTGACAACTAACGACAAAAATGTAATCTCAATGATTCCTTTTGTCGGGGGTTTAGATAGGTATTTGCATAAAGATCCAATGGAGATTGTTTAAATGGGATTAAGAGAGGATATTGGTAGTCTTTTGAAAGAGTTACTGGAGCGTGCTCCGGGGGATGTTAATGGAGTGGCTGTGCTGCGACCGGATGGTTTGATGATTTCGTCAGCCCTTCCCAGTGGTACTGATGAGAAAAGGGTGGCAGCTATGGCTGCGGCCATGGTGGGTACTTCCCAGAGAACCTGTGATGAGCTGGAAAGGGGAGATCTTAACCAGGTGGTTATTGACGGTGCCATTGGTAAGGCCATCTTATCCTATGCTGGTAAGAAGGCGGTGCTGGCCGCATTATCCCCGGGGGAAGTGAACCTGGGATTGGCCCTCCTGGAACTGGAGAGAACCGCACTAAAAGTAAAAGAAGTCATGGAAGCATAGGGAGTACAGTAACATGTCAGAAGAGGAAGTTCAGCAAATAACAGCCGCCTTTTTAAGTGAAACTAAAGATCCAGTGAATATCATACTCACCTCGGTGTTGATGGGCTTCACCAACAGCCTATGGAGGGTCAGTGGTGAAGGTTCCCTGGGAATCACCCGTGCCTTCGGTGAGGATCTGTGGAACCTGATCAAGGTGGGTTCAGTCATGCTGGGCGAGGAAAAGGACACCAGCACCCCAGAAAAGGCCATGGAATTCTATGCCGAGTACCTGGGAGGATATTTCAGCATTGCTGATGAAATAGATTTCACCGTAGACAACGATACCTTAAAGGTCCAGATCAAGGGTTGCAAACTGCACCACTTCACGGACTATCTGGAGGCCAAAGAAGTTCCCCGTTCCGTAGGCTGTCCTATGGCCCTGTCACTCATCGCCCTGATGGAAGATGTGACTGGAGAGCCATTTATAATGGATAGTTTGGAATCTAAGGATGGTAACAGTGAAATTGTACTCAAAGCCCTGTAGATTATGGGAGTACACCTATGGATGCCCTTAAAGTTGTGGTTTTCGGCGCTTTAAACGCCGGTAAAACCACCTTTGTTGAGAGATTAAGTGGAAACGAACTTTTCTTGAAAGGTGAATATGAGGATATTACCACCAGTTTTGATTTTGTCCAGATCGAACAGGGCGGTTTTTTAATACATTTATTTGCCAGTCCCGGGCATCGAAGATTTTCTTTTATGTGGGAAACACTGGCTACTGGTATGGACGGGGCAATCTTATTAATAGACTCAACCGTGGGGATAACACCGGTAGATTTCGAGTTAATTAAATTCATTGAAGGCTACGATGTGCCTTATGTTATTGCGGCCAATAAAGAAGACATTTCTAGACTGGATCCGGAAGCTATACGTGCTGAATTGAATCTTTCGGGCGATATACCTATTTTTAATACTTCGGCATTGAATGATGATGATCTGGCCAGTTTCATGGACAATCTTATTAATGAAATTACAGGGAAAAACAAGTGATAGGCCAAATATTTTTGGTAGGCGGATAAAAATGGTTGTTCAGAATTTAGATGAAGTTTTAATCAATATTAACCGAATCAGGGGAGTCAAAGATTCCCTGGTGGCGGGTCTGGATGGTATTCCTGTAACCAAGGTGGATCGGGAAAGTTCAATTTTAAGTGCCACCACGGTGGCGGCACTGGGAGCAGTGCGAGAACTTACCAGAACAGTCCGTTACGGGAATCTAGAGCAGTTAATCGTGGAAACAGAACAGGGGAAAATAGTGATTGATGAATTTGGTATGGATCATGTTATCATAGTTTTAACCGAGATGAATGCCAACATTGGCATGATCAGGGTGATGTTAAAGAAGGCCATTTCTGATTTCACCAACAACCAATAGTTATTCCAGCCGATGTCCTATGAAACCTATTTCCGAGCAGATCAACGAAGTTCTACAGCAGATGGAGTACAAAAGTGACATTTTAGAGTCCTATGTAATCCGTAAAGATGGGCTGATTATGACCTCCAGCAATCCCCATGTGAAAAACCATATGATTGCGGCCATGGCTGCTTCCCTCATCAATATCGGTGAAAAAACACTCAATGATATTGGTAAAGACAACCTGGAAAAAGTCCTGATCAAAGGTGAGAAACTACAAATCGTTATTATGGGCTCATCCACTGTTGCCCTGGTCTGTGCAGTGGAATCCGCGGCTAATCTGGGTATGGTTTTTTTGAAAATGAAGAGAGCGGTGGAAAAAATATTCCAGATAATACAGGACGCCTATATAGATTAAGGGGTCACTGTTAATCATTTCATTAAAAATAACTCATTTTTTTTTACCAGTATTATTCTTTGATAATTTTACCCTTCTTAACCCGCCTTTAATTATCCTATATAACTGTTTGCTAAATGTGCACGGGTGTTATAGATTTCGTGTGAAAATTCACAGTTAGATATTATTTTTATCCGCTTTATTGGTTATAAACAACAGGATAATTAATTTACCACAACGGACGTGATTTTAATGGGATTAAGAGAGGATATTGGTAGTCTTTTGAAAGAGTTACTGGAGCGTGCTCCGGGGGATGTTAATGGAGTGGCTGTGCTGCGACCGGATGGTTTGATGATTTCGTCAGCCCTTCCCAGTGGTACTGATGAGAAAAGGGTGGCAGCTATGGCTGCGGCCATGGTGGGTACTTCCCAGAGAACCTGTGATGAGCTGGAAAGGGGAGATCTTAACCAGGTGGTTATTGACGGTGCCATTGGTAAGGCCATCTTATCCTATGCTGGTAAGAAGGCGGTGCTGGCCGCATTATCCCCGGGGGAAGTGAACCTGGGATTGGCCCTCCTGGAACTGGAGAGAACCGCACTAAAAGTAAAAGAAGTCATGGAAGCATAAAAGGGAGCGCATATATCAAGAGGAGTGAATAACATGTCAGAAGAGGAAGTACAGAAAATAACAGCTGCTTTTTTAAGCGAAACTCAAGAAAATCCAGTGAATATCATACTCACCGCAGTGTTGATGGGCTTCACCAACAGCCTGTGGAAGGTCAGTGGGGAAGGATCAGGGGGAATCACCCGTGCCTTCGGTGAGGATCTGTGGGACCTGATCAAGGCCGGTTCAGTCATGTTGGGTGAGGAAAAGGACACCAGCACCCCGGAAAAAGCCCTGGAATTCTATGCTGAATACCTGGGAGGATATTTCAATATTGCCGATGAAATAAGTTACAATTTAGGTGAAGATTCCCTAAACGTCAGTATTAAAGGTTGCAAACTGCACCACTTCACCGACTACCTGGAGGCCAAGGATGTCCCTCGTTCCATAGGCTGTCCTATGGCTCTGTCATTAATCTCCCTGATGGAGGATGTGACCGGAGAGTCATACATAATTGATGAGCTCAAATCCACGGATAGTAACAGTGAAATAGTCCTTAAAGCTCTTTAAACTTATTTTAAGAGTTAATCAACACTCCTTTTTTTTATCATTTAATATTTTTTTTTACAGGTCCTAATGTCTGGTTTATTTTTCGGGGTTTTTAACACCAAAACATCACCAAAAAATTCAAATTTATACTATTCCGTTACGAATTCTATAATAATTATAATAAAAACCATGTAAAACATTTATTCTTATAATAATTAAAGAAAATTTCCTTAATTATTAGTAGAAAAATACTTATTAGTCTTTTATCATATAATTATTAAGGAAGTGGGTTTATGGTTTCCGAAAAGATTCACTTACGTAATGCTAGAGAAAAAGTTCTTACCCTCTATGACTCAGTGGAAAAAGATAGGTTATCTGTTGTGGGTGATATGGCATTTAAAGTTGCTGAGGAGTCTGTTCATGCCTTTGAAAGTCGTGAAGACCCTTATGCCACTCATCGCAGAAGTGGAACTTTTTATCTGGTCAAAACTCGCTTCAGGGATGATGAGAGGAAATGTTTTCGCCGATTGCACCGTATCTATGAAAGATTAGGTTATGGGGGAAGTAATGGTGACCTTGCACAAGAGGCAGTTTCCTGTATGGAGAAAATTGTAAGAAGGGTGGAGGGAGAACTAGATGTTAAAATCTTACCAGACAAACTTCCTGAAAAAAATCCATGAATTAACCGCCCCTATTCTGGGATTGGAACTCCTTGTAGTTTATGGCAGTTATGTCCGTGGGGAATTAACGCCTAAATCTGATGTGGATTTTTTTGCCCTGTTCCATGACCCTGAAGCTCTGGAAAAAGGGGAGGAAACTCTCTTTGAAATCTTGACGGAGGAATGTGACGGGGAACTGGAACTTCCCGCTTCTTTATATGCAGTTCACGAAGATGAAACTCCAGACAAATCCTTTTTCTATGGTATTTTAACTGAAGGATTTATGATTACCCCTCCCATCTACGACTACTTCACCAAAGTTATGGAACCCACCCCCCGAGTGCTTTACACCTATTCTATGGAAGCCTTACTTCCCAAAAATAAGGTAAAAGTTAACCAGATATTGTATGGTTATTCACAGAAGAAAGGTGATAAAAGATATGACTATGGTGGTCTTTTAAAGCATATTCAGGGCGAAAAAGTACGTTCTGGACTTTTGATTCCACAGGAACATGAGTTGGAAATGGATCGGTTCATGAGGGAAAACAAACTCAGTTTTAAGAAGAGGGTAGTTTTTGTCTGAATTTATTAAAAATAAAATTAATGAAGAGGGCTCTCATTACGTAGTAGCTCATTGGAAGTTAAATTTCATAAATAAGTGTTAAGGAGATGATAAAAATGGCCAAGGAAATCAAACAATTAGTGGTAGGAATAACCCGTGAGGGTGATATAGTGGTTAAGAGTGCCCGGGGCAGAATGTATGCCGTTAAAAAATCAGCCGACCTGGAGTTCGGTTGTGAAGAGCTGTTCAATGATGTGGAAACAGAACTGTACGCTACCATCGATACGGAAGCTGAAACCTGGGAATGTACCTCTATTGAATAGATAAGGGACACCAAAACTTAAAAATAAAGATGGAAAAACCAGGGACATGATGAGAGTGGCGGGAAGACCTGATAATGGAGGTATGAAGCCGGTACCCCTAGAATATCCCCTTGAGGGTGAGTGGATGGTTTTAAACAGTCCTGGTTCTAAAGTTCCCAGTCATGGTACGGATTCTTTTGCCTCGACCTATGCTTTCGACCTCCTGCAGGTGGACTGGACTCAAAAATCAGTTAAATTCCACCGGAAAAGTACCCTGGATCAGATCCTGGGCCGGGTGCATTTAAATGACTGTTACTCCTACGGAAAACCCATTTATGCCCCCATCTCGGGCCGGGTGGTTGCTTCTCGTGATGGATACTCCGAACGGGACCCAGTACAACCCCTCCGTGATATTTCCATTGCCCTGAAGAATGCCTGGTTCTTCGATCCTGGAAAACAGAATATTCAGGACATTGCCGGTAACTTTGTAATAATCCAGGGTGAAGGGGAGTGGGAGGGAGTATGGATCTTCCTGGGGCATATGAAGACGGGTTCGGTAAAAGTCAAAAATGGTGATTTAATAGAATCCGGAGATCTAACCGGGAATATAGGTCATTCTGGTAATTCCACCGCCCCACACCTCCATTTCCAGCTCATGGATGGCCCGGATCCACTCACGGCCCGGGGTCTTCCCTCTTGTTTTAGGGAATATGAATTATATCGTGATCAAACCTGGATTAAGGTAAAAGATGGGATACCCAAGAATAAGGATAGAATCCGTTTTTAAATCATATAACTGTTATTTTTAAAAACTGTTATTTTTATAACCTCTTTTTTTTAATTTTTTCCCTATTTATAGAATAATCCGGGGTAAAAACCAGATTAATGAGGGGTTTCTTTTTTTTATAGGTAAATAAGTCATTTCTGATACTGGGGAAGAGCACATTCTTTCTTTTCAACTTCCGTTAATTTTATATATCATGATTAATAATGTTAAATTGATCATGTTAATAGGAGAGATGTGTATGCTAAGGCTCAAAAAAATATCTGAAGTTCCCCGAGTGGAAGATGGATTCAGAATCTTAATAGACGAATCCTGGCCGGAAGGATTAACCCGAGAAGAAGCTAAAGTCGATCTATGGCTTAGAGAGATATCCCCTCCCCCAGAGATTGATGAATGGCCAGAGGATGGTCCTTTATTCAATGAAGCAGATCTGGACCAAACAGAAAATCTCAACCAAATCCGGAGAAATACCATGATAAAACTTATCCGGAACACTGAAAAAGAAAAAGGAACTGTGACCTTTTTGTATTCTACTATAGGGAGCATTAAACAGTTACAGTTTTAAAAAAACCCCCTCTTTTTTATTCGACGATGCTGGAGGGGTGGTAAGTAGATTACTTATCACCCCCTCTACCTCAAATTCCTTGACCTTACCCATCCATAGTCCCTACTGGAAGTGGGCATTATGGGTGTACGTGAAGGAATACCTAACGGTACAGTGACTAAAAAATTCGTTCTCCTGGACATTGATTACATCACCCGGAACCGTGTACCAGTTATAAGGTTATTCGGCAAAGTCCTGGGAGAAGAAGAAGGCCATATCATAGCGTGGGATAAGAGTTTCAAACCCTACATCTACGTCATTCCAGAAGATATTAAGGCCTGCACCCGGGACTTAAGTGAACTAGGACTTCACTCTGTGGAAAAGGTTTACCAAAAGGATCAGGGGAAAAGGAAAGAGGTACTGAAGGTAACCTTCAAACATCCCCAGGATATTCCTAAATTAAGGGATAAGATCGGGAATTTAACCTCGGTCCAGGAGGTAAGAGAACATGATATTCCTTTTTACCGCAGATACCTTATAGATAAAGGATTATCTCCTTTGAATGCCGTGGAAGTAGAAGGCAAAGTCTTAAAACATGGATCGGCAAAGGGATCACCAACTACACCCCGACCCTGTATTTTCCAGGTGAAAAGTCCTCCCACAGTCCTTCCAGAAGCATTTTTACTAGAATTCGCAGTTTTAAGCTTTGATATCGAGGTCTACAATCCCCGGGGCATGCCCCAGGCCGAGCTGGACCCCATCATCATGATCAGTTTCTCCAGTAACAGGGGCCTGCAGAAGGTGATATCCTATAAAAATCTCCCATCTGCCTCTCAAAATTCCCCAGATTCTTATCTAGGCCCTCCTGAAGACTTTGTGGAAGTAGTGGCCAATGAGAAAGAATTACTGGAGAAATTTGTGGAAACTGTCCAGTCTGAAAATCCTGATTTTATCCTGGGATACAACTCCGATGCCTTTGACCTTCCCTACATAATGGATCGGGCGGCAAAGCTGGGAGTACCCCTCCACCTGGGAATAGACGGATCAACACCCCGATTCACCCGAATGGGATTTAGTAATGCCACCATGATCCGGGGTAGGGTGCACATTGACCTGTACTCCTATGTCCGCCGTTACCTGCACTTAGAACGCCACACCCTGGAACGGGTTTACCTGGAGCTTTTTGGCCAGGAAAAATACGACCTCCCTGGAGATGAAATCCACCTTTACTGGGATAAAGGTGACCAGAGACTGGAACGTCTCTTCCACTACTCCCTGGACGATGCCGTGGCAGTTACCCAGATCGGAGAGGAGATGTTACCGGTAAGCATGGAACTCACCCGGATCGTGGGCCAACCCCTCTTTGATGTTTCCCGCATGGCCAGCGGGCAGCAGGTGGAATGGTACCTAATCCGGAAATCTTTTGAAACCGGGAATTTAGTACCTAACCGACCTTCACCTGAGGAATTAACCCAGAGGGAAGGTAAACAGGTGGTGGGAGGCTACGTTAAAGAACCAATAACTGGTCTGCACGAGAATATCGTCTACTTTGATTTCCGGAGCCTGTACCCCAGTATAATAATTTCCAAGAACATCTCCCCGGATACCTTCACTCCTGATTATAAGCGGGGAACTTGCCATGTTTGTCCGGAGTATGGGCACAAATTCCACAAGGAACCAGTAGGCTTCATCCCGGCGGCCATGGGTAAAATCTTAAAGGATAGAATAAGAATCAAATCCCGGATGAAACAGTCCAGGGATGATAAAGAACGACAGATACTAAATGCACAGCAGGAAGCATTGAAGAGACTAGCCAACACATTCTATGGATTGTACAACCACAGCACCTTCCGGTGGTACAGTCTGCAATGTTCAGAGTCCATAACCGCCTGGGGGAGAGATTTTCTTAAGAAAACCATGAAAGATGCGGAAAATAATGGTTTTAAACCAGTATACGCTGATACTGATGGGTTTTTTGCCACTTACAACGGGTTCAAAGTGGAAGTCAACTAACTATGATTATCTTAGGGGATTCAACATATCTAGGGTTCAATATCGTAGGGTTCAACATATCTTAGGGGTTCAACAAATACATACTAAAAGTGAGATGGGATACCATGAAAGTTTTAGGAATTAACGGAAGCCCCCGAAAGAAGGGTAACACGGCTAAACTGGTTGAAAAAGCTCTGAAAGGAGCCGAATCCAGGGGAGCAGAAACCGAAATCATACACCTCTACGACCTGGATTATAAAGGTTGTAAAAGTTGTTTTGCCTGTAAATTAAAGGATGGGAAAAGCTACGGTACTTGTGCTGCCAGGGATGACTTAACACCAGTCCTGGGAAGGATTGAAGAAGCCGATGCCCTCATCCTCGCATCCCCCATCTACCTGGGAACCGCCACTGGGGAGATTAGATCCTTCCTGGAACGCCTCATATTCCCCTACCTGGTTTACGATAAGGAAGGGTCAACCCTCTTTCCCCGCCGTATACCAGTTGGTTTTATCTACACCATGGGGGTAACTGAGGAAGTGCTAAAGGAGATCGGTTATGAGGAGTGCTTTAAAACCACTGAAAGACTGGTTGAACGTATAATTGGTGAATCCGAATCAATACTGGTCACTGACACCTACCAGTTTGATGATTACTCTAAGTACGTGTCATCACGTTTCGATCCAGAAGAAAAACTGAAAAGATACCAGGAAATCTTTCCTCAGGACTGTGAAAAGGCCTTTAAAATGGGAGTCCAAATTTGCGAAAAGTAGATACTATTTTTTTTAAAATTAAGTCAGGTTTTTTTTTAAATAAATTAAGTGGGATTAAGGGAATTATCCCCGAATCCCCATTTTTATCTAAGTCTATCTATTATGGTGGGTTTCTTACCTTTTCATCGGTGGTAATATCAACGGTTTCTGTTCCCAGGACTTTTCCAGTTTTGGCATCTACCAAGACATCACCCAGCACAGTTCCCACTGAATGCTGGCCCTCTACGGTTACCACCATGGGCACGTAATACACACTTCCTTTAAGGGAAGGTGTGCCCGCTCCCAGGCCATTATAATCTGATTTGGAATTCAGGTAGTTGGATGCAATGGATTTGGCCTGGGCTGAGGATATGTAACCCGAGGTGGTGGTCTGGTTCTGTTGGGTGGTGGTACCCTGGTTCACCACTGTGGTTGTGGTGTTGTTGGTAACATTGGGCGAGTTGTTAACCGCGGGCTGGAATAAAAGATAACTAACCCCGGCGGCAGCAACAAAGATCAGGATAACGACTCCAATTAAAATATAGGTATTGCGTTGCATTTTTTTTAAACCCCCTTATGCAGGGAAATGAGAGGGTCTACCCTAACATCCCCTATCTTTGATATATTTGCTCAGTATTTTATACATTTTATTGTAAAGTTAAGATTTTATTATAAAATTAAGGCGGGCATTTTATAGGGTAAAGGGGGGTCAGTAATCATGGTAAAGGAAACCTTCCTTGAAGTTTGATTAATTAAAGCCTTGTAGTTGGAGAAAATAATTACATTACTCCCGATGCCAATCTGGCTGGTAACTATCGCTAAACCAATTATGAATAAACCCTTTTTATGATGTATCTCTTTTTATTACTGAGGGAGAAATATCAATTATCTCTTTATTTTTTTAGAGAAAATTTATTTCTATAGAAAATAATCCCTATTTTTAAGTTGAATTTTACATTTGAGGCATTATAGATAATTTAATCAAAAAAATATCTTATTACTCAATTGAGAATAAAAAGAGGCTTAAAATAATCAGTTGAAATAATAAAATAAGCGGGCCCGACGGGAGTTGAACCCGCGGCCACCTGGTTAAAAGCCAGGCGCTCTCCCAGACTGAGCTACGGGCCCTCTAAAATGCCGGATAATGAATGAAGTTTATTTTTGTGGGGTCCCACGTTTTCACATAATAATCTACACAAAAACAGGGTAGTAAATGGTTTATCGAACTATTATTTAAAGTTTGGCAATTGGAAACATGTTAATATTAAACAGATTGCTCTTAAGAACTTAATACGTTAATGAATTGAAGATACAAGTCTTATTCATTTTGTGTATTATAGTCCATATTGAAATATGAATGCATTGATAGTTTTACACTTATAATAGATGTCCTGCTGAACAAAAATCATATCAGAATCCCTCCAGATATGTTAATTTAAAGAAGAGGTTTTTTCCTGCTGGAATGCAAAATGTTTTGACTCATTTAGAGTTTATGGAGTCATTCAAGGGGATTAAATAAAAATCTAGGAATGGATATGAACTATTCTAAATGGGGGTATAAGTTATTTTTTAAAAGGGAGTATATATTATTCTAAAAATGATTTTAATAAATGAATATAATTCTAAAAGGAGTGCAGGGGAAGGGATTCGAACCCTTGAAGGCCTACGCCAGAGGATCTTGAGTCCACCCCCGTTGACCGCTTGGGTACCCCTGCAATCATATTATGGGTTTGCTGTTCCTCTAAAGAACATTCCCCTAAATGTGTGTAAGATCTGGATATCAGAATAATTATATTAAAATAAAGCGGGCCCGACGGGGATTGAACCCGCGACACCTTGGTTAAGAGCCAAGCGCTCTGCCAGACTAAGCTACGGGCCCTCTAGAACGCCCTGAATGAGTAATAATAATCTGATACGTGGAGTTTTCCACTAGATTTCACACCTAAAAGCAACAGGGTAGTAACTGGTTGGTGGAGCTATTATTTAAAGGTTTGGCCATGACAGTCGTTACTTAACCTATTATGTGTTTAAAACCTCTGAGTATTACAGAAATCCGAAATAACCTGTATAGTTATGTGTATACGTAAAATTCCATATTAAATTCTATTAAAGACAAATTCATGGTTTTTACTCTAATGAATAAAGGGGAGCCTGGTAAAATTCCCCTGAAAAGTACATGTACCGGTGAGGAGGAGTAGGTATTTAGTTTAGGGAATTTTAGGGGGTATCTATTTTCACCACCAGATTTATGTAGATAATCTGCTTAAATTATTACAGGGGTTTGTTAATCCCATAGCTTTTAAAAGTCGGACCGATCATAATTTAAAAATGATTTTCTGGGTCTAGGTCCGGGGAGTACCGTGGCCAGATTGGGATGGAGGGGAGGATATGATAAATTTTAGGTTAACCTGGTATTTTAAATCAATTTTAGGAGCATAATCTGATGGCTAAGAAAAAGAAAAAATCTCAGAAGAAGTCTTCCAAGAAGAAAAAGGCAGTGAAGAATGTTTCACAGAATATTTCCAAGGAACAGGTCTCAACCGACAAAACCGAGTACAAAGGCCCACAATCCTTTGATAAATACATGTTCATGGGGGTATTTTTCTTTGGTATAGCTTTCTTACTGCTGTATCTAGGCGGTTTGGTATATCACCTGCTGGCCTGAACTTATTTTTCATTTTTTAAACTTTTCTTACTTTTTAGGGCGAACTGGCTTTTTTTTAAATAAATACTTTTAAATGGTTAATTTTTAAAAGGGAGGATTAGATGGGGGAATAATTTTTTATGGGGGTCATAGGAAACATTCCTGTTTCTAATCCTCACCCCATATTATGATCAATTATCATATTTATATTAATGTGTGGGGAAAAAATCAAGAATAGGAAGGATAAACACAGTATAATCAAGAGTACCCATGTGGGGGGCAAGATGAAATGAAATGTGAAAACTGTGGATATGATAACAATGCCGACGCTGCTTTTTGTGAACAGTGCGGTGCTAAATTACCGGAAAAAGCAGCCTTTGGTAGAAAATCCACTCAACCCGAAAAAGAAGAATCAAAGAATATTAACACTGCATTGATCGTGGCCATAGTGGCTCTGGTGGTAATATTGGGAATCATGGGAGGAATACTCCTGAAAATGGGAAGTTCCAGCACCCCGGCCAACACCACCAACACCACCACCCTGGCCCCAGAAACAATATCCCTGGCTACTGGATTTCCGGTGTCCCAAGTACCTGGCCTGGCCAGTGAAATATCCCGGGTGGGAGTGGGGTTCAGCACCATAACCTACCAGGGAGTGACCCTGGACAAGAACCAGTGCCTTTACATCTTGGCCAAGGGCCTAACAATGATAAGCACCGGACAAACTGGTAATATTCCCATAAACCAGTACAAGAGTCCGGATAATGCCTATGGAACAGTTACCAGTGCCACCATTGCCCAGGCGGATTATCTGAGCATGGCCCAGAGAACCTGTACCTGGATGGATAACAGTGGCCAGACACCCAACTATATTGGTATCACTGTATCGGGCCAACCAGATTTATCCCCGGATTCCATGTTGAACATGTATGCCAAGGTTTTAACCCAGTACAAATCAACTGGACAGCTACCAGCCAGTGTAACCATACCTTAAGGCCGGGAAAATCTAAGTTCAAAATAACAGGGCCTTGAAAATCTAGGAGAACTGAGAATGGGGAGAAAGCTTCAATTAATCCTGGTGCTAATCCTGGTGTTTGGTGCCGCAGTCCTATCCTCATTCTATTTATTCCCCCTCTCATCACTGGAGAAAAACTCCACAGCAACCACCTACAGCAGGGTGGTCCTGGGAGAAACAGAATACGGGACAGTTACCCGAGAAGGACCCTACGGTAATCCCCGATCACCCTATAAGATAGCCTACGTGGTGGGGGTGCACCCCCTGGAATACCAGGCCCACCTGGCCCTGAAGGAGGCCCTGAAAAACAGGAACCACACCCTTAACTACTGCTACTATATTTACCAGGTAAACGTCACCCAGAATGCCGATAACTACGACCAGGGAAGGGCTAATGGTCAGTCTTTGGCCTTCAACTACGTTGTCCCGGATATTAAAAATTCTTCCCCGGATCTGGTGATTGACGTCCACTCCAATGAAGGCCATTACCAGGAAAAATGGTTCTTATTTGTCCCGGGACAATTCAGCAGGGCAGAATCAATAGCCCAGCAGATTAAAAGTCACGTCAGCTGGTTAAAAGTGTACAGTCCGCCCAATCCAACCAGTCCAGCCTATGTAACTCTCCCCCTAATACAGGCCGGTATTCCAGCCATGATCTATGAAACCTACACCTATCAGTCCCAGAACCAGACTCAAAAACAGGCTAACGAGATGGTTTCAGTGGTGGATCAGCTGAAACTGAGTTGAATTAATTTTTCGGGGAAATTTGGTTTGAAAGGGTAGCACTGTTTTTTAGGGATTTTGTGGTATTTTTTAGAAAATGGAAAAGGGTAACTAAAATATAGTTAGTATATTTTGCTGACCATTAAATACATTATTCTATTAGGTGAATGTTAATTAAAGACACATTACAGGTGATCTTATGGTAATGAACAAGGAAATGATGGATGCAATAGAAAAAAACAACATAGTATGGTTAGCCACCGCCAATAACAAAAGCACTCCCAATCTGGTTCCAATTGGATTTGCCAGACCATTGGATGGTGAAACCATCTTACTGGTGGCTAACTTCATGAACAAAAGTTTGGAAAATCTTAAAAACAATCCCCAGGCCACAGTGGCTGTGGGGGACATATCAGAATGCCCCTACCAGTTTAAAGGCACGGTGGAAATACACGAGTCTGGTAAATACTTTGATGATGCAGTGGAATGGGCTAAAAGTGTCATGACTCAACTAGCACCTAAAGCCGCAGTCTTGCTAAAGGTAACTGAAATATATTCAGTGCAACCGGGTCCTGATGCCGGTAAAAGAGTTGATTAAACCAATAAAGGATAAAATATGGGGATTTAATCCCTTTTTATTCATATTTTACAAAAGTAGTCTTTTAGGGTGTTCCCTTTCTATTTTTATTAGGGTGCTCTCTTCGATTTTAGAATTATTTTGTTTTGGAATTTGTATTAAGGTTAAAATGCAAATTCACAGACCAGGCAGCGGTGGTCTTTCTCGTAAGGGTCCAGATCAACTTTATCCACTATCCGGAAGCCATGCTCCTTTAAGAAGGATGCTTCCTCCCTGAATATCTGTTTGGGCTTGCGGGTGACATCTATGCTCCGGGCCTTGATCATGATCATGCCCTGTCCTTCTTCCCTCAAGAAGAGGCGCATGTTGTCCATGAATATTTCGGTCTGGTTAGGCTGGGCCACATCAGAGTAAAGGAAGTCCACCTTCTCCAGCAGTCCCTGGTAATTGGCGGGTTTATGGGCATCTTCCAGCAGGGGGATCATATTCTCCCGGGCCCGACAAACAGTGAGGAGCTCCCTCATCATGCGGGGTGCAAACTCCACACAGTATATAACTCCCTGGGTGATGATATCCGAGATGTGGGAGGGAGTTGTGCCTGCCGAAGCCCCAAGGTAGAGTATTCGTGAATCATTTTTAACCGGGAAGGTTCCCAGTCCTTTAAGAAGGGCAGCTGCCAGTTTAGAACGGCGGGGATCCCAGAGGCGATACTCTTTATCTTCATAGTCCACCAGCTTCTCCCCGTAAACCCTTACCTGGGGGTTGAGGTTGCAAGTGGCCAGGTGACCGTCCAGTTCGTATACTCCGCTGATTTTATTGCCAGATTCCAGTTCAAACTCCATTTTACATATCCCTTTGATGATTTTCGAAAATTAGTTTCCTCTCTAAATAACTTGCAGTTGGGAATATATTAAACTTTCTGGATTTAACAGTTCTCTCTCGGGAGGTTTTTACTGGGTTCGCAGTGTCCCCAAAATTTCACCGGAACCACGCTGTGCACTGTAGCCGGTTTTTATCCTATTAGCAGAGGATTGGCCACTAATCCGGGAAAAGTATGATTACACATCAGGGTCTATTCCCAAAAATATATTTAAAAAACAAGTCTTACTGGGTAATTTGGAGGGATTCCAGGCCAATGAATCAGGATTAATTCCAGTTGATTTCTCGGAAGTTCGGAGCATCCCCAGGGAAATGAGGGTGAAAAAGCAATCTGAACCTAGTTTACAGTGCTCATAGAGATTAAGGATGCGATTGTAGATGTCTACCACAGAATGATCCCACTAACCAGATATCTTATTTTAACCACTTCGCGGTGGGATTCATTGGCCATGATCCTCTATTCTTGTTAGGTAATATAAATATATCCTATTAGATTATTCCGGGGTAGAACTTAAACTGATATCTCTAATAGAATTTGATCTACTGTAGAAATTCAAATTGCCAAAAATTGAACAGGTTAAAAGACAAGGTAATTAAATTGAGATTAATAGGGGGTAATGTAGAGGGATATATTATTTTCTGTAGAAAAAATAAGGGCCTTTTATCCGGGAATAACTGGGCCCGGTGGGCTAGTTCAGGGTTGTTCATTTTTTAAGGTTCTGGATGGTTTGATGAAGTTTCTCATGGGACTGGTCCACCGTGGTTTTAATGGCTGCTGCTTCCCGGTCAATATTGGAAAGACACTCCTGGGCCTGTTTCTGGTTGGCTTCCATGGTCTCCTTTAGTATGGTGAAGTTGTTCTTGAGCCGTTCCTCCACTCGCCGGGAAAACTGTATGGCATATACTGCCAGAATAATTGAAAAAACACTGGATATTATGGATACTATGGCCACCACATCGGTCATTGCAAT
>JADHEF010000789.1_pt1 | contig 26692 bp, 27 predicted proteins | sample 8952391 | NCBI WGS metagenome assembly JADHEF01 (sample SAMN16124439, study PRJNA663245) | bioreactor sludge metagenome | isolation source: sludge (nitrite) | place: India:Bengaluru | collected 2019-02-28 | reverse complement strand
CGAGATCGAGGCCGACAAGGGCGACATCGAGCTGCCCGGCAAGATCCGCATCGCCAGCGTGGCGCAGGAAACCCCGGCGCTGCCCGACCCGGCCATCGAGTTCGTGCTGGGTGGCGACGATGTCATCGCCAAAGTGCTGCGCGAGGAAGCCGAAGCCAGCGCGCGCGAGGACTGGGAAGCCGTCGCCGACGCGCACCAGAAGCTGGCCGAATTGAACGGCTACGACGCCGAGGCCCGCGCCGGCAAGCTGCTGCACGGGCTGGGCTTCCCGGCTGACACCCATCACCGGCCGGTGGCCTCGTTCTCCGGCGGCTGGCGGGTGCGCCTGAACCTGGCGCGCGCGCTGATGATGCCCTCGGACCTGCTGCTGCTCGACGAGCCCACCAACCACCTCGACATGGACGCGGTGCTATGGCTGGAGCAATGGCTGCTCAAGTACCCGGGCACGTTGCTGCTGATCTCGCACGACCGCGAGTTCCTCGACAACGTCGCCACCCACACCCTGCACTTGCACGGCGGCGGGGCCAAGCTGTACGTCGGCGGCTACACCGATTTCGAGCGCCAGCGCACCGAACACTTGCGCCTGCAGCAGATTGCCCACGACAAGGAGCAGGCCGAACGCGCCCACCTGCAGAGCTTCATCGACCGCTTCAAGGCCAAGGCCAGCAAGGCCGCGCAGGCGCAGTCGCGGATGAAGCGGCTGGAAAAGCTGGCCGGCACCGAGGCGGTGCGCGCCGAACGCGAGTTCCGCATCGAGTTCGCCCAGCCGGCCAGGTTGCCGCATTCGCTGATCCGGCTGAACCACGTCGAGGCCGGCTACGGTGCCGATGCGGTGATTCTCCACGATGTCGGCCTCGGCCTGGAGGCCGGCGACCGCATCGGCCTGCTCGGCCCCAACGGCGCCGGCAAGACCACGCTGGTGCGCACCCTGGTCGGCGATCTGCCGCCGGTGGCCGGCGAGCGCAGCGCGCACCCGGACCTGCGCATCGGCTACTTCGCCCAGCACACGGTGGAATCGCTGAACGAGGGCCACTCGCCCATCGACCACTTCCGCGAGCTGTCGCCGGACACGCCCAACCAGGCCTTCCGCGATTTCCTCGGCAAGTGGAATTTCCCCGGCGACCGCGCGTTCGAGAGCATCGACGGCTTCTCCGGCGGCGAGCGCGCGCGCCTGGCGCTGGCATTGATTGCCTGGCAGCAGCCCAACGTGCTGCTGCTCGACGAGCCCACCAACCACCTCGACCTTGAAATGCGCGAGGCGCTGGCCGAGGCGCTGAGCGATTTCGACGGCGCCATCGTCATGGTCAGCCACGACCGTCACCTGATCGGTCTGGTCTGCGACACCTTCTGGCGCGTGGCCGACGGCGTGGTCGAGCCGTTTGCCGGCGATCTGGACGAATACGCCGCGTGGCTGCGCAGCCGGTCCGGCGCGCAGGGCACCAAGCAAAAGGCGGCCGACGCGAAACAGGCCGGCACCAAGCCCGCCGAGCCGGCGCCGGTGGCTGCCGCGGCCAAGCCGTCAGGCCGCAAGCCGCCCAACCCGTACAAGCTGGCCGAGGCCGAAAAGCGCGTCGGCGATCTGGAGGCCGCACTGGCCGACCTCGACGCGCGCATGGCCGACCCGGCAGTGTTCTCCGACGCCGGCAAGCTGGCCGACATCGGCCGCCAACGCGACCTTGCAGCCGCGAAGCTGGCCGATGCCGAGCAGGCCTGGATGGCCTTGATGGACGAGGCGTGAACCGCAGGCCGCCGCGGCCCGCGGCCTGACGGCATCGCCCGCACCGCCCGGCTATGCTCGGGGCTCATTTCGGCAGTATTGGAAGAAGGAGCGAGGCATGGAAGTTCGTAACCGTTCGTTCGGCGTGATCGCCGCATTGCTGGTCGCCATCGGTCTTGGTGCGGCCGGGTGGTTTGCCGCGCGCGGCATGACCGAGCTGCGCACCGGCGACCGCTACGTCACCGTCAAGGGCTCGGCCGAGCGCACCGTGAACGCCGATCTGGTGGTCTGGCCGATGTCGCAGACCGTCGGCGGCAACGATCTGGCCGCAGTGCAGTCGCAGCTGGAGGCCAATACCGCCACCGTGCGCGATTTTCTCAAGGGCGCCGGTTTCGGCGACGACGAGGTGGTGGTGTCGCCGCCGCGGCTGGAAGACCGCTGGGCATACTCCTACGGCGACAACCGGCCGCCGGAGCGCTACCGCTATTCCAATACCGTCACCCTGCGCACGTCCAAGGTGGCGCAGGCGATGGCCGCGCTGCGCCGCAGCGGCGACATCGTCGCCAAGGGCGTGATGCTCAACAGCGACGACGGCGGCGGCCCGCAGTTCGAGTTCACCAAGCTCAACGACATCAAGCCGGCGTTGATTGCCGAAGCCACGTCCAACGCGCGCAAGTCGGCCGAACAGTTCGCCAAGGATTCCGGCGCGCGGCTTGGCGGCATCCGCAGCGCCAACCAGGGCGTGGTGTCCATCGAGGACCGCGACCGCGGCAGCCCGCACGTGAAGACGGTGCGCGTGGTGACCACGGTCGAATACTTCCTGAAGGACTGAGTCGTGCGGCGGCGCGACTTTCTTGGCCTGGCCGCGCTTGCGGGCGGCGCGGCATGGCTGCCGCCGCCGGCTTCGGCTTCGCTGGAAACGGGCAGGGCCGGTGCTGCGTTGGCCGGGCTGGAGTCGGCATCCGGCGGTCGCTTGGGCGTGGCGTTGCGGAACGGCGATGGCCGCCTGCTGGCCGGCCGGCGGGTGGACGAGCGTTTCCCGATGTGCAGCACGTTCAAGAGCCTGCTGGTGGCGCGGGTGCTGGCCGAGGTCGATGCCGGGCGGCTGTCGCTGCAGCAGGCCGTGCCGGTGCGCGCGCAGGACAAGGTGGCCCATGCGCCGGTCGTCGAACCGCACATCGGCGGCGCGATCACGATCGAGGCCCTGTGTGCCGGCACCGTCACCCTGAGCGACAACATGGCGGCCAACCTGCTATTGGCAAAGGTCGGCGGGCCGGCCGGCGTGACCGCCTGGCTGCGCGGCATCGGCGATGCCGAAACCCGGCTCGACCGTACCGAGCCCGCGCTCAACACGGCCGTCCCCGGCGATCCGCGCGATACCACCACGCCGGCGGCGATGACCGCCAGCCTGCGCAGCGTCCTGTCCGGCACGGTGCTGTCGCCGGCATCGCGGGAGCACCTGCACGGCTGGTTGCGCGATTGCCGTACCGGCGATGCGCGCATCCGCGCCGGTATCCCGGCCGGCTGGCGGGTCGGCGACAAGACCGGCACCGGGCAGCGCAACACTGCCAATGACGTGGCGGTATTGCGCACGCCGGATGGAACGACGGCTTTCCTGGCCATTTACCTGACCGGCGCCGACGCATTGGACGATGCGGGACGCGACGGCACGATCGCCGCCGTCGCGCGGATCATGGCCGGCCTCGTGATGCCCGCCCGCTGATCCGCGCTTGCGCCCCCGCGCCGGGCTGGCGACGATGCTTTCACCCCCGCGTCGTCAATCTTGCTGCCCATGAGCCAGGAACTGGTCTATCTCGTCCTGATTTTCGCCTTGCTGGTGGTGCCGCGCGCACTGCAGCGCTTCCGCATTCCCGCGCCGTTGACCTGCCTGTTGTTCGGCATCGGTGCCATGCTGGCACTGGGCGAGGGTGCGCACGATCCGGTGGTGGCCCTGCTGGCCACGCTCGGCATTTCCTCGTTGTTCCTGTTCGCCGGGCTGGAGGTGGAGCTGGGCGAGCTGCGCCGGGAGCGCTGGCCGTTGCTGGCGCATCTGGCCATCCAGCTGGCCAGCCTGTCCGTCAGCGGCTGGCTGGCCTGGCGCTTCGCCGGCTTCCAGTGGCAGGCAGCCGGCCTGCTGGCACTGGCGCTGCTGACGCCATCCACCGGTTTCATCATCGACACGCTCGGCCGGCTCGGGCTGGACGAGCACGAACGCTTCTGGGTGACCAACAAGGCCATCGCCGGCGAGCTGATGGCGCTGGCGGCCCTGTTCGTGATCCTGCTGGCCGATGATCCGGTGCAACTGGCGGTGTCGAGCGGCGTGCTGCTGGGCTTGATCGTCGGCCTGCCGCTGCTGTTCGTCGCGCTCGGGCGCTGGGTGCTGCCGCAGGCGCCGGGTTCGGAGTTCTCGCTGCTGGTCATGGTGGGGCTGATTTCGGCCTACGCCACCTACAAACTCGGCGTGTACTACCTGGTCGGCGCGTTCATCGCCGGGCTGGTGGCGCGGCTTTTGCGCAAGCGCATGCCGGCGCTGGCCTCTGACGGAAACCTGCATGCGGTGCGGCTGTTTGCCTCGTTCTTCGTGCCGTTCTACTTCTTCAAGGCGGGTATCAACGTGCCGGCCGGGGCGCTGAGCTTCGAGGCGCTGGGCATTGGCGTGGCCTTGACGCTGGTGGTGCTGCCGCTGCGCATTGCCATCGTCTGGCTGCAGCGGCGGGCGATGTTCGGTGAAAACTTCCGCGCCAGCCTGCGGGTGGCCACCGCATTGGCGCCGACCTTGATCTTCACGCTGGTGCTGGCCGGCATCATGCGCGAGCGCTTCCACGTGTCCGATGCGGTGTTCGGCGGCTTGCTGCTGTATGCGGCGCTGAACACGCTGCTGCCATCGCTGGTGTTCCGCATGGGCTTCGACGTGGATCCATTGGACAACGAGCCGCCGCCCCATCCCGACGATGTGGTGGACGCGCCGCAGGCCGCTGCGGCGGCGAAGCATGAAGCGGCCGCGCCGGAATCACCCCGGCCGACGGCGGCATGACCCGCCGCCACCGGGTGCCGGGGATGCCGACCTGTCGGCCGGCACGGCAGGGCAGGCTCAGCGTGCGCCGAAGCGGGCCCGGCAGCCGGCATTCACCCACAAGGTGCCGCCGTAATAGCCCCAGTTCCGGCCTTCGGCGCAGGTGGTGTCCGACAGTTGCTTGATGACCGTCGGGCGGCCCTGGCGGTCGTCCCAGGCGCAGGTGCGGCGGCGCCCGTCATCGCTGGAGCAGGTGATCGAATAGCCTCCGTTGCCGTTGCCGTTGCCGTTGCCGTTGCCCCAGCCGCCGCGCCCTTCGGCAAATTCGCCGCGGCAACCGCCGCTGACCCAGATGCTGCCGTTGCCGCTGCCCCAGTTGCGGCCTTCCACGCAGCGGGTGTCGGAGAGCTGCCGGACCAGCACGGCGCCACGCCAGCCGGTGCGGCAGGTGTTGTTGCGGTTGTCGGTGCTTTCGCAGCGGACCGTGCGGCCATTGCCATTGCCGCCATTCCAGCCGCCGCGGCCTTCGGCAAATTCGCCGCGGCAACCATCGTTGACCCAGATGCTGCCGTTGCCGCTGCCCCAGTTGCGGCCTTCCACGCAGCGGGTGTCGGAGAGTTGCCGGACCAGCACGGCGCCGCGCCAGCCGGTGCGGCAGGTCCGGCTGCGGTTGTCGGCGCTTTCGCAGCGAATGGTCTGGCCATTGCCGTAGCCGTTTCCGTCGCCCCAGCCGGCGGAGGCGAAGCGGCCGCGGCAGCCGTCGTCCACCCAGATGTAGCCGTTGCCGCTGCCCCAGTTGCGGCCTTCCACGCAACGGGTGTCGGAGAGGTTCTTCACCAGTGCGGCGCGGCCGCGAAAGGGCGTGGCGCATTGCTGGCGGCGATTGTCGTCGCTGGAGCAGGTGACGGTGCCGGAGCCGTCGTTCCAGCCCGATTGCGCGGCGGCGGGCAACGCGGCCGACACCAGCGGCGCGGCGGCCAGCAGGGCGGCGAGGATGGCGTGGCGTGCAAGCAACATGGCGCTTCTTCCCTGTGCGGATGGTGACGCGCGGAGTATGGGGCAGGGCGGCTCACTGCCGCATGAGCGGCTTCATTTGCCCGTCAGTCGCCCGCGCCGCACAATAAACGGCTTGCCGGCGCGGATGCGGCGGCCTCTCCTGCGGAGTTTTCCGGATGTCCATGCGTACTCATTTCTGCGGCCTGATCGACGAATCGCTGATCGGCCAAACCGTCACCCTGGCCGGTTGGACCGACGTGGCCCGCAACCAGGGCGGCGTCTGTTTCATCGACCTGCGCGACCATGAGGGCATCGTGCAGGTGACGGTGGAGATCGACAACGCCGAGGTGTTCGCCGTCGCCGCGTCGCTGGGCTACGAGGACGTGCTGCAGGTCCAAGGCGTGGTGCGGGCGCGCCATGCGGTCAACGACAAGATCAAGACCGGCAAGGTCGAAGTGATCGCAAGCAGGATCACCGTGTTGAACAAGGCCGCGCCGTTGCCGTTCCACGCCCACGAGAACCCGGGCGAGGATACCCGCCTGAAGTACCGCTATCTCGACCTGCGCCGCCCGGAAATGCAGCGCATGCAGCGCACCCGGGTGAAGCTGGTGCGCGCGTTGCGCCACTGGCTGGACGGGCGCAACTTCCAGGACATCGAGACGCCGGTCCTGACCAAGGCCACGCCGGAAGGCGCGCGCGATTTTCTGGTGCCGGCGCGCATGCATCCGGGCGAGTTCTACGCGCTGCCTCAGAGCCCGCAGCTGTTCAAGCAGATCCTGATGATCGCCGGCTTCGACCGCTACTACCAGGTGGCGCGCTGCTTCCGCGACGAGGCCCTGCGCGCTGATCGCCAGCTCGAATTCACCCAGCTGGACATGGAATTTGCCTTCGTCAACGAGCGTGACATCCAGGACACCGTGGAAACGATGATCCGCGAGGTGTTTGCCGAAGTGGCCGGCATCGCGCTGGCCGAGCCGTTCCCGCGCATGACCTGGGCCGAGGCGATGCGCCGCTTTGGTTCGGACAAGCCGGACCTGCGCAATCCGCTGGAACTGGTGGACGTGGCCGAGCTGGTCAAGGGCAGCGAGTTCAAGGTGTTCACCGACGCGGCCAACGGCGAGGGCGGGCGCGTGGCTGCACTGCGCATCCCCGGAGGCGCGTCGCTGTCGCGCAAGCACATCGACGACTATGCCGCGCATGCGGCCAAGTACGGTGCCAAGGGGCTGGCCTACGCCAAGATCGACGAGGCCGGCGTCGTCTCCTCGCCGGTGGCCAAGTTCTTCTCCGAAGAGGCGTTTGCCGCGCTGCTGGCCCACGCAGGTGCTGGCAAGGGCGACATCGTGTTCTTCGGTGCCGGCCCGTATGTGAAGGTGTCCGAGTTCATGGGCGCGGTGCGCCTGAAGGCCGGCAAGGAGTTCGCTCTGGTCGCCGAAGGCTGGCGCCCGCTGTGGGTCACCGATTTCCCGATGTTCGAATGGGACGACGAAGAGAAGCGCTACGTTGCCCTGCATCACCCCTTCACCGCGCCGGCCGTGGACGACATCGCCGACCTGAAGGCGCATGCGGCCACCGCCGTGTCGCGCGGCTACGACATGGTGCTCAACGGCAACGAGATCGGCGGCGGTTCGATCCGCATCCACCGCCCGGAGATGCAGAGTGCGGTGTTCGAGCTGCTCGGCATCGGTGCGGAAGAAGCGCGGGCCAAGTTCGGCTTCCTGCTCGACGCGCTGAACTACGGCGCGCCGCCGCATGGCGGCATCGCCTTCGGCATCGACCGCCTGGCGGCGCTGATCTCGGGCACCGAGTCGATCCGCGACGTGATCCCGTTCCCGAAGACCACCTCGGCGCAGTGCCTGATGACCGATGCGCCGTCGCCGATCCCGGACGCGCAGCTGGCCGAGGTGCACGTGCAGGTGCGGCCCGGGACTTCGGCCTGAAACACGCCGCGCGCATGCTTGCCTGCGTCTCCCGTTCCCCGATCCGGAGCTTGCCATGAGCGAAGAGGTGCCGTTCAACCTGCAGTGGGAAACCCTCGGCAACGAGGGTGAGGCCGAGCCCATCCTCGTCCAGCGTGCCCGCGTGTTCGGCGGCTGGCTGGTGCGTTCCGGCGCCGCGCTGGCCTTCGTCCCGGATGCCGAAGGGCGCTGGGACGGCGAGGATTTCGGCGAGGACGACTACGAGTACGAAGAGGACGAGGACGAGGAAGAAGAGGAGTACGAGGAAGACGACGAAGGCGAGGCCTGATCCATGCGCATCCGTCGTGCCGTGCCGGCCGATGCGGCAGTGCTGTCGGCGCTGTCCGTGGACACGTTCGTCGAAACCTTCGGCCATCTGTATCCGCCGGAGGATCTGGCTTGCTACCTCGCGCTGGCCTACGCACCCGAGAGCCAGGCCGAGCTGATCGCCGACCCGGCGTATGGCGTGTGGCTGGCCGAACGCAACGGCCAAGCCATTGCCTACGCCGTTGCCGGGCCGGCCGGCTTGCCGCACCCGGAGGTGGGGCATGGCGACGGCGAGCTCAAGCGCCTGTACGTGCGCGCAGGAGAGCAGGGCGACGGGCTGGGCTCGCGCTTGTTCGCCGAGGCGATGGCGTGGCTGGAGCGCGACGGCCCGCGCACGCTGTGGATCGGCGTGTGGTCGGAAAACCATGGCGCGCAGCGTTTCTATGCGCGGCATGGTTTTGCCAAGGTGGGTACCTACGAATTTCCGGTCGGCCGCGTGCGCGACCTGGAGTTCATCTTGCGCAGGCCGGCGTCGCGCTGACGGCGGCCGGTCGCGCGCGCGGCCGGCGGTTTCGCGCCGCCGGGCTGAACGCGGCACCCTGCCGGCTTCCCCGCCGGTACGTCGCAGGCGACACTGTCGCCATGGAATCCGCTCTGCCTCCTCCTCGCAAGATCGTGCTGTTGCACGGCATCTGGAATGCCCGCACCTGGGTCGAGCCGCTGGCCTTGCGCCTGCGCCGGGCTGGATTCGAGGTTGATCCGTTCGCCTACTCGGGCGTGTTCGAAGGGCCGGAGGCCGCGGTGGGGCGCTTGCGCGAGCAGTTGCGGGCCTCCGGGCCGGTGGCGCTGGTGGGCCACAGCCTTGGCGGGCTGGTGGCGCTGGAAGCCTTGCGCGGCCGGCCGGAGCTGCCGGTGGACCGCGTGGTCTGCATCGGTTCGCCGTTGTGCGGAAGCCGCGCGGCGCGCGGCGTGGCCGGTCATCCCTGGGCGGCGCCGGCGCTGGGTGGCAGTGGCCGGCTGTTGCAGGACGGTCTGCCCCCCTGGCAGGGGCGGGCGCGCGTGGGCATGGTGGCCGGCGACCGGCCGCACGGCCTGGGGCAGCTGTTTGCCGATCTGGGCGAAGGTTCTGACGGCACCGTCGCGCTGGACGAAACCCGTCTGCCCGGGCTGGCCGGCCATTGCGTCGTCCATGCCAGCCACACCGCACTGGTGTTCTCGGCCGAGGCGGCCGCACAGGTGACGGCCTTCCTGCGGCGCGGGGCGTTCCTGCCGATGGCAGGGGTGGAGGGCGGGGCCGGCGCGATCGGGTAAAATGCGCGGCTCGTCATCCGTCATTACCCGGGAAGCAGTGTCATGGGCAGAGGTCCGTCGATCGAGGCGCGCAAGAACGCCTCCGATGCCAAACGTGGCAAGATTTTCACCAAGCTCATCCGCGAGATCAACGTCGCGGCGCGCGGTCCCGGCGGAGGCGACCCGGCCAACAACCCGAGCCTGCGCGCGGCGATCGACAAGGGCCTGGCGATCAACATGCCCAAGGACACCATCGAGCGCGCGCTGAAGAAGGCCACCGGCGAGCTGGAAGGCGTCGAATACGAGAACGTGCGCTACGAGGGCTACGCGCCCGGCGGCGTGGCGGTGATCGTCGATTGCCTCACCGACAACCGCGTGCGCACCGTGGCCGACGTGCGCCATGCCTTCGGCAAGTGCGGCGGCAACATGGGCACCGAAGGTTCGGTGGCTTTCATGTTCAAGCACCTCGGGGTGCTCAGCTATGCGCCGGGCAGCGACGAGGAGAAGGTCACCGAGGCAGCCATCGACGCCGGCGCCGACGACGTGGCAGTCTATCCGGAAGATGGCGCGATCGACGTCATCACCAGTCCGGAAGCCTACGAGTCGGTGAAGAAGGCGATGCAGGCGGCCGGTCTGGTGCCGGACCATGCCGAAGTCACCTACCGCGCCGAGAACGACATTGCCGTGGACGGCGAGGTCGCGCTGCAGGTGCGCAAGCTGCTGGACATGCTCGAGGATCTGGACGACGTCCAGAACGTGTACTCCAACGTCGACCAGACCGCGCTGGAGCGGGCCTGAGCCGTTGCGGCCGCCGCGGCGGCCGCCTGCTCGCGCGCCTGACATGACCATCCGCATCCTCGGCATAGATCCGGGCTCCGTGCGCACCGGTGTGGGCATCATCGACGTCGAGCCCGATGGGCGGGCGCGGCACGTGTTCCATGCGCCGATCCTGCTGGCCCGGGCGGACAACTTCGCCGGCCGGCTGAAGCTGTTGCTGGCCGAGCTGTCGGTATTGCTGGACGAGTACCGGCCGCAGGAAGTGGCCATCGAACAGGTGTTCGTCGGCAAGGGCGCCGATTCGGCACTCAAGCTGGGGCAGGCGCGCGGGGCTGCGATCTGCGCGGTGGTGTTGCGCGACCTGCCGGTGCACGAGTACGCGGCCAAGGAAATCAAGCTGGCGTTGGTCGGCAAGGGCGGCGCCGAGAAGGTGCAGGTGCAGCACATGGTCGGGATCATGCTCAACCTGCACGGCAAGCTGCAGGCCGATGCGGCCGATGCGCTGGCCGTGGCCATCACCCACGCGCACGTGCGCGCCACCGCCAACCGGCTGGGCGTGGATGCGCGCCAGGCATGGAGTCGCAAGCGATGACATCGGCAGCGCGTAACCTGTCCGCTTCTTTACCGCCCCATTGCCGGAGTCTGCACGCATGATCGGACGCCTTCGCGGCCTGCTGGCCGTCAAGCAGCCGCCCTGGCTGGTGATCGACGTCGGTGGCGTCGGCAGCTGGAGGCGCCGATGAGCACCTTCTACGACCTGCCCGAGATCGGCCGCGAGGTGACGCTGTTCACCCATTACGCGCAGAAGGAAGACAGCGTGGCACTGTACGGCTTCCTGCGCGATCAGGAGCGGCGGCTGTTCCGCGACGTGCAGAAGGTTTCCGGCATCGGCGCCAAGATCGCGCTGGCCATCCTGTCCGGGGTCAGCGTGGACGAGTTCGCGCGGCTGGTGCAGGCCGGCGACGTGACCGCGCTGACCCGCGTCCCCGGCATCGGCAAGAAGACCGCCGAGCGGATCGTGGTGGAGCTCAAGGACCGCGCGGCCGAGTTCGTCGGCGGAGGCGCTTCGGCGGCATCGGCGATGCAGGCCGACCCGGTCTCCGAGGCCACCGTCGCCCTGCAGCAGCTCGGCTACAAGCCGGCCGAGGCGGCGAAGATGGCGCGAGACGCGGCGGCCGATGGCGACGACGTGGCGCTGGTCATCCGCAAGGCACTGCAGGCTGCGTTGCGCTGAGCGCGGCCGCCCCTCCTCACTTCCTCTTCGCGATTCGACGATATCCTGAGCCCGGCATGCATACCGAAACCTCCCCCGACCCCGGTTCCACGGCGCACCCCGGCCACGCGTCGCAAGGCTCCGGCTTCTCGCTGGTGGTGGCGGCCATCGGCGTGGTGTTCGGCGACATCGGCACCAGTCCGCTGTACACGCTGAAAGAGGCGTTTTCGCCGCATTACGGCCTGGTCAACGACCACGACACCGTGCTCGGCGTACTGTCGCTGGCGTTCTGGGCACTGATGATCGTGGTCACGCTGAAGTACGTGACCATCATCATGCGTGCCGACAACGACGGCGAGGGCGGCATCATGGCACTGATGTCGCTGGCCCGGCGCACCTTGCGCAATGGTTCGCGCGCGGCCTACGTGGTGGGCATCTTCGGCATCTTCGGCGCTTCGCTGTTCTTCGGCGACGGCGTGATCACGCCGGCGATCTCGGTGATGGGTGCGGTGGAAGGCCTGGAGGTCGCCGCGCCGAGCCTGCATCCGTTCATCGTCCCGATCACCATCGTCGTGCTGCTGGCGGTGTTCGCGGCACAGCGCTTCGGCACGGCCAAGGTCGGCAAGGTGTTTGGTCCGGTGACCACGCTCTGGTTCCTGTCGCTGGCGGCGATCGGCCTGTGGAACATCTTCGACGCGCCGGAAGTGCTCAAGGCCTTCAATCCGTGGTGGAGCGTGCGCTTTTTCATGGACCACGGCTGGCATGGCATCTTCATCCTCGGCGCTGTGGTGCTGGTGGTCACCGGCGGCGAGGCTTTGTACGCGGACATGGGGCACTTCGGCGCGCGTCCGATCCGGCTGGCGTGGTACTGGTTCGTGCTGCCGTGCCTGCTGCTCAATTATCTGGGGCAGGGCGCGCTGGTGCTCTCGCAGCCGGATGCGGTGGAAAACCCGTTCTTCGAGGCGGTGCCGCAGTGGGCGCTGTACCCGATGATCGTGCTGGCCACGATGGCCGCGGTGATCGCCTCGCAGGCGGTGATCACCGGCGCGTTCTCGGTGTCGCGGCAGGCGATGCAGCTGGGCTACATCCCGCGCATGCAGATCAAGCACACCTCGCACGACACGATCGGCCAGATCTACATCCCGGGCATCAACTGGGCCTTGATGGTGATGGTGATCGGGCTGGTGCTGGCATTCCGCAGCTCCACCAACCTGGCGGTGGCCTACGGCATCTCGGTGTCGGCCACGATGTTCATCGACACGCTGCTGCTGGCCCTCGTCGCGCGCGCGCTGTGGCCAAAATGGCGAAGCTGGGTGCTGCCGCTGTGCGGGGTGTTCCTGCTGGTGGACGCCAGCTTCGTCATCGCCAACGGCGCCAAGTTCTTCGACGGCGCGTGGTTCCCGGTAGTGCTGGGCCTGCTGGTATTCCTGCTGATGCGCACCTGGCGTCGCGGCCGCGAGCTGCTGCAGGAGGAAATCCGCAAGGACGGCATCAACCTCGATGCCTTCCTGCCCGGGCTGATGCTGGCCCCGCCGGTGCGGGTGCCGGGCACGGCGGTGTTCCTCACGGCGGACCCGACGGTGGTGCCGCACGCGCTGATGCACAACCTCAAGCACAACAAGGTGTTGCACGAGCGCAACGTGTTCCTGACCGTGGAGACGCTGCAGGTGCCCTACGTGCCGGCCGGCAAGCGCTTGAAGATCGACGCGATCGGCGACGAGTTCTACCGGGTCATCGTCAAGTTCGGCTTCATGGAGACGCCCGACGTGCCGCTGGCGCTGATGCGTTCCTGCGACCAGGGCGGCATCTACTTCGATCCGATGGACACCACGTATTTCGCCAGCCGCGAAACCATCGTGCCCAGCGCGCATCGCGGCATGCCGGTGTGGCGCGACAAGCTGTTCGCCTTCATGCACCGCAATGCGGCCTCGGCGACGGGCTTCTTCCGCATCCCGGGCAACCGGCTGGTCGAGTTGGGTGCGCAGGTCGAGATCTGACCGGCGTTGCCGTCTCCGCTGGGCGATAATCCCGACATGACCGACAACCGCATCATCGGCTCCGGCGCCACCGGCGAGGACGACGCCGTCGAAGCCAGCATCCGCCCGCGGCGGCTGGACGAATACCTCGGCCAGCAGCCGGTGCGCGAGCAGCTCGGCATCTACATCGACGCGGCCAAGGCACGCGGCGAGGCGCTGGACCACGTGCTGATCTTCGGCCCGCCCGGCCTGGGCAAGACCACGCTCAGCCACGTCATCGCCAACGAGCTGGGCGTGAGCCTGCGCCAGACCTCCGGCCCGGTGATCGAGAAGGCCGGCGACCTGGCCGCGCTGTTGACCAATCTGCAGCCGCACGACGTGCTGTTCGTCGACGAAATCCACCGTCTGTCGCCGGTGGTGGAGGAAGTGCTGTATCCGGCGATGGAGGATTTCCAGATCGACATCATGATCGGCGAGGGCCCGGCCGCGCGTTCGATCAAGCTCGACCTGCCGCCGTTCACGCTGATCGGCGCCACCACCCGCGCCGGGCTGCTGACCGCGCCGCTGCGCGACCGCTTCGGCATCGTGCAGCGGCTGGAGTTCTACACGCCCGGCGAGCTGGCGCGGATCGTGCGCCGTTCGGCCGACATCCTCGGCATCGACTGCACCGAGGAGGGTGCGGCCGAGGTGGCGCGGCGCTCGCGCGGTACTCCGCGCATCGCCAACCGCCTGCTGCGGCGGGTGCGCGATTACGCGCAGGTGCGCGCCGCCGGCCGCATCGACCACGAGGTCGCGCAGGCGGCCATGCAGATGCTGAAGGTGGACCCGGAAGGCTTCGACGAGCTGGACCGGCGCATGCTGCGCATCATCGTCGAGCATTTCGACGGCGGCCCGGTCGGCGTGGAGTCGCTGGCGGCCTCGCTGTCCGAGGAACGCGGCACGCTGGAAGACGTGATCGAGCCCTATCTGATCCAGCAGGGTTTCCTCGTGCGCACCGCGCGCGGGCGAATGGTCACCACCAAGGCTTACCGCCATCTGGGTCTGAAACCCAAGGCCACGCCTGCGCCGACGGATCTGTTCACGGAGTCCGACGATGATTGAATCCGTATTCAGTTTGCCGACACGGATCTACTGGGAAGATACCGATGCCGGTGGCGTGGTCTACCACGCGCGGTACGTCGCCTTTCTCGAACGCGCCCGCAGCGAATGGCTGCGCACGCTCGGTTACGGGCAGGACGGGCTGCGCAGGGAGCACGGCATGGTGTTCGTGGTGCGCGCGATGACCTTGGATTTCCTGCGTCCGGCCCGGCTGGACGACGAGATCCTGGTGGGTGCGGCGTTGCGCGAATGCCGCCGCGCCAGCCTGGTGTTCGCGCAGGACATCCGTCGTGGCGAGGACGTCCTGCTGCGTGCACAGGTCCGCGTGGCCGCCGTCGGCGCCGAGGATTTCCGGCCGCAGGGCATCGCGGCCGCGCTGTACCGTCAATTGAAACCGCTGGAACAACCCGAACACGCGTGAGGAACGAAGGATGATCGCACTGCTCCTGGCCCTTCAGGACACGGTGGTGGAACCCCTGCCGGAAGAGGTCAAGACCACGGCCGCGCAAGCCGCCGTCCATGCCGCAGGTGGTGGCGGCGGTGGCGGCATCAACTACCTCGAGTTGATCGCCCACGCCAGCATCCCGGTCAAGATCATCGTGACCCTGCTGCTGGTCGGTTCGTTCATCAGCTGGGTGATCATTTTCCGCAAGGCCCGCGTGTTCAAGCTGGCCAATGCCGAAGCCGACGATTTCGAAGGCCGGTTCTGGTCCGGCGCGGATCTCGGCAAGCTGTATTCGGCGGCCACCGACCGCAACCGCACGGTGACCGGGCTGGAGGCCATCTTCGAGGCCGGGTTCCGCGAATTCACCCGTCTGCGCGAGCGGCGCCTGGACAGCCGCGCCCAACTCGAAGGTGCCCAGCGCGCCATGCGCGCCACCTATGCGCGCGAGGTGGACCAGCTGGAGCGCAACCTCGAATTGCTGGCCAACATCGGCTCCACCGCACCTTACGTCGGCTTGGTCGGCACCGTGTTCGGCATCATGGTGACCATGCACGACATGATAAGCAGCGGCGCCCAGTCGGGCATCGCCTCGGTCGCGCCGGGCATTTCCGAGGCACTGTTCGCCACTGCCGTCGGCTTGTTCGTCGCGATCCCGGCGGTGTGGGCCTACAACCGCTTCACCACCCGGGTCGAGCGCATTTCGGTGCGTTACGAAGCCTTCGCCGAAGACTTCAGCTCGATCCTGCAACGCCAGACCGCTGGCGCCAACTGAGCGGAGCCACGCCATGCCCGCCGCCATTTCGCGCCTGCGCAAGCGCCGCAAGCTGAAATCCGAGATCAACGTCGTCCCGTACATCGACGTGATGCTGGTGCTGCTGATCATCTTCATGGTCACCGCGCCGCTGCTCACGCTGAGTACGGATGTCACCTTGCCCACCTCCAATGCCAAGGCCCTGGAGAGCAAGCAGGACCCGGTGATCGTGACGGTGAAACCCGATGGACAGCTTGGTTTGAAGTTGCCGGAAGACGAAAGCCCTCGGGAAATGTCCGTGGAGCAGCTGCAGGGGCTCTTGACCGGCCTTGCAGAACAGGACAAGGACGTTCGCGTCGTAATCGCGGGCGACAAGGATGCTCCTTACCAAAAGATCATGGACGCAATCGACGTGATCAAGGCCGCCAAGATCGACAAGGTGGGCATGATTTCCGGCACGGGCGGCAATGCACGCTGAAACGCTCCGCCAGCCGGCACTGGTGCCCGACGGCGGCTGGGGCCGGCCGGTCACACTGGCCGCCGTCGTCCACCTGCTGGTGCTGGCGGTGTTCCTGATTGCATGGCTGTGGTCGCCGCGCCGCAACGTGGAATTGGCCGCCGGCAGCGCGGCGCTGGAAGCCAGCCTGGACGTGTCCGCCAGCGATGCCGCCGCCGCCCGTCAGGCCTTGCAGCAGACGCCGCAGCAGGCCGATGCGGCTCCCGAGCCGCCCACGCCGCAACCGGTGCCCGAAGACACGGTGCCGCCGCCGCAGCCGATTCCCGAGCCGAAGCCGCAGATTGCCCCGACGCCGCAGCAAGCCAAGGCGCAGGAGCGCGTGGTGCAGCCGGACAAGGTCGATCAGGACCGCGTCAGCGCGATGGCCATCTCCAAGGAGAAGGCGGCCAAGGAGCAGGAGGAAAAGCGTCGTCAGGAGCAGATCGACCTGACCGAGCGCGAGCACCAGAAGGAGGCCGAGCAGAAGCAGCGCCTGGCGCAGCAGCAGAAGGCCGAGGCCGAACAGCAGAAGAAGCTGGCCGAGCAGCAGAAGGCCAAGGCGGAAGCCGATGCGAAGGCCAAGGCCGATGCGGACAAGCAGAAGCGGCTGGAGCAGATACAGAAGCAGCTGGCGCAGTTGAACAAGCAGTCGAGTCTGGAGGCGCAGCGGCTCAAACAGCTCCAGAATGCGGCTTCCCGGAGCGGCAGCGCATCCGGTGCCGGCAGCAACACGGGCAGTTCGCCTGCAGCCACCGGCGCCAAGGCTTCGGCCGGGCAGGGGGGCACCAGCAACGATTTGACCGCCAAATACGTGGCGGCCATCCAGGCGGCGGTCAGCGCGCAGTGGACGCGGCCGGATTCGGTGCCGCTGGGTACGCACTGCCGAGTGGTGATCACCCAGTTGCCGGGCGGGCAGGTGATCGAGGCCAAGGTGCAGCCGGGTTGCGCGATGGATCAAGCCGGCCGGGATTCGCTCGAACGCGCGGTACTGAAGGCCCAGCCTTTGCCGTACCGGGGGTTCGAAAGCGTGTTCAACCGGCAACTCAACTTCAATTTCAATGCGCAGGATCGCTGAACCCCTATTCAGCATTGCGTTGGCGTTCACCCTCGGCAAACGCGTCTGCGCCATTCTTAAAGCTTCTGAACCGGTTATTACTTCGGCCCAATGAAAAATCCCTTGCGTTGGTTGGTTCTCGTTGCCGCTGCCGTGCTGGCACCCGCCGTGCAGGCGCAGCAGCAGGGGCTTGAAATCGACATCGTCGGCGGCAATGCCTCGGCCCTGCCGATCACCGTCGTCCCGATGCCCTATCAAGGCTCGGCCGGTGCCCCGCAAACCGACGTGGCGGCCGTCGTGCGCGCCGATCTGGATCGTTCCGGCCAGTTCCGCACGCTGCCCGAAGCGCAGATCGTCGAAAAGCCTACCCGCGGCAGCGAGATCAACTTCCCCACATGGAAGGCGCTGAAGCAGGATTACATCGTCGTCGGCCGGGTGATGGATGCCGGCGAAGGCAGCTATCGCGTCGAATACGAGATGTTCGACATCGCCACCCAGCAGCGCCAGCTCGGGTTGGCGATGACTGCGCGCGCCAACGCGATGCGCGACGTCGCTCACCAGATGGCCGATGCGATCTACGAGAAGATCACCGGCGTGCGCGGCGCCTTCTGGACGCGCATCGCCTACGTCACTGCCACCGGCAGCGGCAACAACATGCACTATGCGCTGATGGTGGCCGATTCGGATGGCTGGAACCCGCAGACCATCGTTCGCTCGGCCGAGCCGCTGCTGTCGCCGGCCTGGAGCCCGGACGGGCGCAAGCTGGCCTACGTCAGCTTCGAACGCGGCAATTCGGCCATCTACGTGCAGGACATCTCCACCGGTGCCCGCCAACTGGTATCCAGCTTCCGCGGCATCAATGGCGCGCCGTCGTTCTCGCCGGACGGCAGCAGGTTGGCCTTGGCGCTTTCGCGCAGCGGCAATCCTGAGATCTATGTCATGGACTTGGGCAGCCGCCAGCTGACCCAGCTGACCAATCATTTCGGCATCGATACCGAACCGACCTGGTCGCCTGACGGCAAAACCATCTATTTCACGTCCGACCGCGGCGGCCGGCCGCAGATCTATCAGGTTTCCGCCGCAGGCGGCGCGGCCTCGCGCGTCACATTCCAGGGCAGCTACAACGCGACCGCCAGCGTGTCCTGGGACGGCAAGAAGATCGTCATGGCCCAAGGCAGCGGCAACACCTACCGGATCGTGATGATGGACAGCAGCTTGGGCAGTCCGCGTTGGAGTACGCTGTCCACCGGTTCGCTCGACGAATCCCCGAGCTTTGCCCCGAATGCCAGCATGGTGTTGTATGCCGCCCGCGAAGGTCGTCGCGGCGTGCTGTATTCGGTGTCCGCCGATGCCCGGGTCCGGCAGCGTTTGGTGCTGGCCGACGGTGATGTGCGCGAACCGTCATGGGGACCGTATCGCACCAAGCGTTAAGTGTTAAAATTCCGCAAGTAAAGCGTTTGCAGTAGAGCATCACGCAAGACCTGTAAGTTCCACCTCCCACCCGATTCAACAAGTTCGTCAAGGACTATTGCCATGAACAAGACCACCCGTGTTCTGCTTGTTTCGATGATGTCGGTTGCCGTGCTGGCCGCCTGCTCCAAGAAGGTCAAGGAAGCCCCGCCGGCTCCGGCCACCGATACCACCGCTCCGGCCGCCCCGACCGCTCCGGCCACCACCGGCCTGTATGGTCCGGAAGACCTCGACACCGACGCCTGCCTGCGCCAGCGCGTCGTCTACTTCGACTTCGACAAGGACGAAGTGAAGCCGGAGTTCCAGGCGATCATGGCCTGCCATGCCAAGTACCTGCGTGACCGTCCGTCCTCGCGCATCACCCTGCAGGGCAACACCGACGAGCGCGGTTCGCGCGAGTACAACATGGGCCTCGGCGAGCGTCGCGGCAATGCCGTCAACTCGGCCCTGCAGGCCAACGGCGGTTCGGCCAGCCAGCTGACCGTGGTGTCCTACGGCGAAGAACGTCCGGTCTGCACCGAGTCCAACGAGGGCTGCTGGTCGCAGAACCGCCGCGTCGAGATCGTCTACACGGCGAAGTAATCGATGCGCTTCGGTTTCACACCGATGATGATCGTCGCGGCAGCCCGGGGGGCTGCCGCGCCGGCTCATGCGCAACGGGCCAGCCTGGCCGATCGCGTGGCCGCCCTGGAAGCCCAGGCCGCCAATCCGCAGGCCAACATGGACCTGCTGAACCAGATCAACCAGCTGCGTACCCAGGTGCAGGACCTGCAGGGCACGGTCGAACAGCTGCAGCACGAAAACGATCAGCTCAAGCAGACCGGCCGCGATCAATACCTCGATCTGGATGGCCGCCTGCAGCGTCTGGAAGGCGGGGCCGCGCCGGTTTCTTCCGCTGCACCGGCCGCACCGCTTGCTCCGGCGAAGGCGGCGCCCAAGTCCGCGGCTGCCGGCAAGCAGGCATCGGCAGCTGGCGAGCGCGCACCGACGGTGCGTGGCGACAGCGGTTCGCTGGCGCAGGCAGGTGACGAGCGTGCCGCCTACGAGGCGGCCCTCAACACCTTGAAGGCCGGCGATTACGTCGCTTCGGCACAGCAGTTCCAGAGCTTTCTCGATGCGCATCCCAATGGGGTGTATGCACCGAACGCGATGTACTGGCTCGGCGAGAGCTATTACGTCACGCACAATTTTCCGCTGGCCGAAGGCCAGTTCCGGACGCTGGTGGATCGCTACCCGACCCACGACAAGGCGGCCGGCGGCTTGTTGAAGCTGGGCATGAGCCAATACGGCGAAGGCCATGCCGATGCTGCCAAGGCCACGCTGAACGACGTGATCCGGCAATACCCGGGCAGCGATGCCGCGCGCCGCGCCGCCGACCAGTTGCAGTCGATCAAACTCGACCGTTTGCATTGATCGTTGCGTGCAGGCGCCGTGCGCCGCCGCTTCCATTCCCATGAATGCCGCCATCCCCAGCGATATTGTCCAGTCTCCGCTCGAGCGCCTGAAGATCACCGAGATCTTCCTGTCGCTGCAGGGCGAGGCGGCGGCTGCCGGCTGGCCGACGGTGTTCGTGCGTTTGACAGGTTGCCCGCTGCGCTGCCGCTATTGCGATACCGCGTATGCCTTCCATGGCGGGCAATGGCACGACATCGACGACATCGTGGCCGAGGTCGTCGGGTACGGCGTGCGCCATGTCTGCGTGACCGGCGGCGAGCCGCTGGCGCAGAAACGTTGCCTGACCCTGCTGTGCAAGCTGTGCGATGCCGGGCTGGAGGTTTCGCTGGAGACCTCCGGTGCGATCGACGTGGCCTTGGTCGACCCGCGCGTGTCGCGAGTGCTGGACATCAAGACACCGGATTCGGGCGAGGAACACCGCAACCTTGCCGGCAACCTGCCCCTGCTGAGCGCACGCGACCAGATCAAGTTCGTGCTTTGCAGTCGCGCGGACTACGAATGGGCACGTGCGCGGACGCTCGACGGGGCATTGCATGCGCGCTGCACGGTGTGGTTTTCGCCGAGCAAGGGCCAGGTGGATGCTCGCGAGCTGGCCGACTGGATCGTCGCCGACCGCCTGCCCGTGCGCTTCCAGATGCAATTGCACAAACTGCTGTGGGACGACGAACCGGGCCGCTGATCGCGCCCGCGCCGCCCGCATGCGCTAGCCTGTAACGCTTCCCTCGCATTTTCCGAACCCGCCATGAAGAAAGCCGTCGTCCTCGTTTCCGGAGGCATGGATTCCGCCGTCGTGCTGGCCATTGCCAAGTCCCGGGGATTCACCCCGTATGCGCTGAGCGTGCGTTACGGCCAGCGCCATACCTCCGAGCTGGACGCCGCTGCGAACGTGGCGGCGTTGGAAGGGGCTGCCGAGCACAAGATCGTCAGCGTCGATTTGCGTGCCATCGGCGGTTCGGCATTGACCGACGACATCGAGGTGCCCGAAGCAGGCGGCGACGGCATCCCCGTCACTTACGTGCCGGCGCGCAACACCATCATGCTGTCCATCGCGCTGGGCTGGGCCGAGGTGCTGGGCGCACAGGACATCTTCTGTGGCGTCAATGCCGTGGATTACTCGGGTTATCCGGATTGCCGGCCCGAATTCATCGAAGCTTTCCAGACGCTGGCCAACCTTGCCACCAAGGCCGGCGTGGAGGGACGCACGATGCATGTGCATGCGCCGCTGCAGTACCTGAGCAAGGCCGACATCGCCCGCGAAGGCATCCGTCTGGGCGTGGATTTTGCCCGGACGGTATCTTGCTACCGCGCCGACGAGCAGGGCCGTGCCTGCGGGCATTGCGATGCTTGCCGCCTGCGGGCAGCCGGTTTTGCCGAAGCCGGCGTGTCGGACCCCACGCGTTACGCCTGATTTCGTCACGGCGGCGCACTGGGTTAGAATGCGCTGCCCGGCGTTGCTGCCGGGCATCGTGTTTCAGGCGCTTGTGCGACGGACAAGGGGTCGTTAGCTCAGTCGGTAGAGCATCGGACTTTTAATCCGCTGGTCGACGGTTCGAATCCGTCACGACCCACCATCCGTCCTCGCATCGAAACGTCGCTGCGCCGCAATGGTTTTCGGCATCAAGGAAGGGCGCCTCAGTGCGCCCTTTTCGTTGCTTCGGGAGAACAAGCGGAAATGTGCGCTTGGTCCGCCGATTCCGCGGCCATCGGCAGATGACCGCGACGCCGTCGCATGGCGGCCGTCAGCACCAGCAGCCTGCGGACACGTCGCCACGTTCCGTCGAAGTGCCTTTCAGCTTGCCGGCGTGCAGCTTGCAAGTTTGCGGTCGGCGTACCAGAGCGCGCGGCGTGCCAGATCGTAGGCACTGTCGGCCAGACCGGGCAGCAGGTGCTCGGCGCTGACCGGGTCGGCACCGTGGGCGAGTTTGTATTCGACCTTCTGCAACTCGTTCAGATGGGCCTGTACCGGAGACAGCCAGCGATCCAGCGCGGTGTCGCCGCAGCCGCTGCGCCGGCTGCGCAGCTCGGCGATGCCGGCGCGGATGCGGCGGCTGGCCCCGCCTTTCAGGTCGGGCACTTTCTCGAAGGCGATCGGAGCCGCTTTGTAGGCGTCGCCGGTGGCCTCGCTGCCGAGGTCCTCGGGGCGTTCGTGCAGGGCCGGGTTGAAACGCACGTCCGGCGGTGGCCGCGCATGCCGGGATTCGTCGCGGTGCTTCTTGCCGAACATGCCGGCCAAAGCCTGGCCGGCCTGCTGGGTGGCCAGATCGAGCAGGTTGCCGTCGCTGGCCCAGTCCTTGTCGAAGCGGGTGGGTTTGTAGTCGATCGGGTCGGGGCGTTCGAGCAGGCGTTTGGCCTCCGCTTCGGCATGCGGGTCGCGTGCAAGGCTGCCGGGCGGCGGGCGTGTCGATGTTGCGGCGATGGCGTTGTCGGGCAGGCGGACCTGTCCGTCGGCAGTGTAGAGCTGCTGGGTCAGGTTTGAGGGTGCGGCCGGTGTCGGCCTGTCGTGGGCCGGTTCCGGCATCCGAATCGGGCCCGGTGCCGTGGCATGCCGGACGCCTGATCGTGGCGCGATCTTGTCCGGAGGCGTGGCCGGCGCAGCTGTCCTCGTGCCGGCCATTGGCCGCGAAACGGCATGGGATGGCGCGATCAGGCGCAGCCGCATCGCAGGTCCGGCATCCACTGGCACCGGGTCTTGCGGCACATGCAGCAGCACGGCGGCCGTGAGCAGGAGAACCAGGAGGGTGATCGCGGCGGCAGCCACGCGATCAGGTCGGTCTTCGCCTGCAGGATCAGCCAAGCCGGACACGCGCAGGGGTAGAAAGAAGCATGACCATCATTGTCCGTGCTGCCAGGCTCGGCTTGTGTCGGCGCGAGTCAAGGCTCAGGGCCGTTCAGATGCGACGCAGTGTGCGGTTTGCCGGTCAGAAGCCGCGCCCGTAGAAACCGGGGCCATCCGAGTGCCCGACGCTGATGCTGACACCGACCGTGGACGGCTTGCCATCATCGTTGTAGTAGGTCTTGCACGAATGCATGTTGGCGCCTTGCCAGTTGCTGTTGCCGCCACGGCGGGAATACCCCATGCCCATCGTCACGCTGCCGTGCAGCTTGCCTTCGCAGGCCTCTTCGTCGTCGTTTCCGTCGACCGAGGCCGTGGCCGCCTGTGCCGCCTTGGTGGTGGAAGCGGGCTTGCCGCTGGTGTCGCCGTACCACGTGCCCGGAGCCGATTTCGCATACGGCGAGTCGGTCGGCAGGCTGAGGTCGAGCGCGGCCTTGCCGGCAGCGTCCTGCGCGAACGCGGCACCTGGCGCAAGCAGGGCCAGGGCGAGCAGGGCCGGGAGCGGCAGGGGACGGAGAGCGGACATGCGCAGCCTCGGGCCGGTGGAGACGATGGAGCGAAACTAACGCCGGCGGCTTGAATGCTGGCTGCACGGGGCTCAACCTGCGCCGGCCACCGCCTCGACCACCTGCTCGCCGTAGCGGGCCAGCTTGCCGTGGCCGATGCCGGGCAGGCCGGCCAGGTCGGCGATGCTTTGCGGCCGACGCGCGGCGATTTCGCGCAGCGTGCTGTCATGGAAGATGACATAGGCCGGCACATTCTGCTCGCGCGCCAGCCGGGCCCGCAGTTCGCGCAGTGCGCCGAACACGCCGGCGTCTTCGGTGGGTACCGTTGCCGCCGAACCCGTGCGGCGGCGCTCGTCGGACGCAGTGCGTGCGGCGGGCGATTCGCGGCGCAGCATCAGTGTGCGCTTGCCGGCCAGCACGTCGCGGCTGGCCTCGGTCAGGCGCAGCGAGCCGTAGCCTTCGGCATCCACTTCCAGCAGGCCGGCGGCGACCAACTGGCGGAACACGCTGCGCCACGTGGCGGAGGTGAGGTCCTTGCCGATGCCCCAGGTACTCAGCTGGTCGTGGCCGGCGCCGCGGATCTTCTCGTTGTCGCTGCCGCGCAGGATGTCGATCAGGTGCGCCGCGCCGTAGCGCTGGCCGCTGCGATACGCGCAGCTCAGCGCCTTCTGCGCGGGCACCGTGGCGTCCCACGCGGCGGCCGGGGTCAGGCAGTTGTCGCAGTTGCCGCAGTCGTGCGGCCCGGCATCGGCGGCGCCGGCCGGCGCGTAGGTTTCGCCGAAACCGGCCAGCAGCACGCGGCGTCGGCATTCCATCGACTCGCAGTAGCCCAGCAGCTGGTCGAGCTTGGCCCGCTCCAGACGCTTGCGTTCCTCGCCGGCTTCGGACTGCTCGATCATCTGCTTGAGCAGCACCACGTCGCCCAGCCCGTAGCACAGCCACGCGTCGGCGGCCTCGCCGTCGCGCCCGGCGCGGCCGGTTTCCTGGTAATAGCCTTCCAGCGACTTGGGCAGATCCAGGTGGGCAACGAAGCGCACGTCCGGCTTGTCGATGCCCATGCCGAAGGCGATGGTGGCGCACATCACGATGCCGTCCTCGCGCAGGAAGCGGCGCTGGTTGTTCGCACGCACCTCGGCCGGCAGGCCGGCGTGGTAGGGCAGGGCGACGATGCCGCGTTCGGCGAGGAAGGCGGCCGTCTCCTCCACCTTGCGCCGGGACATGCAGTAGACGATGCCCGCCTCGCCGCGATGGCCGCCGATGAAATCGAGCAGTTGCCGGCGCACGTTGTCCTTCTGCACCACGGTGTAGCGGATGTTGGGCCGATCGAAGGAGCTGACGAAGCGGCGCGCGTCTTCCAGCCGCAGGCGTTCGGCGATCTCGCGCTGGGTGGGCGGGTCGGCGGTGGCGGTCAGGGCGATGCGCGGGATGTCCGGCCAGCGCTCGTGCAGCACGGTGAGCTGGCGGTATTCCGGACGGAAATCGTGACCCCACTGCGAGACGCAATGGGCCTCGTCGATGGCGAACAGCGCCACCGGCGCGCGTTCCAGCAGCGACAGGAAGCGCCCGGTCAGCAGCCGCTCCGGTGCCACGTACAGCAGGTCGAGCTCGCCGGCGAGCAGGGCCTGTTCGACCTGCTGCGCCTGCCCGGCATGGAGTTGAGGTATTCGGCGCGCACGCCGAGCTGGCGCAGGGTTTCCACCTGGTCCTGCATCAGCGCGATCAGCGGCGAGACGACGATGCCGGTGCCCGCGCGCAGCAGCGCCGGCACCTGATAGCACAGCGACTTGCCGCCGCCTGTGGGCATCAGCACCAAGGCATCGTGACCGGCGGCGACGTGCTCGACGATGGCCTGCTGCTGGCCACGGAAGGCATCGAAGCCGAACACGCGGCGGAGCAGGTCGAGCGCGCGGGAATCCATCGGCCAAGGATACCGCGCGTGGGCGGCGAGCTTGGCGGAAGCGCGTTCGCCGCCGGGTGCGAACTGCTGTTCAGGCCGCGGGTGGTGGTGGCGTCGCCGTTGCGGCGGGCAGCCGGCGCAAGCGCCCGTCGGCATCGCGATATGTGCCATCGGCGATGCAGCCGGACCATGCCGCCGCAGCGTCACCGTGATAGCGGCTGCCGGATTCGGGATGCTGGCCGACCGGGCACGTTGCGGGCAGCGGGTGCGCAGCCCGCCGGCGATCCACCTGCGCACGCGTGCGATGGAACACCGTCGGGTTGTGTCGTGCGCTTGGACGGGGCCGGCGGAGAGCAGCGCGGCCATCAGCACGCAGGTGGTCAAGGCATCGCAGTGAAGGCGCAAGCTCATGGCGAGAACCGGAAAGACGGATATCAAGAGATTGCCGCGAGGAAGCGGGTTTGCCGTGGTCTTCTCGCGGCGGGCCGACAGACCGGCGATGGCGTCATCGGCGACAATGGGCCCTGATATCCCCGGTTCCCGTTTTTCGATGGTCCACGCCGCCCTTCCCGCTCCCGACCTGCGCGCCGCCCGCGCCGCGATCTCCACCGCGATGACCGGTGACCAAGGCCGCTTGCATGGCCTGTGGTCGCGCTGGCGGGCGCGACCGGACGATGCAGGGCTGCGCGGCAAGTTCGAGCAGGCGCTGGCCGCTTCACGGGCGCAGCGCGCGGCCCGTGCCGCCAGCGTGCCGGCGGTCGAGTTGGACCGGGCCTTGCCGATCGCGCGCGAAGGCGAGCGCATCGCGGCATTGATCCGGGCCCATCAGGTGGTGGTGGTTGCCGGCGAAACCGGCTCGGGCAAGACCACCCAGTTGCCCAAGCTGTGCCTTGCCGCCGGGCGCGGCGTTGCCGGGATGATCGGTTGCACCCAGCCGCGCCGCATCGCCGCCCGCGCGGTGGCCGCGCGCGTGGCCGAGGAGCTGCACTCGCCGCTGGGCGACGTGGTGGGCTACCAGGTGCGCTTTACCGACAAGGTGGGCGAGGACAGCCGCATCAAGTTCATGACCGACGGCATCCTGCTGGCGGAAATCGCTTCGGACCGCTGGCTTTCTCGCTACGACACGCTGATCGTCGACGAGGCGCACGAGCGCAGCCTCAACATCGATTTCCTGCTTGGCTACCTCAAGCAGCTGCTGGGCAAACGCCCCGACCTGAAGCTGATCGTCACCTCGGCCACCATCGATACCGGCCGCTTTGCCCGCCATTTCGGCGACGCACCGGTGGTCAACGTGGAAGGGCGCACCTATCCGGTGACATTGCGCTACCGTCCGCTGGAGGGCGGCACCGACACGGACGAGGACGGCGAACCGCGCGAGGGCGAGCGCAGCGTCAACGATGCCATCGTCGCGGCGGTGGACGAAATCACCCGCGAGGATCCGCGTGGCGACGTGCTGATCTTCCTGCCCGGCGAGCGGGAAATC
>JADHEF010000790.1_pt1 | contig 26725 bp, 19 predicted proteins | sample 8952391 | NCBI WGS metagenome assembly JADHEF01 (sample SAMN16124439, study PRJNA663245) | bioreactor sludge metagenome | isolation source: sludge (nitrite) | place: India:Bengaluru | collected 2019-02-28 | reverse complement strand
TGACCTCCTTCCCGCGGGACTCTCACCCGCTGGCCGAAGCCCATGCTGGGCGTACCGCACGAAGGCCGGGCCCGCGGGCCCGGCCTTCGACGTTCGGGGAGAGACGAGGAGAGGGTCCTACCGGACCTTCAGCACCCGCGTCTTCGCGATCTTGTCGTGGAGCCCCTGCTTCTCGGGGTTGAACGCGATCATCAGGAAGCCGATGTAGAGGATGAAGCCGCTCACCATGTAGCCGACGAGGCGCATGAACGCGGTCCCCCAGCCGAGCGGCTCCTCGCCGTCCTCTCGGACGATCCGCAGGCCGAGCATCTTCTTGCCCGGGGTGGCCCCCTTGTTCGCCCAGAACCAGAGCGTGTAGCCGAGCGAGAGGACCATCGTGAGGAGGAACGAGAAGATCGGCAGGATCGCGGCGAGGGCGCCCGGAGCCTCTCCGCTGGCCGCGGCGCGGAACGTGATCAGGAACGTCGGCGCCCAGACGATCGCCAGCAGGATGTTGAGGATCACGCTGTCGATCAGCGACGCCAGGAACCGGATCCAGAAGCCGGCGGGCTCCCCTTCCACCGGCGCGGCCTCGTCGTAGTACGCCGGGGCCGCGGCGGCCGCGGGAGGCGGCGGCATCGGCGCCGGGCGGGCCGGCATCGGCGCGGGCGGCGGGGCCGGGCGCGCCGCCGCGGGGGCCGGCGGAGGCGCCGGACGCGGCGCCGGAACGGGCGTCGGCGGCGGGATCGGCGTCGGCGGCGGAGAGGGGCGCCGCATCGGGACCGGCTCCGGCACCGTCGGGGCCTCGATCGGCGTCGGGCGCAGCGGCGGAGCGGCGGCCGGAGGGGGCGCCGGCGCGGGCGGGGGCGGAGAGGCGGGCATCGCGGGCGGCGCCGCAGGCTTGACCGGGATCCCCATTCCCTGGACGTCGAGGAGGGCGGTCCCTTCGGGGTCGTAGACCCCCTGGATCTCGAGGACCGTCTTGCCGAGGCGGATCTGGTCGCCCGGCTTCAGCCTCGCCTCCGTCACGCGCTGCCCGTTCACCCAGCTCCCGTTCGCGGAGTTGTTGTCGATCAGGAGGTGCCCTTCGGCCTCCTCCACGATCCGGGCGTGGTGGCGCGATACGGCGTGGTCCTCGAGGACGAGGCCGTTTTCCTTGCCGCGGCCGATCAGGACCTCCTTCCCGGCGAGCGGGATCGTCTGGTCCTTCAGGGCAGGGTCCGGCGATTCCAGGACTTTCAGGAAAGCCATCGATTTCGCCTCGCTCCGTTTCTCGAATTTTCCGGATGATGGACCAGAACCGGGCAAAGCGAAAGCACAGGTCCGCACCGCGCGTGACGGCCGACACCGTCGCGCGTCGGGCAGAATCGCGCCATGAGCTCTCGCCCCTTCCTTCGCCCGCTCCTCGCGGCAGCGATCGCCGCGCTCCTCCTCCCGGCCGCGCCGGGCCTCGCCGACGCCGACGGCCCTCCGGAGGCCCGCCTCCTCCGCTTCCCCGACGTCCGCGGCGACGACGTCGTCTTCGTCTACGGCGGCGACCTCTGGCGCGTCCCGCTCACCGGGGGAGCCGCGCACCGCCTCACGTCGCACCCCGGCCTCGAGCTCTTCCCGAAGCTCTCGCACGACGGGAAGTGGATCGCCTTCTCCGCCGAGTACACCGGCACGCGCCAGGTCTGGGTCATGCCGGCGCGGGGCGGCACGCCGCGGCAGCTGACCTTCGCGACGGACGTCGGCCCGATGCCGCCGCGCGGCGGATGGGACAACTGGGTCCTCGGCTGGACGAAGGACGGGAAGGTCCTCGTCCGGATGAACCGCGTCCCCTGGAACACCCGCATGGGGCGCTACTACCTCGTCGACCCGAAGGGAGGCCTCGAGACCCCCCTCGAGATCCCCGAAGGGGGCTCGGCCTCGCTCTCGCCCGACGGCACGAAGCTCGCCTACTGCCCCGTCGACCGCGAGTTCCGGACCTGGAAGCGGACGAGGGGGGGGCGCGCCCAGGACGTCTGGACGTACGACTTCGCGGCGAAGCGGTCGGAGAGGCTCACCTCGTGGGTGGGGACCGACAACTTCCCGATGTGGTGGGGGGACGCGATCTACTTCACGTCCGACCGCGAGCGGACCTTGAACCTCTGGCGCTACGACCTGAAGTCGCGGGAGACGCGGAAGCTCACCTCGTTCACCGAGTTCGACGTCCTCTGGCCGAGCCTCGGCGACGGGAGGATCGTCTTCATGAACGGCGGCGACCTCTGGACGCTCGACCTCGCGACCGAGAAGGCCGCGCGGCTCCCGGTGAGGCTCGGCACCGACGCTTCGGCCACGGTCCCCGCGTTCCGGAACGTCTCCGGGAACGTCACCGGCATGGCGATCTCGCCGAGCGGCGCGCGCGCCGCCGTCGACGCCCGCGGCGACCTCTACACGATCCCGGCGAAGGACGGCGTCACCCGGCCGCTCACCTCCGGCTCGGCCGTCCGCGAGCGCGACCCCGCCTGGTCGCCGGACGGCGCGTGGATCGCCTACCTCTCCGACGAGACGGGCGAGTACGACCTCTGGATCCGCCCGCAGGACGGCTCCGGCGCGCCGCGGCGCCTCACGACCGACGGCGCCCCCTGGAAGCACGCCCCGGCCTTCAGCCCCGACGGCAGGAAGATCGCCTTCGGCGACCGCGCGCAGCGTCTGCGCGTCGTCGACGTGGCGACCGGAAAGGTGTCGGAGGTCGACCGGAGCGCCTTCGAGGACATCGACGTCTACGTCTTCTCCCCCGACTCCCGGTGGCTCGTCTACGAGAAGAGCCACGCGACGCGCCTCCCGGGCCTCTGGGCCGCCCCGCTGGAGGGCGGGAGGCCGCTCCCCCTCGGCGACGGCCTGACGGCCGACTTCTCCCCCGCCTTCTCGGCCGACGGGAAGCACCTCTTCTTCCTCTCGAACCGCGACTTCGCCCCGACCTTCAGCGCCTTCGAGTTCTCGTACGTCTACCCGAAGGCGACGCGCGTCTACGCCGCGGCTCTCACCCTCGACGCCGCTCACCTCTTCCCGCCGAAGAGCGACGAGGAGAAGGGGCCGGCGGACGGAAAGGAGGCCGACGGGAAGACCGCGGCCGGGAAGCCGGACGGAAAGAAGGACGCGAAGAAAGACGACCCGAAGGCCGCGAAGGGGGCCGAACCGCCCCGTGTCGCGATCGTCGCGGAGGGCTTCGCGGCGCGGACGATCGCGCTTCCCGGCGTGAAGGCCGGCGACCTCCGCTCCCTCCGCGCGACGGAGGAGGCGGTCTTCTACGTCCGCGACGGCGAGGGCGACGCGGCGTTGTGCCGATTCGACCTGAAGGAGCAGAAGGAGGAGAAGGTCCTCGACGGCGTCGCGGCGTACCGGCTCTCGGCCGACGGGAAGAAGCTCCTCTGGAAGGCCGGGAAGGAGCTCGGCATCGCCGACGCGCGCGCGGGGCTCGCCTCCGAGGCCGGCAAGCTCGACCTCGCGGGCCTCCGGACGAAGCTCGACCTCAAGGCCGAGTGGGCCCAGATCTGGCGGGACGGCGCCCGGATCGTGAGGGACTGGTTCTACGACCCCGGCCTCCACGGCGTCGACTGGAACGCCCTCGTCGCCCGGTACGGCGCTCTCGTCCCTCACGTCGCCCATCGGGCCGACCTCGACTTCCTCCTCGGCGAGCTCGTCTCCGAGCTCGAGGCGGGGCACACCTACGTCACCGCGGGCGACGAGCCGAAGGTCGAGCGAGTCCCCGGCGGGTTCCTCGGCTGCGAGCTCGCGGCCGACCCCTCCGGGCGCTACCGGATCGCCCGCATCCTTCCCGGCGAGAACTGGGACGAGCCGTTCCGCTCCCCGCTCACCGAGCCCGGGGTCCGCGTCGCCGAGGGCGAGCTCCTCCTGGCGATCGACGGCGTCGACCTGACGACGGCCGACAACCCGTACCGGCTCCTCGAAGGGAAAGCCGGACGCCCGGTCACGCTCCTCGTCGGGAAGAGCCCCGCGCGCGAGGCGGCGCGGACCGTGACCGTCCGGACCGTCGCGAGCGAGCAGGGGCTCCGCTACCTCGACTGGGTGAAGAGCCGGATGGAGCTCGTCGAGAAGCTGTCGGGCGGGAAGGTCGGGTACATCCACCTCCCCGACACGGCCCTCGCCGGCAACAGGATGCTCCAGAAGCTCTTCTACTCCCAGGCGTCGAAGCCGGCGCTCCTCGTCGACGACCGCTACAACGGCGGCGGGTTCATCCCCGACCGGATGATCGAGATGCTCTCCCGGACCACCCTCGCGTTCTGGGCCCGCCGCGGCGTCGACGCCATGCGGACCCCCGGCTTCGCCCACGACGGACCGAAGGCGATGCTCGTCAACTCCTACTCGGCCTCCGGCGGCGACGCCCTCCCGTACTTCTTCCGGAAGGAGAAGCTCGGCCCGATCGTCGGAACGAGGACGTGGGGCGGGCTGATCGGCCTCTCGGGAAACGCCGATTTCGTCGACGGCGGGAGCGTCGACGTCCCGACGTTCCGGATCTACGACCACGACGGGAAATGGGTCGTGGAGAACGAAGGGGTCGCTCCCGACGTCGAGGTGTTCGACGTCGCGGAACGGCGCCTCGACGGCGGCGACCCGAGCCTCGAGAAGGGTGTGGAGATCCTCCTTCAGGAGCTCGCGAAGCGGCCGCCGACCCGCCCCTCGCCTCCCGCTCCTCCCCGTCTGGCCGACTGAGGCCCGCCCCGGTGACCCGGCGGCGTGGAATTACTCCACGCCGCCGGGTCCTTCGTGTCGGAAATCGCCTCAGCGCGTAGAAATCCTCAACGATGAGCCCCAAATCGAGACGATCCCCTGCCGAAACGTATCCTTCTGAAAACAGGCACCTTAGCTCTAGAGCCGGAATTCGTGACGTTGAATTTTTCAACTCCGGTTTTCGCTACGAATCGATTCTAGAAGCGTAAAATCAGGCCCACGAGTCACTTACAAAATCTTCAACATTCTGGCCCGGTGCTTGCGAAATTCTCTACGTGGCGGACCTGACGTTCGCCCGGGGGGGTACGAGAGGCCCATGTTGAATACGACAGCGAAGGGGCTGCTCCTGGACACGACGCGCTGCATCGGCTGCGGCGCGTGCGCGCTCGCGTGCAAGGAACGAAACGGGCTCCCGAAAACCTCGGACGCCGTCCTCGAGGACAAGCTGTCCGACAAGACGTTCTCGACGGTGAACCAGGTCGGGAACCGCTACGTGCGGCGCATGTGCATGCACTGCGCGACGCCGTCGTGCGCATCGGCCTGCCCGGTCGCCGCCCTCGAGAAGACCGCGGCCGGCCCCGTCATCTACCACGAGTCGAAGTGCATGGGCTGCCGCTACTGCATGATCGCCTGCCCCTTCGGCATCCCGAAGTACGAGTGGGAGAAGAAGGCGCCGCTCGTCCGCAAGTGCGACCTCTGCGCCGATCGCCTCGCGAAGGGGCTGAAGACGGCCTGCGCGACCGCCTGCCCCACCGGCGCGACGACGTTCGGCGACCGGGAGGCCCTCGTCGCGGAGGCGCGCGCGCGCTTCGCCGCGAACCCCGGCCGCTACCGCGAGCACATCTACGGCTTCGAAGAGGTCGGGGGGACGTCGGTCCTCCTGATCTCCGACGCGAAGCCCGAGGAGCTCGGCTACCCGGCCGGCCTCGACGAGACCCCGCCGCCGCACCTGACCTGGCGGGTCCTCAACATCATCCCCGACATCGTCATGACCGGCGCCGTCCTCCTCGGCGGCATCTACTGGATCCGCAACCGCCGCGACGAGGTCGACGCGGCCGAAGGCCACCACGACGCCTCGACGAAGGGGCACTGAGGAGAGCGACATGCCGAAGCTCGCGCTTCCCCGCCTCACGTTCTGGCGCGGCGTCCTCCTGGCGATCCTCGCCGCCGGGACCTACGCCACGTTCCTCCGCGTCTTCAAGGGGCTCGCCGGCTCCACGAACCTGACTGACGCGTTCCCCTGGGGGCTCTGGATCGGGTTCGACATCCTCTGCGGCGTCGCCCTCGCCGCCGGCGGCTTCACGATCAGCGCCACCGTCTACATCTTCAACCTCGAGAAGTTCCGCCCGATCGTGAGGCCCGCGATCCTGACGGCGTTCCTCGGCTACGTCCTCGTCGTCGTGGCGCTCCTGTTCGACCTCGGGCGCCCCTGGAACGTCTGGCACCCGCTCGTCATGTGGAACCCCCACTCGGTCATGTTCGAGGTCGGGTGGTGCGTGACGCTCTACACGACGGTCCTCGCGCTCGAGTTCAGCCCGGTCGTCTTCGAGCGGTTCAAGATGACGAAGACGCTCCACGTCCTGCACGTGATCATGCCGATCCTCGTCGTCCTCGGCGTCCTCCTCTCGACGCTCCACCAGTCGTCGCTCGGGTCGTTCTACCTGATCGTCCCGACGAAGCTCCACGCCCTCTGGTACTCGCCGCTCCTCCCCGTCTACTTCTTCCTCACCGCCCTCACGCTCGGCTGCGCGATGACGATCGTCGAGTCGTTCCTCTCGAACCGGGCGTTCGGCAAGGAGCTCGAGATGGAGCTCCTCGTCCCGCTCGGGCGCGTCGCGCTCCTCATCCTCGGCGTCACGGCGGTCATCCGCTTCGCCGACTTCCGGCACCGGGGGATCCTCGGCCTGCCGTTCGCGCCGACCTACGAGTCGCGGCTCTTCCTCGCCGAGATGATCATCGGCGTCCTCGCTCCGGCCGTCCTCCTCGCGCTGCCGAAGGTGCGCCAGCACCGGACCGGGCTCTTCCTCTCGGCGCTCCTCATCGTCATGGGCGTCGTGATGAACCGCCTCAACGTCTCCATCACCGGGATGGAGCGCTCCTCGGGCGAGATCTACGTCCCCGCGTTCACCGAGATCGCCATCACCCTGTCGGTCGTCGGGGTCGGCTTCCTCGCCTTCGCGCTCGCCGTGAAGTACCTCCCGGTCTTCCCCGAGCACGAGATGAAGGGCGCCCGCCCGCCCGTCGCGCCCGAGGGGGGCAGCGTCGCCGCCCAGCCGATCCGCTCCCTTCCGATGCCGGCGATCGCGGTCGTCGCCCTCGCCTTCGTCGCGGCCGGCGCGCTCGGCGCCGACGGCGTCCGCCGCCGCGAGGTCGCCCCGGGACCGCCGGCCCCCGAGGGGACCCCGGCCCTCGCCGCCGCGCTCGCGAGCTTCGAGGCGCCCGCCGAGAGGACGTTCCCGCAGGCGCCCGACAGCCCCGGCCCCGTCTCCTTCCGCCACGCCTCCCACGTCGACGCTTCCGCCCCCGACTGCCTCTCCTGCCACGGCAACAGCTACTCGTTCCTCGGCCGGACGCAGGCTCCCCCGGCGGGCCTGATGCACGATACGAAGCACTGCGGCGGCTGCCACGACGGCACGTCGGCGTTCTCGGTCGAGGACGACTGCGCGGCCTGCCACAAGTCCGAGTAGGAAGGACGGGAGCGGCGATGCAGAGGCTCCGGGCCAACTCCCTCGCGGTCCGCCTGACGGGGACCCTCGTCGCCGCCCTCGCCGCCCTCCTCCTCGTCTCCTGGTTCGTCTCGCTCACCCTTCAGCGGCGCTTCTCCGAGTCGACGGCGCGCTACAGCGCGCTCGCCCTCTCGGAGACGCTCACGGGCGGGCTCCACGGGATGATGCTCGCGAACGACCGCGCCGGGCTCGAGAGCTCGGTGCGGGCCGTCGCGAAGGCGCAGCCGAACATCCGCGTGCGGGTCTTCAACAAGGAAGGCTCGATCGTCTACTCCTCGATCCCGAACGAGGCGGGACGGAAGGTCGACACGACCTCCGAGGCCTGCTTCAAGTGCCACGCCGAGGGGCAGCCGATCGAGAAGCTCCCGCCCGGCGACCGGACGCGCACGTTCCAGCTCGACGGCGTCCGGACGCTCGGCGTCATCCGGCCGATCGAGAACGAGCCCTCCTGCTCGACGGCCGCCTGCCACGCGCACCCGCCCGAGAAGCGGCTCCTCGGAGTCGTCGACGTGTCGATCCAGATGGTCCGGCAGGAGCAGGTGCGCCGCCAGACGATGGCGCTCATGGCCGTCACCGGCGTCGCCACGCTCCTCCTCGTCGCGGCCGTCGTCGTCCTCGTCGTGAGGCGGGCCGTCCACCGCCCGGTGCGCCACCTCGCCGAGGTCCTCGGCGCGCTCGGCGGGGGCGACTACACCGCCCGGTACGACGACGAGCCGATCGCCGAGTTCGCCTACCTCGGGAACCACGTGAACCGGATGGCGGGCGACCTGCAGAAGGCGAACGCCGAGATCGTCGACTGGGCACAGACGCTCGAGCGCCGCGTGGAGGAGAAGACCGGCGAGCTGAAGGCGGCCCAGGCCCAGATGCTCCGCGTCGAGCGGATGGCCTCGCTCGGCAAGCTCGCGGCCGTCGTGGCCCACGAGATCAACAACCCGCTCGCGAGCGTCGTCACCTACTCGAGGCTCCTCCTCCGCCGGTTCACGCAGAAGACGGGCCCGAAGCCGGGGGACGACAGCGAGAAGATCCTCGAGGCGATCGCCTCCGAGTCGGCCCGCTGCGGCGAGATCGTCTCGAACCTCCTCCTCTTCGCGCGCCGCACCGGCTCGCGGATGGAGCCGACCGACCTGAACAAGCTCGTCGACCGCTCCCTCTTCCTCCTCAAGCACAAGATGGACCTCGCCCAGGTCGCCACCGCCGAGGAGCTGGCCCCGGACCTCCCGCAGGTGCTCTGCGACCCGTCCCAGATCGAGCAGGCGATCCTCGCGCTCGCGATCAACGCGATCGAGGCGATGCCCGGCGGCGGGACGCTCTCGATCCGCACCGCGCCGCACGGGGAGCGCGGGGCGCGGATCGAGATCGCCGACACCGGCGTCGGGATGGAGGAGGACGTGAAGCGGCAGATCTTCGAGCCCTTCTTCACGACGAAGGGGGACGGCGAGGGGAAGGGGCTCGGCCTCGGCCTCGCGGTCGTCTACGGCATCGTCCAGCGGCACGGGGGCGCGATCGACGTCGAGAGCGCCCCCGCCGCCGGCACCCGCTTCGTCCTGACCCTGCCGGGGACCGCCACCCCGGGAGAGGAGTCCTGATGTCCGCGCCCGTCAAGCTGATGATCGTCGACGACGAGCCGCACCTGCGGAGCTCGCTCACGTTCTGGTTCAAGGAGGAGGGGTACGACGTCCTCTCCGCGGGGAGCGGGCGCGAGGCGCTCGCGACGCTGACGCGGGAGGCGCCGCAGATCCTCCTCGTCGACATCAAGATGCCCGGGATGGACGGCCTCGAGGTGCTCCGCAAGGTGCGCGAGACGGCCCCCGAGACGACCGTCATCATCATGACGGCCTACGCCTCCGTCGAGACCGCGATCCAGGCCCTCAAGGACGGCGCGTACGACTACATCGTCAAGCCGTTCGACCCGGAGGCGATCTCGCGCCTCGTGAAGAAGGCGGCCGAGCGCTACACGCTCCTCTCGGAGAACCGCGAGCTGAAGGCGCGGCTCGAGGCCGCCGAGCCGGCCCTCGTCACGGCGGGCGGCGGGCCGATGGCGAAGGTCCTCGAGCTCGTCGACCAGGTCGCGCCGACCGACACGAGCGTCCTCGTCACCGGCGAGAGCGGCACCGGCAAGGAGCTCGTCGCGCGCCTCATCCACGCCCGGAGCCCGCGCCGATTCGGGCCGATGAGCGTCGTCAACTGCGGCGCCCTCTCGGAGGGAGTCCTCGAGAGCGAGCTCTTCGGGCACGAGAAGGGGGCCTTCACGGGGGCCGTCGGACGGCGCCGCGGCAAGGTCGAGCTCGCCCACGAGGGGACGCTCTTCCTGGACGAGATCGGCGACGTCCCGCCCAAGGTCCAGGTCGACCTCCTGCGGGTCCTCCAGGAGAAGCAGGTCGTCCGCGTCGGAGGGAACCAGACGATCCCGGTCGACTTCCGGCTCGTCACCGCCACCCACCGCGACCTCGAGGACGAGGTCGCCTCCGGCCGCTTCCGGCAGGACTTCTTCTTCCGCATCCACGTCTTCGCGATCGAGCTCCCGTCCCTCCGGGATCGCCCGGCCGACATCCCGGTCCTCGCGCAGCACTTCCTCGCGCGTTTCGCGGGCGCGATGAACCGCCGGATCGGCGGCTTCTCGCCCGGCGCGCTCGCCGCGATGGCCGACTATCCCTGGCCGGGGAACGTCCGGGAGCTCCAGAACGCCATCGAGCGGGCCGTGGTCCTCTGCAAGGGGGACACGATCGAGGCGGCCCACTTCCCGTTCACGACGAACGGGCACGCCGCGGCCGCGACGTCTCTGACGCTCGCCTCCGCCGAGGAGGCCCACATCCGGAAGGTCCTCGCGACGATGTCGTTCAACGTCGCGCAGGCCGCCCGCGCGCTCGAGATCGACCGGGTCACCCTCTACAACAAGATGCGGAAGTACGGCATCGACCGCCCGTGAAGGTCCGGCTCCTCCACACCGGAGACGTCCCGCCGGGGCACGTGAGGAGCGCCTTCAGCGGCCTCGCGCCCCCGCTCGTCCCGGGCGAGGCGATGCCGTTCCGGGCCTCCCTCTCCGCCACCTACGACCGCACCCGGGCCCAGTACGACGCCTTCTCCGTCCTGGAGGCGGTTCCCTCTCCCGAGGCGGGCTGGCTGAACCTCCTCCTCGTCGGCGTCGACCTCTTCGTCCCCGCCCTCACCTACGTCTTCGGCCTCTCCCACGTCGGCGGGCGCCGGGGCGTCCTCTCCCTGTCGCGGCTGAAGCCGCCGGAAGAGTCCGCCGTCTCCGAGGAGCTCCTCCTCCGGCGGCTCGCGATCGAGGTCGCCCACGAGCTCGGTCACGCGGCCGGCCTCGTCCACTGCGCGGTCGGCGAATGCGCGATGCACCGGTCGCTCTGGCCGGAGAGCATCGACCTGAAGAACCCCGCCTACTGCCTCTCCTGCCGCGCGCTCTTCGCGTCGGAGTAGGCCGCTTCCGGCCCCGTCAGGGGACGACGACGGCAGCTCCCTCGAGACGCCCCTCGCGCAGGTCCTCGAGCGCCTCGTTCGCCGCCTCGAGCGGGTAGGAGCGCACCTGGCTCGTCACCTCCGCCCGCGCGGCGACCGCGAGGAACTCCTCGCCGTCCCGGCGCGTCAGGTTCGCGACCGAGCGGACGACGCGCTCTCCCCAGAGGAGCGCGTACGGGAACGACGGGATGTCGGTCATGTGGATTCCGCCGCAGACGACGACGCCCCCCTTGCGGACCGAGCGGAGCGCGGCCGGGACGAGGGCCCCGATCGGGGCGAAGACGAGGGCGGCGTCGAGCGGCTCCGGCGCCTGCTCGTCGGAGCCGCCGGCCCAGACCGCGCCGAGGGAGCGGGCGAACTCCTGCGCCCAGGAGTCGCCAGGTCGGGTGAACGCGTAGACCTCGCGCCCCTCGAACCGCGCGACCTGCGCCACGAGGTGCGCGGCCGCGCCGAAGCCCCAGATCCCGAGCCGCTGCGGGTCGCCCGCCATCCGGAGCGTCCGGTGCCCGATCAGCCCGGCGCAGAGGAGCGGCGCGGCCTCGACGTCCCCGAACTCCGCGGGGATCGGGAAGCAGAACCTCTCGTCCGCCACGACGAGCTCGGCGAAGCCTCCGTCGCGGTGATAGCCGGTGAAGAGCGCCTCGTCGCAGAGGTTCTCCTCGCCCGCGAGGCAGAACCGGCACCGGCCGCAGGTCCCGCCGAGCCAGGGAACGCCGACGAGGTCGCCCGGAGCGAAGAGCGAGCCCCCCTCCCCGGCCCTCTCGACGACGCCGACGATCTCGTGGCCGAGGACGAGCGGGAGCTTCGGCTCCCGGAGGTCCCCGTCGACGACGTGCAGGTCCGTCCGGCAGACCGCGCACGCCCGGACGCGGAGGAGGAGCTGGCCGGGTCCGGGCTCCGGGTCCGGGATCTCGGCGAGCCGGAGCGGCTGACGGGGAGCGTCGAGGACCATCGCCTTCATCGGTTCCTCCTCGGAGCGGCTCCGGAAAAGAAAAACGGGAGGGCCGCGAAGCCCTCCCGGTTGGGTTCGATGGAGCGGGACACGAGGGTCGAACTCGCGACATCTACCTTGGCAAGGTAGCGCTCTACCACTGAGCTAGTCCCGCTCACGGGACCGGCGGAAGATAGCGAAGAAGGGCGCTCTCGTCAAGGCGTGCTCCCCCCTCCGCAAATCACCTCCGGCCCCGCTCAGTACCGGTCCGCCGGGATCATCGCCTGGTAGCTCCCGTCGGAGGTGACGGCGTCGTTCAGGACGCCGTACGCGAGGAACGTGTCGTCCCCCGCGGTCCGCCTCACGACCGCCGTGAAGCGCCTCGTCGTCGCCGGCGCGCCGGCCGCCTCCCGAACCCGGGACCACTGGTGCCAGTCGCCGGGCGCGAGGCGCACCGAGAGCGGATTCCCTGCGGGAGCCCCCGTATCGGCGTCGTAGAGCCGCGCCTCCAGCGTGATCGGGAGCTCCGAGCCCCCGCCCACGTTCACGACGGCGAGGTTCGAGCGGACCCCCTCGTCCTGCGCGAGGCCCGGGACGAGCGCCGTCGTCCGGGCGCCGCCCCCCTTCGCGACCGCCGGGTAGAAGAGCCCGAACGTGCCGCCGACGGCCGCGTCCGGGTTCGGCGTCGAGGTGCGCGCGAGGACGACCGTCGAGGGGGCGTCCAGCTCCGTCAGCCAGCGGAACGTCACGCCGAGGGTGCCGGCCTGCGGCGCCGTCGCGCCGTCGGGGATCTGCATCCCGTGGGCGCGCAGGTACGCGAGGACGTCGGGGAGCGTCACCTGCTGCCGGGCCCCGAGCTCCAGCGTCACCTGCGCGACGCCGCCGACCGTCCCGAAGCCGGGCGCCGGCCTGTAGACGAGGTCGACGGGGGTCGCGATCGTCCCGTCGTTCACGATCGTCACCTCGGTCGTGTAGCGCGAGCCCGCCTCGCCCTCGACGTCGAGGACGACCGGAACGACGAGCGTCCGCACGGCCGAGAGGCCGCCGGGGCGGAACGCCGGGAGGTAGCTGCCGTCGGAGGTTCGCGCGTCGTTCACGACGCCATAGGCCGCGAACGCGCCCTCCCCCTTCGCCCGGCGGACGCGCGCGTAGCCGTAGCTCCCGTCGGGAAGGCCCGCGAGGCCGAGGACGCCGTTCCACTGCGTCCACTCCCCCGGTGCGAGCGAACGGACGAGCGGATCGCCCGCCGGGACGCCGTCCTCGCCGTAGACCTGGACCGAGAGCTCGATCGGCTCGCTCCCGCGCCCCGGCAGGTGGACGGCGGCGAGGTTCGACCGCGCCTCGCCGGCGACCGACCGGAGGCCGTAGACCGTCGCGACCTCCTCCGCCGCGTCGAGGTCGGACGGGGCGTCGTAGAAGAGCCCGAAGGTCCCTCCCGAAGCGCCCCGCGTGTAGGTGCGCGCCACGAGGTACGCCTCGTCGACGATGCCGGGCGTCTCCGACCGGAGCGAGACGCTGCCGGCGACCGGCGCGGCGGCCGTGGCGACGGGGATCGGAAGGCCGAGCGATCGGAGGAACGCGAGCGCGTCGGCGGCGCGCAGCTCGCGCCCTGCGGGAAGCGTCAGCTTCGCCGACTTCGGCGTCAGGTCGCCCCCCGCTCCGGCGAAGCCCGGCGACGGCGTGAACGTGACGCTGCACGTCCTCTGCGTCGCGGCGCGCGACCCGACGACGAGCTCCGAGAGGAATCGCGCGCCCCCCTGGCCGACGACGTCCAGGACGACGGGGAGCGTCCGCGCCTTCGCGAAGAGGTCCGCGCGGTAGAAGCCGTCGCCGTCCATGCCGACGACGAGCGCCGCGCCACCGGAGTCGGGATTCACGCCTCCGCGGATGACGGTGACGACGGCATTCGGCGGCAGCCCGCCGTTCTCGGGAGCCCAGCCCCCGTCCCGCTTCACGGCGAGCCCGCGGCTGCCGGCCGCGGCCCAGAGCCGCCCGCCGGCGAGGTCGAGCGAGGCGACCGGCGCCGTGTTGAGGCCCGCCGCGTCCTTCTGAAACGGCTTTCCCGCCGGCCGTCGGTAGACGCCGCCGGTCGCGAGGCCCGCGAACGCGGTCGACGCGTCCCCGGCGAGCGCGGAGACGAAGCCGGCCGACGGGAGGCCGGCCGAGACCTCGGTCCACGGCCCGCTGCCGCGCGCGTAGAGCCCTTCGGCCATGCCGACCCAGAGCGCGCCGCCGAACGACCGGATCGCCTGGACGGTTCCCGTCCCGACGCCGTCGGTGCCGACGTTGCCTCCGACGGGATCGGTCCTCCACGACGAGCCGTCGAACCGCCAGAGGCCGCTCCCGGCCGTCCCTCCGAAGACGGCTCCGCCGTGAGCGGCGAGCCTCGTGGGGAGGGCCCGGGCCGGAAGGCCCGACCCGGCGGGAGTCGCCGACATCCAGCTCAGCAGGTACGGCCCGCAGCTCGTGGCGACGACGACGTCGGGCTGCGCCGACTCCGTCGGCGCCACTGCCGTCGCGTCGCCGCAGCCGTCGGGAAGGGAGGGCAACATCGGCCCGTCCCCCACCTGGCCCGGCAGGCAGCAGGGCCGAAGCAGGTAGTCCGCCCCTCCGCCGCGCGTCGCGCCGACCGCCGCTCCGGCCTGCGAACCCGCCGATTCCGCCGAAAACGCGAAGGCGTCCGCCGCCACGCCCGCCCCGACCGGGGTGACCGCGGACGGATGCCACGTCCCGTTCCAGAAGCGGTAGACGGGGCCGCCCGCGGTCCCGGCGAGGAGCTCGGAGCCGGCGACGAGGAACGCCTGAACACCGCGGGGCAGGATGCCGGTCGAAGCCGCCGTCCAGGCGCTCCCCGACCGGACGAGGACGCCCGCGTCGGCCGTCGCGGCGCGCAGCGCGCCGCCCCACGTCGTGAGGGCGCGGACGTCGTGCCCGCCGAACGGAGCGTCCGCGACCCAGGCGCCGACGCCCCACCAATAGAGCGTCACGTTCGTCCCGGCCCAGAGGGTCCCGCCGAACGAGGCGAGCGCGCGGATCGCCTCTCCCGGGCCGACGCCGCCGTTGAGGGCGGCCCAGCCCGAGCCGTTCCAGCGGGCCGCGCTCCCGGTCGAGAGGCCGACGACGAGGCCCGCGGGGTCCGCGAGCATCGCGGTGACGATCCCGGGGCCCGGCGACGGCGCAGCCGTCCACGAGGCACCGGAGCGCCGCCAGAGACCGAGCCCGCCGACCCAGAGCGTTCCCGCCGCGTCGACCGCGAGCGTCGTCGGGAAGGCGACGCTCGACGGGAGCGCCTCGAGGCTCCAGCTCCCGTTCGCGGAGCGCCGCCAGAGCTCTTCCCCCGTCGCCGCGAAGACTTCGTCCCCGAGCGTCGCAACCGACGAGACCGGCTTCCCGGAGAGACCGTCGAAGCGCCACGCCGTGTCGAGGGAGGTTCCCCGGAGGACCCCGCTTCGCGTCGCGGCCCAGAATCCGCCTGCTCCCGACGCGAACGCGCGGACGTCCACCCCGGCGCCGCCGTCCCCCTCGAGCCGCAGCCCGGCCTCCGCGCCGGCCGGAACGAGCCCGACCATCACCGCCACGGCGGCGATCGCCGCGAATCCCGCTCCCCGCGCCGGGGACCTCCGATCATTCCGTCGCATCGAACGCTCCTTGGATCCAGTCGATCGTTCCGGCCGTCCCCTCGATCGCCACGACGTCGAACCTCACGTCGCGCGGCCCGCCGGACGGGTTCGCCGCGAGCCAGGCGCGGGCCGCCGAGAGGAGCTTCCTCCTCTTCGCGGGAGTGACCGCCTCGGCCGGAGTCCCACGGCTCGCGTCGCGCCGCCACTTCACCTCGACGAAGACGACGCAGCGGCCGTCCGCCGCCACGAGGTCGAGCTCTCCCCCTCCGGCACGGACGTTCCGCGCGAGGAGCGCGAGGCCGCGCCCCTCGAGGAAGCGCGCCGCCTCGTCCTCGCCGGCCCGTCCCTTCGGCGTCGTCGCAGGCCGCGTGGGTACCCTCTGCGCGGCGGCTGGACGCCGCCGGCGCGCGATCCCGAGCTCCGAGAGACGCTCTTTCCACCCCGACGGCATCGGTCGAGGATAATCGACCCATGGGCGACGTCTTCGTGATCCAGTGTCCCGACTGCGACTCGACGCTGAAGGTCGACCGGGAGACCGGAGCGGTCCTCTCCCACGAGCCGGCGGCCGCGAAGCGGAAGCTCGGATCGATCGAGGAGGCGGCCGCGGAGATCGCCCGCCGGAAGGAGCGCGCGGAGGACCTCTTCGCCGCGAACGTCGAGCGGGAGAAGCACAAGAGCGAGATCCTGGAGAAGACGTTCCGCGAGGCGCTCCAGAAGGCCCAGAAGGAGCCGCCGGGCCGCCCCCGCAGCCCCTTCGACGCCGACTGACCTCCGCCGGGCCGCCGGCTCAGGCGCGAGATCCGGGGGAACGGCGTTCCCCCACGATCATTACAGCTCGGTCTTGTTGAGGTACCAGAGCAGCCAGCCGATCCCCACGAAGAGGACGATCGCCAGGACGATCCACGTCTCCCACATCGGCCACTGGTTTCCGTAGGCGTCCTGCATCTTCCGGTAGGCGAAGAAGATCAGGAGGACGAGGACGACCCGGAAGGTCCACTTCCAGATCGACTTCCGCTCGTCGGCCGTCTGGATCTCGAGGTGCATCTTCTCGATCGAGGCCTGCCGCTTGCGCTTCTCGATCTCGCGCCGGTGGGCCTTCATCCCGTCGGTGACGAGCTCGGGGCGCACCCCCGGGCGCGGCGCCTCTCCGCCACCCCGGGCGGAGGGGCCGGACGAGGAGGCGTCGAGGATTCTCGTCGGTCCCGTGACGTACGGGTTCGACGGCACCTTGCGGTCGGGCTTCTTCGGATCCGCCACGTCGCCTCCTCGGGTTTCCCGTCAGCTCGCCCCGGCGCCCGGGTGGGCCGGAAGGGCCTGGGCGGCGAGCTCCAGGACGTCGAACGGCTGGGTCTTCCCCGACATCTCCGTCTGGGCGTTCCCGAGCATCACCATGCAGAACGGGCACGAGACGCCGACGAGGTCCGTCCCGGCCGACTCGATCTCCTCGTAGCGGAGCTGGTTGATGCGGGTCCCGATCTTCTCGTCGAGCCACATCCGCCCGCCGCCGGCGCCGCAGCAGAGCCCGTCCTTCCCGGTCCGCGGGAGCTCCGTCAGCGTCAGGCCGGGGATCGCCGCGAGGACCTCCCGCGGCGCGTCGTAGACGTCGTTGTGCCGCCCGAGGTAGCAGGCGTCGTGGAAGGAGATCGACTTCGCGACGCTCTCCGTCAGCTTCAGTCGCCCCTCGGCGACGAGGCGCGCGACGACCTCGGTGCCGTGCAGCACCTCGAACGTCCCGCCGAAGTCGGGGTACTCGTTCTTCAGCGTGTTGAAGCAGTGCGGGCAGTTCGTGACGATCCGCTTCACGCCGTAGCCGTTCAGCGTCTCGACGTTCTGCTGCGCGAGCGTCTGGAAGAGGTACTCGTTGCCCAGCCGGCGCGCCGAATCGCCGTTGCACGTCTCCTCGGCGCCGAGGATCGCGAACTTCACGCCGCCGTCGTGGAGGAGCCGCGCGAGCGCGCGGGAGACCTTCTTGCCGCGGTCCTCGTACGAGCCGGCGCAGCCGACCCAGAAGAGGACCTCGACGGAGGCCCGCTCGGCCTCGTCCATCGCGCCGAGGACCGGGATCTCGAAGTCGAGCTCGCCCGTCCACGCGTCGCGGTCGGCGGCCGGGAGGTTCCAGGGGTTCCCCTGTCGCTCCATGCCGTTGAACGCCGTCTGCGCCTCCTTCGGGAACTCGCTCTTCTCGAGGACGAGGTGGCGGCGCATCTCGACGATCTTGTCGGTGTAGGTGATCGTCACGGGGCAGGCCGACTCGCAGTAGCGGCAGGTCGTGCAGGCCCAGATCGTCTCCTCGTCGACCCAGCCGCCGATGAGGGGCTTCCTCTCCTCGAGCCTCGCCTCCGCGGCCGCGTCGGCGCGCCCCGACGCCGTGTCGACGAGATCGCCCGCGACCGTGTAGAGGGCCGTCCGGACGTCCTTCAGGAAGCCCTTCGGCGTCAGCGGCTTCCCCGTCAGGTGCGTCGGGCAGACCTCGCGGCAGCGCCCGCACTCCGTGCACGTGAAGAGGTCGAGGCGCTGCTTCCAGGTGAAGTCCTCCACCTTCGCGACGCCGAACTTCTCCGCCTCGGCGGCCTTCTCGATGTCGACCGTCGGGAGCTTGCCGGGGGCGTCGAGCTTCCGGAGGAAGATGTTCGGGAGCGCCGTGATGACGTGGAAGTGCTTCGCGAACGGCAGGTAGTTCAGGAAGACGAGGATCGCGACGAGGTGGAGCCACCAGCACCCGGAGAAGAGCGCCTGGAGCGTCCCCGGCGCCGCACCCGCGAGCAGCCCCGAGAGCGCCGCCGTGAACGGCTCCCACGCCGAGGCGTGCTCCGGGGCGAGCGCGATCTTCGCCGCCCCGGCGAGGAGGTCGGTCGCCATCAGGAAGCCGATCAGGACGAGGATCAGCCCCGCGTCGAACGACGGGTCGAGCCGCTCCTTCCGGAACAGGTAGCGCCGGCCCAGCGCCAGGACGACTCCGACGAGCGTCGTCACGAGGACGACGTCCTTCAGGAGGAGGTAGGCCTGCCACGCCCCGGCGGGCAGGAACGGCATCCCGGCCTTCGGGAAGAGCCCCTCGAAGACGAGCGAGAGGGTCCGGACCGAGAGGACGACGAAGCCGCTGAAGATGAGCATGTGGTAGAGCCCGGCGTAGCCGTCCCACCACATCTTCTTCTGGAAGATCCCGAGCTCGAGGAGCCCCTTCAGCCGCTCGATCGGCCGGTCCCAACGGACCTCGTCGGGGCCGCCGATGGTCAGGAGCTGCCATCTCCGGGAAGCCGTGTAGGCGAACGTCGCGATCGCGCCGATGAGGACGAGGGCGAAGACGAGGGTCCCCGGGACCCCGAGCCAGGAGGCTTCGGTCGGCATCATCAAAGGAAAGGATAGCTCAGGAGAGGGACCGCCGGCCCCACGTTCCCGGGCCCCGCCGGCCGCGCCGCGAGGTGTATGATGCCGGCTAAGTTTCGAAGGCCCAACGAATCCGACGGGATCGGAGCCAGGCTGATGAGAAAGACATCGTCGTTCCTCGTTCTCACCGTACTGCTCGGGCTCGCCGCCATGACGCCGGCCGTGCTGCTCGGTGCCCTCGCCGCGCCGCAGGGGACCGAGCTCTGGGGCGGGCCGGGCGCGAAGGGGACGGGTAACCAGAGCGCCCGATTCGACACGGTCGTCTACGTCACCGGGCCCGCGCCCGCCGTAGGGGCGGTCGAGTTCCTGGCTGGCGGCAAGGTCCTCGCCACGGTGCCCTTCACGTTCGCGGCGAACGGCGTCGCGCTCGTGCCGGCGCCCGCGGAGGTCGCCGAGAAGGGCGCGTTCCTCTACCACGTCCGCTCCGACGTCCCCGTCTCGGCCTGGTCGGAGACGTACAACGACGCCTCCGCGGGGCGCTACGGCGTCAGCATCGGAGCGGCCGCGCCCTCCGAGCTCCTCGGACCGGGCGACGAGGCGACCGGCGGCGGCGCCGAGGCCTCCTCCGAGAGCGGAGCCGGCCACGCCCGGACGAACGCCGGCGTCGTCTGCGTCGACACCGCCTCCCAGCCCTGCCGCCTCGAGGTCGCCCTCTTCTCGTCGGGCGCCCTCGTCGGGTCGGGCACGATCGAGACCGCCCCCGGCAGCGCGGCCCAGGCCTCCCTCGCGACGCTCGTCCCCGCCGCCGTCGGCAAGGCGGGCCTCGCGCTCCGCCTGCGGCTCCTCTCCGGTCAGGGCTACCCGTACGCCATCCGGAACGACAACCAGACGAGCGACGGCACGGCCATCCCGCTGGCCGTCAAGCGGAACGCCTTCTCCACGGCCCCGACGATCGCCAGCTTCACGGCGAGCCCGGCCACCGGCTGCGCTCCTCTCGAGACGACGTTCTCGTGGGAGACGTCGGGCGCCGCGAAGGTCAGCATCAGCGGCGTCGGCAACGACCTCCCGGCCACCGGCTCCGTGAAGACGACGGTCCACGCCACCGGCGACTTCATCCTCACGGCCACCTCCTCCACCGGACAGTCGACGATCCGGCCCCTCCGGATCACGATCACGCCGTCGACGCCGCCGCCGACGCCGGCGCCCGCCTCGGCCACGCTCCCGACGAGCGGCGTCGTGACCGGGATCCTCCCCGTCGGGACGGGTCCGGTCACCGTCGAGTTCGTCTCCCGCGAGTCGACGGGCTCCACCTTCACCGTCCAGGGGACCTCCTTCATCTACACCGCCGGGACGACCCCGGGGACCGACGTCGTGAAGATCACGGCGACGGGCTCCTGCGGCGGGGCGAGCGCGGAGTTCACGGCCCACGTCGTCCTCCCCGGCGCGCCGCGGATCCTCAGCTTCGAGGCGATCCCGGAGCGCGGCTGCGCCCCCTCCACGAACTTCCTCCTCACCTGGCGGACCGAGAACGCCATCGGCGTCAACGTCGCCGGCATCGAGGAGAACTTCGTCGCGAACGGCGGCGTCGAGGTGACGCTCACCGCGACGACCTCGTTCCTCCTCACCGCCTTCAGCCTCGACGGCGCCGAGACGACGGCCACCGTCACCGTCCCGATCGACCCGCAGCTCTACGTCCCGACGATCAACCCGGGCGCCGTGGCCGTCGCCGGAGGGACGCAGGTCGTCATCGACGTCAACCCGGCCTCCGTCCCCTCGCTCGACGGGGTCCGGTTCGCCGTCGTGCAGTACCAGAGCCGCGGGATCTTCTCGCGGGACCTGAACGTTCCCGGCCGCTTCATCTACCGGGCCGGCCCGTACACCGGGATCGACATCATCCGGATCCTCTGGGTGAACGGCTGCGGCATCGGCTACACCGACTTCACCGCGAACGTGACGGGAGAGAACCCCGAGCCGTAGCGCTCCGAACACGTCCGAAAACGAAAAGGGCGGCCGCGAGGCCGCCCTTTTCGTTTTCGCCGAGGTCCGGAGGCCGCTCGCGGCCCCCGGACCCCCCAACCCTTCCTCCTACGCCTTTGACTTCTTGACCGCCTCGGTCAGCGCCGGGACGATCTGGAAGAGGTCGCCCACGATGCCGTAGGTCGCGGCCTTGAAGATCGGCGCGTCGGCGTCCTTGTTGATCGCCACGATCACCTTCGAGGAGCCCATGCCGGCCATGTGCTGGATGGCTCCCGAGATGCCGCAGGCGATGTAGAGCGTCGGCGAGACGACCTTGCCCGTCTGCCCCACCTGGTGCTCGTGCCCGATCCAGCCGGCGTCCACCGCGGCGCGCGAGGCGCCGAGGGCCGCGCCCAGCTCGTGGCAGAGCGCGCGGAGGACCGGCCAGCCCTCGGGGCCCTTGATGCCGCGGCCTCCGGAGACGATCTTGTCGGCCTCGGCCACGTCGATCTCGCCCGCCTCCGGCATCTCCAGCTTCACGACCTTCGCGCGGATCGTCACGGCGAAGTCGAGCGCGACGACCTCGCCCGCCCCCGCCGCGCCCTTCGACGCCGGGAAGACGTTCGGGCGGGGGGTGGCGATCTGCAGGGCGGCGGCCGGGTCGGCCGCGACCGTCGCGCGGGCCTTCCCGGAGTAGACCGAGCGGCTCGCCACGAGGCGGCCCCCCTCGACCTCTAGGGACATCACGTCGGAGAGGAGGCCGACCTTTCGCCGCGCGGCGAGGCGCGGGGCGACGTCCTTCCCCATGGAGGTGGCCGGGACGAGGACGACGGCCGGCGCGAACGCCGTCACCGCGGCGTCGAGGGCCGCCGTGTACCCCTCGCAGGAGTAGAGGGCGAGCTCGGGCTTGTCGGCGACGAAGACCTTCGCCGCGCCGTACGCGGCGAGCTCGGGGGCGAGGCCGCCGACGCCGGACCCGGCGACGACGGCGCCGAGGGCGCCGCCCGTCTTCGCCGCGACCTCGCGGCCCAGGGTGAGGGCCTCGAAGGAGGCCTTGCGGATCTTGCCGTCGCGCTGCTCGATGAATACGAGGACGTTGCTCATCGTGTCTCTTCCTTGTCTCGCCGTCGGCCTAGAGGACCTTCGCCTCGTCGCGGAGGAGGCGGACCAGCTCGTCGGCGGCCTTCGCCGGATCGTCCGCCGGGATCAGCTTCACGGCCTGGCGGACCGGCGGCAGCTCCAGCTTCGTCCAGCGGACGGCGGCCTTCTCGCCCGTCGTCGCCGCGGGGTCGACGCCGACGTCGGCCGGCTGCTTCACGGCGATCGTCTTCTTCTTCGCCGCCATGATCCCCTTCAGCGAGGCGTAGCGCGGCTCGTTCAGCCCCTTCTGCGCGCCGACGACGCACGGGAACGGCATCTCGACGACCTCGCGCGCCCCCTCGATCTCGCGCCAGGCGACGACGCCGCCGTCCTTCCACTCGAGCTTCGTCACGAGGTTCGCGTGCGGCAGGTCGAGGAGCTCGGCGAGCATCGGCACCATCGTCTGCGCGTCGGTCCCGACGCCCTTGTTGCCGAGCCAGAGGACGTCGCACGGGAGCGCCTTGATCGCCCCGGCGAGCGCCATCGCCACGCCGAGCGAGTCGGCCTCGCCGAGACCGTCGGAGGCGACGCGGACGGCCTCGTCGGCCCCGCGCGCGAGGCACTCGCGCAGCCCCACGTCGGCCCGCGCCGGCCCGTACGTCACGACCGTGACGGTGCCTCCCTTCTCCTCCTTCGCCTTGATCGCCCCCTCGAGGGCGTACTCGTCGTAGGGGGAGACGATCCACTTGACGTCGGCTTCGTCGATCGACTTCCCGTCGGCGCCGATCTTGATCTTCGTCTCGGTGTCCGGAACGTATGCGATGCAGACGACGTGATTCATCCGTTCTTTCCTCTCGCGGTTTTGGGGCCTCGGGATACGGGCGACCTCGGGGACGGTATCACGCGGCGCCGCGTCGCGGCACGAAAAATGAGCCGTGATTCATCGACGCTCCGCCCCCTCGGTCCCCGCGCGCACGGGCCTTCGCCTCCCGCCGTCCCGCTCCTCTCGCCGCCACGGGCGGAGTCGGGCCGGCGGTGCCGCGCCGGACCTTCGACCTTGACTTACGCCTCATTTACGCCCAATCTTTCCTTCGGATGTCTTCCCTCCCTTCCCCCCTCCCCGCCGAGGTCGCGAACCTCCTCTTCCGGGCGGCCGACCTCCCGCGCCGCGGCGCCTCGCTCCGCGCCGACGACCGCCTCGCCACCGGCGTCGTCCCGTTCGACGCCCTCCTCGGCGGAGGGCTTCCGCGCGGGGCGCTCGTGGAGCTGACGGGCCGCTCGGGAGGCCGATTCGCCCTCGTCCTCGCCGCCCTCGCCGCCGCCACCTCCCGCGGCGAGACGGCCGCCCTCCTCGACCTCGGCGACAACCTCGACCCCTCCTCCGCCGAGGAGGCGGGGTGCGACCTCGCGCGCCTCCTCTGGGTCCGTCCGCAGCGCTTCCGCGACGCCCTCCTCGCGGCCGAGACCGTCGCCGCGGCCGGCTTCCGCCTCGTCGTCCTCGACGCCGGCCTCTCTCTCCCCTCCTCGCGCCAGCGCGACGCCGCCCCCTGGCTCCGCCTCGCCCGCGCCGCCGCCCCGCGCCGCGTCGCCTTCCTCCTCTCGACGCCCGTCCCCCTCGCCGGCCTCGCCGCCGAGGCGCTCGTCGGCGTCTCGGCCCGCGGCCTCTTCCGTTCGGCCGGCTCCGCCCGCTTCCTCGCCGGCGCCGCCGCGCGCCTCTCGCTCCTCAAGGTTCGCGGAGGTCGCCCCGCCGAGGCCCCGCTCCTCGCGCTCTCTCCCCTCGCCGCGCCTCTCGCGCGGCGCCTCCTTCCGGAGCCCGCCCCGGCGCGGCCGGCCGCCGCCGCCCTCCCGGCTCCCGCGCGCGCCGTGTCGGCGCCGTCTCCTTCCGTCTCTCCCGCGGGCGCTTCTCCGCTGCTCCTCCCTCCCTCGCTTCGCCTCGCCCGCGCCGCTGCTGCGCCTTCCGTTCCCGCCACTCCCTCCCCGCTCCCCCTCGCCACCTGCGCATGAGGCACCCGTGCCCCCGCCCCGCCTCCTCGCCCTCGCCGTCCCCCTCTTCCCTCTCGCCGCCCGACTCCGCGCCGAGCCCGCCCTCCGCGACGAGGCCCTCGCCGTGACCGAGGGGAACGGCTCGGCCGCGCGCGTCGTCGCCGCCACCCGTTCCGCCCGTGCCGCCGGCGTCAGGCCCGGCCTGACGCTCCCGCAGGCCCGCGCCCTCGTCCCGCGCCTCCTCGCCCGCGGCCGCGACCCGCACGCCGAGAAAGCCGCGCAGGAGGCCCTCCTCGACGCCGCCGGCTGCTTCTCCCCCCGCGTCGAGGACGCCGGCGACGGCCTCGCCTTCCTCGACCTCGCCGGCCTCGCCCCCCGCTCCGCCTCCACCCCGGAAGCCCTCCTCGCCTTCGAGCGCGACCTCGCCCTCGACCTCCTCCGCGCCGCCGAGAAGGACGGCCTCCCCGCCCGCGCCGGCGTCGCCTCGAGCAAGCGCGCCGCCCGCATCGCCGCCTCTCTCCCGCGCAGCCCCGTCGTCGTCCCGCCCGGCGAGGAGGCCCGCTTCCTCGCGCCGCTCCCCGTCGAGCGCCTCGCCCCCGAGCTCTCCCTCGCCGTCGCGCTCTCGCGCTGGGGCGTCCGCACCGCGGGCGAGCTCGCCCGCCTCCCCGCCGCCGAGGTCGGCACCCGCCTCGGCGAGCCGGGCCGGCGCCTCCACGAGGCGGCCCGCGGCCTCGACCCCGAGCCCTTCGTCCCGCGCCTCCCCGCCCTCGCCTTCACCGAAGGGGCCTCGCTCGACTGGCCCGTCGTCGCCCTCGAGCCCTTCCTCGCCTTCGCGGGCACCGCTCTCGAGCGGCTCGTCCGGCGCCTCGCCGCCGAGGCCCTCGGCTGCGCGCGCCTCGAGCTCTCCCTCCACCTCGAGCCCGAGGGGTGCGACGTCCGCGCGATCGACCTCCCCGGTCCCACGCGCGACGCGAAGACGCTCCTCTCCCTCCTCCGCCAGAACCTCGACGCGCGCCCTCCCGGCGCTCCCGTCACCGGCTTCGCCCTATCCGCCTGTCCCGACCGCCCCCGCCGCGGCCAGCTCACGCTCTTCGGCCCTCCCGAGATCTCGCCCGACGAGCTCGCCGGCACCCTCGCCCGCCTCCTCGCCCTCCTCGGCGACGGGCGCGTCGGCTCGCCCCGCTCCGACGGCGGCCACCTCCCCGGCCGCTTCGCCCTCGTCCCCTACGCCCCGCCCCCCGCGCCGCTCCTCACCCCGCCCCCCCGCAGCGCGCGCGGCCTCCTCGCCGTCCGTGCGCTCCGCCCCGCAGTCGAGCTGGAGGTCCTCACACATGACGACGCCCCCGTCTCCCTCAGCGCCCTCCCTCCGTCTCCGACGCCCGTCCGAGGCCGGGTCCGCGTGGCCGCCGGCCCCTGGACCCTCGAGGACGGATGGTGGTCCGAGACCCCTGCCGCCCGCGACTACTGGGACGTCGAGCTCGACGGCGGCGGCCTATACCGCCTCTACCGCGACCGCCCCACCGGCAGGTGGTACGCCGACGGCGTCTACGACTGACGCCCCGAAGCTCCTCGACCGGATGCGCCACGCGCTCCGCGCGAAGCACTACTCCCTCCGCACCGAGCGCGCCTACGTCGACTGGGCCCGCCGCTACGTCCTCTTTCACGGCAAGCGTCACCCTCGCGAGCTCGGCCCCGACCACGTCAACCGCTTCCTCACCCACCTCGCCGTCGCGAAGCACGTCGCCGCCAGCACCCAGAACCAGGCCCTCTCCGCGCTCCTCTTCCTCTACGGCGAGGTCCTCGGCATGCCCCTCCCGCGAGAGGACGGCCTCGTCCGCGCGAAGAAGCCGCACCGCCTCCCGACCGTCCTGACGCGCGAGGAGGTCGCGCGCCTCCTCTCGCGCCTCGACGGCCCGCCGAAGATCGCCGCGACGCTCCTCTACGGCGCCGGCCTCCGCCTCCTCGAGGTCCTCCGTCTCCGCGTCAAGGACGTCGACTTCGGCCTCGGGCAGCTCGTCGTCCGCGACGGCAAGGGACAGAAAGACCGCGTCACCATGCTCCCCGATGCGGCCCGCGGCGCGCTTGCGCTCCACCTCCAGGATGTCCGCCGCCTCCACGCGCGCGACCTCAAGGAGGGCTTCGGCCGCGTCTTTCTCCCCTACGCCCTCGACCGGAAGTCGCCCGACGCCGCCGAGCTCTGGAGCTGGCAGTGGGTCTTTCCCGCCGCCACGCGCTCCCCCGACCCGCGTACCCGCATCGAGCGCCGCCACCACCTCCACGAGACGATCCTCCAGCGCGCCGTCCACAACGCCGTCGTCGCCGCCGGCATCGACAAGCCCGCCACCTGCCACACGCTGCGCCACTCCTTCGCGACGCACCTCCTCGAGGACGGCTACGACATCCGGACCATCCAGGAGCTGCTTGGACACCGCGACGTCTCGACGACCATGATCTACACTCACGTCCTCAATAAGGCGGGAGGGCGAGGCGTACGGAGTCCCCTGGATCGGATGGCCTGAGGCCCTGCCCTTCCCGGCACGGAGGTCCCATCGCCAGGGTCACCGATCGTCGATTTCCCGCCGCAATTCGAGATTCTGTCTCCAGATGAACTTTTTTTTTGCGGGAGGGGCACTCTCGCCCTCCCAAAACACTCATAGGTAGTAGATGGGGACGTCGCGCATGCCTGCCACCCAAGGGCACGGAGTGTCTTCGCGCGAAATTGGCCCACCCCGCATCTCACGACCCTGCAATCACTTGGCAATCCCCCCGCTGTCAATCCCAATTCCCCTTACACACCTCCCCCAGCTGTCCATCCCACACCCGTACCCCGCTTACATCTCACTTCCCGCTGTCTATCCCCCCACCCCCCCGCTGTCGAAGAACGGTTAGGTGCGCTGTCGCTTACTCCTGATGATTCGCCCATGACCCGCACCCCG
>JADHEF010000788.1_pt1 | contig 26736 bp, 21 predicted proteins | sample 8952391 | NCBI WGS metagenome assembly JADHEF01 (sample SAMN16124439, study PRJNA663245) | bioreactor sludge metagenome | isolation source: sludge (nitrite) | place: India:Bengaluru | collected 2019-02-28 | reverse complement strand
GATGGCAGCTGGGCCCGCTACAAGCTGATGCTGGCGGACGGGGTGGAGACCAGCAACGACTGGACCGCCAGCGATTCGAGCCTCAATACCCGTCAGGTGTTTGCCGAGATCGGCAATCTGGCGAGCTTCGACGGCCCCTTCAAGAATGCAGTATTGTGGGCGGGCAAGCGCTTTGACCGCGATAACTTTGACATCCACTGGCTCGACTCCGACGTGGTGTTCCTGGCCGGTACCGGCGGCGGCGTCTACGACGTGCAGCTGGCCGACAGCTGGAAGGCCAACTTCTCCCTCTATGGCCGGGATTACGGCGACATCAGCGCCAGCGGTCTCTCCGATATCGAGAGCTACATCCTCACCATGAACAACCGCGTCGGTAACTGGCAGTGGATGGTGAACGGTCTCTCGGCCAAGGAGAATGACGCCCGCATCAATGACAAGGGGGCGGGCAGCGAGGCGGCGGACAAGGGGGCACACACCCTGCTGGCCTACCACGGCGAGAGCTTCTTTGGCATCAACCCCGGTTTTGCCAAGGCGGCGGTGTTGTATGGTCATGGGCTGGGGGCCGAGGTCAAGGGGCTGGGCTCTGACAGCGAGCTGCTGGCGGACGCCGATGCAGTGCGGGTTGCCGTGTTTGGCGCCACCGATCTCAACTCGCGCTGGCGTTTTGCCCCGGCCCTGCTGGCCGAGCAGAGTCAGGATCGCTACGTGAAAGGGGACGAGTACCGCTGGCTCACCTTCAATACCCGGGTAGCGCAGGTGCTGAGCCAGAACGTCGAGTTGGTCTACGAGGCGGCCTGGCAGTACATGGATCTCGATCCCAAGGGCTACAAGGGACGCCAGGCGGTGAACGGCAACTTCACCAAGCTCACCTTCGCCCCCACCTTCAAGGCGCAGACCGCCGGTTTCTTCGAGCGGCCCGAACTGCGGGTGTTCGCCACTTGGATGGACTGGTCCTCCGAGCTTGACAACTACGCCAGCGACGATGCCATGGGCCAGAGCAACTTCACCGCCGGTGGCGAGTGGAACTTTGGCGTGCAGATGGAAACCTGGTTCTAGTTCGTTATCCCGATCACAAAAATGGCAGCCGGTGCCGAGATCTGTTGGTTGGCTAAAACGGTTTAGCTGATAATGCCAGCCAACAGAACAGAGTTCGGGTTTGACCGTGGATCCGATGCAGCAGTGGAGTAGCAAGGTGACGAATCGTGTGTGGGTAATGGGGGATGCGGTGGTGGACTTGATCCCGGAAGGGGCGTTGCACTACCTCAAGTGTCCGGGTGGTGCGCCCGCCAATGTGGCGGTTGGTGTGGCACGGCTGGGTGGCGATGCGGCCTTTATCGGCCGGGTCGGTGCCGATCCGTTCGGCCGCTTTATGGCCGACACCTTGCGCGGGGAGGGGGTGGATATCGGCGCGCTGCGGCTCGATCCTGACCATCGCACCTCTACCGTGCTGGTGGCACTGGATGACGAGGGGGAGCGCAGCTTCACCTTTATGGTGCGCCCCAGTGCCGACCAGTTCCTCACCCCGGATGAGTTGCCCCGCTTCAAGGCCGGTCAGTGGCTGCTCACCTGCTCCATCGCGCTCGCCAATGAGCCGGTGCGCAGCAGTTGCCTGCAAGCCATGGCGACCATCCGGGCCGTCGGGGGGCGGGTCTGCTTCGACCCCAACCTGAGGCCAGAGGTGTGGGGCAACCCTGCCGAGATGCTGCCCGTGGTGCGCGAGGCCATGGCCCTCGCAGACGTGGTCAAGCTCTCGGTGGAGGAGCTGCAACTGCTGAGCGGTCTGGACGATCTGGCGGCGGGGCTTGCCACTCTTTCAGGCCCGGCACTGGTGCTGGTGACCCGGGGGGCGGGGGGGGTGGTGGCCCGTCTGGGTGGCGAGTTGCTGGAGTGGGTGGGGCCCAAAGTGACGCCACTCGATACCACGGGGGCGGGGGACGCCTTTGTCGCCGGGCTGCTGGCGGCCTTGGCCGAACGGACCTCGCTGCCGACGCTGGCCGAGCTGCCCGCCATTCTGGCTCAGGCCCACGGCTGCGGGGCGCTCGCCACCACCGCCAAGGGGGCGATGACGGCACTGCCCACCCGCACCCGGCTGGATGAATTTTTGCGATCAGGCGCAGACGGCAGTTGATCTGCGGCTAGAAGCCCGGCTCGACAGCCCCTACTCTCATGTGACAAGGGCCCGCCAGCGTGGCGGGTCATAAGAGGAAGAATATGAATATCAGTGCGATAGCCCAGGATCTGGTGCCCCTGCTCGGGGGCAAGGAGAACATCGTCAGCGCCGCCCACTGCGCCACCCGGCTGCGGCTGGTGCTGGCGGACGACAGCAAGGTGAACAAGGCCGCCATCGACAAGCTGGAGGGGGTCAAGGGGTGCTTCAGCAACGCCGGCCAGATCCAGGTCATTTTCGGCACCGGCCTGGTCAACAAGGTCTATGCGGAGTTCGTCACCCTGACCGGGACCGGCACCGCCAGCAAGGCGGAGCTGACCGACATGGCGACGGCCAAGCTCAACGTGGCCCAGCGTCTGGCGCGGACCCTCTCCAACATCTTCGTGCCCATCATTCCGGCCATCGTCGCCTCCGGTCTGCTGATGGGGCTGCTCGGCATGGTGCGCACCTACGGCTGGGTCAACGCCGACAGCGCCCTGTTCGTCATGCTCGACATGTTCAGCTCGGCAGCCTTCATCATCCTGCCGATCCTCATCGGCTTTACGGCGGCGCGGGAGTTTGGCGGCAATCCGTACCTCGGGGCGACCCTTGGCGGCATCCTCACCCACCCGGCCCTGACCAACGCCTGGGGCGTGGCCGGGGGCTTCAAGACCATGGACTTCTTCGGCCTGGATGTCGCCATGATCGGCTACCAGGGCACCGTCTTCCCGGTGCTCTTGGCGGTCTGGTTCATGTCCCACCTGGAGAAGCAGCTGCGCAAGCGCATCCCTGACGCCCTGGATCTCATCCTCACCCCGTTTTTGACCGTCATCATCACCGGCTTCGTGGCGCTGCTTTTCATCGGCCCCGCCGGGCGGGTGCTGGGGGATGGCATCTCGTTCGGTCTGAGCGCCCTCTATGAGCAGGCAGGCTGGCTGGCGGGTCTGGTGTTTGGCGGGACTTATTCCCTTATCGTCATCACCGGCATCCACCACAGCTTCCACGCCATCGAGGCGGGGCTGCTGGCCAACCCTGCCATCGGCGTCAACTTCCTGCTGCCCATCTGGGCCATGGCCAACGTGGCCCAGGGTGGGGCTTGCCTCGCGGTCTACTTCAAGACCCGCGATGTGAAGATCAAGGCCATCACGGTGCCGGCGGCCATGTCCTGCCTGCTCGGCATCACCGAGGCGGCGATCTTCGGGGTCAACCTGCGCTACATCAAGCCCTTCCTGGCCGGTCTGTTCGGCGGGGCCTGCGGCGGCGCCTACGTGGTGGCGGCCAAGGTCGGCATGACGGCGGTGGGCCTGACCGGCATCCCGGGCATGGCCATCGTCCAGCCCATGAGCCTCATCCACTACGTCATCGGTCTGGTGATCGCCTTTGGCGCCGCTTTCGCCGCCTCCTACCTGCTCAAGTACAAGGTGGAGTGATGAAGGAAAGCCATCTCCTGAACCAGGTTGTCCGGTCCCTGCTGGCTGGACAGCTCAAGGCGGCGGCCGATCCCCATCGGCCCCGCTGGCATCTGGCAGCCCCGGTGGGGCTGCTCAATGACCCCAACGGCTTTATCGAACACGACGGACGCTACCACCTCTTCTACCAGTGGAATCCGCTCGGCTGCGAGCACCGCAACAAGGGCTGGGGTCACGTCACCTCCACCGATCTGCTGCACTGGCAGCACGAGCCGGTGGCGCTGCTGCCCACCGAGGCCTATGAGAGCCACGGCTGCTATTCGGGCTCGGCGGTGAGCGATGAGCAGGGGCGTCTGACCCTTATCTACACCGGCAACGTCAAATACCCGGACGGCAGCCGCACCGCCTACCAGTGTCTGGCCTGCGCCGACGGTGCGGGGGGCTTTGCCAAGCTGGGCCCTGTGCTGGATCTACCCGAAGGCTACAGCGGCCATGTGCGCGACCCCAAGGTGTGGCACGACGGTCGGCAGTGGCTGATGGTGCTGGGGGCTCGTACCCTGGACGATCGGGGTGAGGTGCTGCTCTATCGCGGTGACACCCTGGATGCCTGGACTCTGGTGGGGCCTATCGCCGGCAGCGGGCGCGGCGGTCTCGGGGAGTTTGGCTACATGTGGGAGTGCCCGGACCTCTTCCCCCTGGGAGATCGCCATGTGCTGATCAGCTGCCCGCAGGGGATTGCCCCGCAGGGAGAGGATTATCGCAACCTCTACCAGTGCGGCTGGCTGGCGGGTGACTTCGACGGGACGCATTTCGCCCACGGGGCTTTCCATGAACTGGACCGGGGATTCGAGTTCTATGCCCCCCAGACTACCCAGGACAGCCAGGGGCGGCGCCTGCTGTTCGGCTGGCTGGGGTTGCCGGAGGAGAACGAGATGAGCCAGCCCACTCTCGAGCACGGCTGGATCCACCAGATGAGCTGCCCGCGGGAGCTGTTCTGGCAGGATGAGTGGATCTGCCAGCGGCCGGTGGCAGAGCTGGGCGCCCTGAAAGGGGAGCAGACCCGCTTCGAGGGGGCGCCGGACGAGCTGCCTGCCCTGGCCATCGACTCGGCCTGGCTCGATCTGGCGCTGTGCGGTGAAGGGTGCCTCGGGTTCGGAGCCGTGGTCGAGCTGGTGTGGCGGCCGGGGCGTCTTGTCCTGCGGCGCCAGAACTGGCAGAGCGGGGAGTGGGAGGAGCGAAGCGCCCCCTGGCTTGGGGGCAAGATCACCGTCTTGTGTGACCGCTCCAGCCTGGAGTGCTTCGTCGATGGCGGGCGCCAGAGCTTGTCGACCCGTTACTTCCCCGGCGAAAACCCAGTACTTTCCGCACGTTACGGTGGTGATGACAGCAAAATTTGCCTCGATCACTGGCCGCTGGCGACCTGCCTAGTACAATAGCCCGGTGTCAGTGTGCCGGGAGGTCAGGTGGAGAAGAAGAAACGGATCACGATTGCCCAGATAGCCACGCTTGCGGGGGTCTCCAAGGCCACCGCCAGCCTGGTGCTCAACGGCAAGAGTGCGGAATACCGCATCGCCGACGATACCCGCAAGCGGATCCAGGCGGTGGCGGACGAGTGCCACTATCAGCCGAGCATCCATGCCCGCTCCCTGCGGGAGGTGCGCAGCTACACCTGGGGGCTGGTGATCCCTGACCTCACCAACTTCGGCTTCGCCAGCATCGCCCGGGCCCTTGAGGCCCGCTGTCGGGAGGCGGGGATCCAGCTGCTCATCGCCTGCTCCGAGGATGACCCCACCCTGGAGCAGCGGGTGGTGGACAACCTCATCAGCCGTCAGGTGGATGGCCTCATCGTCGCCTCCAGCGGCCACAGTGACGACATCTATGCCCGCATCCACGACCGCTTGCCGGTGGTGCAGCTCGACCGCCACATCGGTGAGTCGCGCCTGCCCATGGTGATCTCGGACGCCTGCAAGGCTACCGCCGAGCTGGTGCAGGATATGGCCGAGGATTGCGGGGAGGAGATCTATTACTTCGGCGGTCTGCTGGATCTCTCCCCCAGCCGCCACCGGCTGGCGGGTTACGAGCTCGGATTGCACCGGGCCGGGCTGGAGGCCACTTCAGACCGGGTCCGCCACCGTGACTACCAGCCGAGCTCGGGCTATCAGCTGATGTCTGAGCTGGTGGACGAACTCGGGGCGCCGCCGAAGGGGCTTTTTACCGCCTCTTTCACCCTGCTGGAGGGGGTGCTGCGCTACCTCAACGAGGCGGAACTGATGGAGACCGGCATGCGCCTGTGTACGTTCGACGATCACGATCTGCTCGACTGCATCCCCATGCGCATCGATTCCGTGGCCCAGGATTGCCCGGCCCTGGCCCGTGCCGCCTTCGAGATGATGCAGCAACTCATCGCGGGCAATCCCCCAGCCCAGACCGCCCAGGTCATTAACCCCAGGGTGCGCTGGCGCAGCCGCCGTTAGGCACACGGCTTCCCTTTCCTGTGAAAAAGCCCCGCCGGATCCGGCGGGGCTTTTTGTGCTGCGTCTGGTATGAGGGCGTCAATCGGTAATGCTGGCCCGCCAGAAGATCTGCTTGATGTGAGGGTGCTCCCCGAGCGTGTTCATCAGGGCATCGAGCTTGGTGCCATCGATGGCGGTGGCGAGCAGCGCCGCCGAGATCTCGAGATCCTGATCGCCGAAGGGGGTGATGTCGAGCTCGCTCAGGGGGTAGTGGGCCTGTTCCAGCATCTGCTCGAGCCAGGGCAGTACCTCCTTCTGGTGAGCGCGGCCGATGAGAGCGGTCACGTGATAGGTCACTTCGGTGTCCATGCTGTCCACCGGGTCACGGTTTATCTGGTTGACCAGGGGGCGCAGCAGGGTGTTGGCGGCCAGCACGAAGAGGGCGCCGAGGATGGCCTCCAGGGCGAACCCGGCGCCGCAGGCGGCCCCGACCGCGGCCACGCCCCACAGGGTGGCCGCTGTGTTGATGCCCCGGATGTTGCCGGATTCCCGCATGATGACGCCGGCGCCGAGAAAACCGATGCCGGAGACGATGTAGGCCACCACGTGGACGACCCCGTAACTGCCGCCATGCAGGTCATAGATGCGCTGGGCCAGGTTGACGAACAGGGCCGCCCCCACGGCGACCAGCACGTTGGTGCGAAGGCCGGCGGTGCGCTGGCGGTACTGGCGCTCCAGGCCGACCAGGCTGCCCAGCACGAAGGCGAGCAGCAGGCTGGCCAGGGTGTCGAGCAGGGCGAGAAAATCGAGTTGTTGCCACATTCTCATGAAGGGTCTCCTTCTGGGGATGCCGACCAGCCTGCTCCCCCGTGTTGCGTGAGAGACGGGGGGCAAGGTCGACATCGTGGTGAATGCAAGGGCGCGACCCGCCTCCTGACGGAGCGGGATGGCGCAGAACAGGGTACAGGCCCTTCACGGTTGCCCGGGAAGGACCCGCCTCATTCGAGGGTCAATGCCTGGTGGCGTCGTCCCCGGCGCGGGGGCGCAGTTCCCAGCGTACCGGGTGGACAGCCCCGACCTGGTGGATGAACTGCACCAGATAGCGGCGCTGGGGCGGCGTGCAGTAGAGGCTCAGCACCAGCACGCGGCCTTCACCGCGCCCGGGCTTCATGGACTGCAGAGGACTGAGTCCGGCCGGTTGCAGGGTGTGGCTCACCGCCGCCAGCACCTGCTCCATGTCGGCTCTGTCTTCGCAGCGGATGTGCAGCCGATAGAGGTGCTGACGCCGTCTGCCACGTTGCCAGAGTGGTCGCAGGCCCCGTCCCAGTCTGCTCAGCAGGGAAGGGGATTTGTCAGCGACAGAGTTGTTTGAAATCAAGCGCATAGCAGCCTCCTTTTGGGAAGCAGAAACTATGCAGGCAAGGTGTCGGGGGATGAGTCCGCGTCACCTGACGTCAAGTGTGAAAAGCGGGGAAAAGAGGGATCCACTTCTCGCAGGGTGGCGAGTCGCGGCAGAGAATAACCTGCGGCTAGCTCGCGACCAGGGTGCCGACGACGAGGGGCGGCGTGCGTCCGTCACTTGATGAGTTGCCCACCGATGGTCTCCGCTAGTGATAAAGAGGCGACATGGTAGCCGATACGGCGGCCTGGGTAAACCCCGAGCCCTTGATAGCAACATATTGAAACATAATAAAAAAGAGATGAAAGCGCCGACGAAGGGAGCCCTCTTCCCTTCACCGGCGGGCCCTTGGGGGGTTACCGGGTCTTGTCGATGCCCAGGTATTTGAGCATCAGTTTTTCATAGATGGGTTCGGTGTCGCCCACCTGCATCTTGTGCAGGAAATACTTCTCGAACGCTATCTTGGCCAGGTGGACCCACTTCCCTTTCTTGAACCAGGCGACGTTGCGCGGCGGGATCTGCGGCATGGCCACGAAGGCGGCCCCTGTGTCCCCCATGTCCGCCAGACAGATGGCATTCCACACCGCCCGGGTGACCGGGGGCTGGCCGTCCAGCTCCGCCTTGATGTTGTGGCTTAAGGTGCGCACCATGGCCTCAATCATGTAGCCGGTCTTGGGCACCCCGGTCGGTACCGGCGTCTTGTGCTGGGGCGGGATGGCGATGCAGACCCCGGCGGCGTAAATCTGCGGGAAGACAGGGTTGCGCTGGTGTTCGTCGACGATGACGAACCCGCGGGGATTGACCAGCCCCTCGAGGCCCCGCAGGGGGCTGATGCCGGCGAAGGCGGGCAGCATCATGGCATGCTTGTAGGGGAGGTTGTGGGTGCGCTTGACGTTGCCATCTTCATCCAGCTCCTCCACCGTCATCACCCCATCCCTGGCCGTCACGGTGCGGGCATTGCAGATCCATTGCATGTCGCGCATGCGCAGCTCGCTCTCCAGCATGCCCTTGGAATCCCCCACGCCGTTGAGGCCGAGGTGACCGATGTAGGGTTCGCTGGTGACGAAGGTCATGGGCACGTCCTTTCTCACCTTCTTGTCGCGCAGGTGGCGATCGAGGATGAAGGCGTATTCGTAGGCCGGGCCGAAGCAGGAGGCGCCGGGCATGGCACCGACGATCACCGGACCCGGTTCGTCGAGCAGCCCGTCGACACTGTGCAGGCACTCCTCTGCGTGGGAGAGGGTGCAGACGCTGGCGGTGCCTCCCGCCGTCGGGCCTGCTCCCTGCACCTCTTCAAAGGCGAGTGCGGGGCCGGTGCAGAGCACCAGAAAGTCGTAGTGCAGGTGCTGGCCATCGGAGAGGCGGATCTGCTGTTCGAGGGGTTGCAACCCGGTCAGGGCGGCGTGGATGAAGCGGATCCCCTTCTTCTTCACATGAGGCTCTATGGGGAGGGAGATATCCTTGCGCTCTCGTCACCGGACCGCAATCCACGGGTTCGAAGGGTTGAATTCAAAGTCGGGTTTGTCGTTCACCAGGATGACGTCGTGCTGCTTGCCGAGTTCGGCCTTGAGCTCGTAGGCGGCCGACATGCCCCCCAACCCTGCCCCGATGATGATGATGGTTGCCATAATGATCCTCCGCTCTATTACACGGCTCCTGTGAGCCAATATGTCCGCCTGCCTATTTGAGCCCCATTCGCCTGAGCACGGCGGCGGCGGGACAGACCCCGGTGAACGCGCTCTGGATCAGGTTGACCCCGACAAAGACGCTCAACCAGACAAAGCCCGGGTGGACCCAGGCCGTGAGCAGCAGCGACAGCAGCAACATGCCACCCGCGACCACTCTGACTCCGTTATCGACGGTCATTTCTCGTCTCCTTTTGTTTAGTGATTGCTAATTTAGAGTTGTTTTATACAATAGAACAAATATCAGCAATTGCTAATTTAATCTTATGAGCCACTTCGACGAGATGAACCGACATGCGACAGCCGCCGCCGGCCTGCTCAAGGCGCTGGCTCATCCCGAACGCCTGATGGTGCTCTGCCAGCTGGTGGAAGGGGAGAAGGGGGTCGGGGAGCTGCTGGCCCACAGCCAGCTCGGGCAGTCGGCCTTCTCCCAGCAACTGTCGGTATTGAAGCGCCAGGGCCTTATCCGCTCGCGCAAAGTCTCCCAGCAGATCTACTACTCCCTGGTGAGCGAGGCGGCGGCCGATGTGCTGGCGGCACTGCAAACCCATTTTTGTCACTCAGATGAGGAAATTCGATGATGGAAAGCCAATGGCTGCTCTCGTTGGGGGGCGGCATGCTGGCGGGGCTCTCGGCCCTGATCCTGATGTTGTTCAACGGCCGGGTGGCCGGGATCAGCGGCATTCTGGCCGGTGCAATGCAGTACAAGACCCCCTGGCGGGTGCTGTTTCTGCTGGGATTGGGACTGGGGGCCTGGCTGGCGCTGACCCTGGGTTGGGCCACCATGCCCGCCTTTGATGCCTTGCCCGGCTGGCCCGTGGTGCTGCTGGCCGGCCTGCTGGTGGGCATCGGCACCCGTCTTGGCAATGGCTGCACCAGCGGTCACGGCATCTGCGGTATGGGGCGGCTGTCGACGCGCTCCGTGGTGGCGACGCTCACCTTTATGGGGATGGGCGTGGCGACCGTGTTCTTTACTCACCACATGTTTTGACGGGTTGATTGCCATGAAATTGCTGACAAGTGTGTTTGCGGGTCTGTTGTTCGGGCTGGGAATGGCCCTCTCCGGGATGATGGATCCGGCGCGGGTCACCGGGTTTCTCGATCTGGCCGGTGCCTGGGATCCCAGCCTGGCCTTCGTGATGGGGGGGGCCCTGGCTGTCTTCATGCCGGGCTACTTCCTGCTGGTGAAACCCCGTCGTCTGAGCCTGCTGGGGGAGCCCATGGCCCGGGTTCCCGCTCCCGTGCTGGATCGCCGCCTGATTGGCGGGGCCGCACTGTTCGGGATCGGTTGGGGCCTGGTCGGCATCTGTCCAGGGCCTGCCTTGAGTCTCATTTCCAGCGGACAGCCCATGATATTGTTGTTCATCGGGGCCATGGCGGCCGGGATCCTGCTGGTGGACAAGGTCTGGAACAGGGTGCTGGAGAAGGCTCGCCAGCACCGTATTGCCTGAGTTTTCAAGGTGCCCATGAGCCAGGGAAGGAGAATCATGATGAACACAATCCGGTTGCTGGTGACCACCCTGCTGGTCATGACATCCACCCTGGTGGCGGCCGAGGAGGCCAAGGGGTCGCTGACGCTGACCCCGCAGCGCGTCATCGACTGGCTCACCCTGAGCGGTACCGTGAGCGCCATTCATCAGGGGACGGTCGCGGCCCAGACCAGTGGCCGCGTCTCCCGCATGCTGGTGGATGTGAACGACGAGGTACAGGCCGGGCAGCCCCTGCTCGAGATAAGCGGCAAGGAGCAATCTGCCGCCGTGACCGGCGCCGAGGCGCGGGTGGCCAGGGCCCAGGCCCAGCAGGTGGAGGCCGAGCGCCAGCTCACCCGTTATCAGGCCCTCATCGCCAAGGGGGTGATCACCCGGGCCCAGCTCGACAACGCCCAGGCAACGGATCGGGCCGCCCGCGCCGAGGTCAATGCCGCCGAGGCCGCCCTCATCCAGGCCCGGGAAGCCTACGGCTATACCCGCATCCTCGCCCCCTACGCCGGGGTGGTGACCAGGCGGCTGGTGGAGCTGGGGGAGACGGTGGCCCCCGGCACGCCGCTGCTATCCGGTTTCTCCCTGGGCGAGCTGAGGGTGGAGCTGGAGCTGCCCCAGTCCGCGCTGGCTCTCGCCGGCCAGCCGTCGGATGTGCAGGTGCTGCTGCCCGGTGGCAAGGTCGTGACTCCCGTCAAGCTGACCCGCTTCAACTACGCCGACAGCCAGAGCCACAGTTTCCGGCTGCGCCTCGATCTGCCGCCGAACACGGCAGGGGTGCTGCCCGGCATGTGGCTCAAGGTGCAGATCAAACAGGGTGAGCGTCAGGTGTTGCAAGTGCCGGAGCCCGCCCTGCTGCGGCAGGGGGAGTTCAACGGCGTCTACCTCAAAGAGGGGGAGGGCTGGGCCCTGACCCCGGTGCGGGTCGGTCACTGCGAGGCTGGGCTGTGCGAGGTCCTGGCGGGTCTCAAGGGCGGTGACACCCTGGCCCCCGATGCCTGGACCCGTCAACAGGAGGTGCCCCATGAGTAGCGAGCTGAACGACAACCATGGCCGCCTGGGGCCGGCGGGTCGGCTGGCGGCCCTGTTTCAGAGCTCGGCCATCACCCCGCTGCTGGCGCTGGTGGGGCTCTTGCTCGGCCTCTTTGCCGTGCTGGTGACCCCCAAGGAGGAGGAGCCCCAGATCGATGTCACCTTCGCCGACGTCTACATTCCCTTCCCGGGTGCCAGCCCGGCAGAGGTGGAATCCCTCGTCACCACCCCTGCCGAGCAGGTGGTCTCCCAGATAAAGGGGATAGATACCCTCTACTCCTTCTCCCAACCCGATGGTGCCCTGCTGGTGGTGGTGTTCAAGGTAGGGGTAAGCCGGGAGCAGGCCATCGTGGATCTCAACAACCAGCTCGACTCCAACCGCGACTGGTTGCCACAGGGGATCGGAGTCGGTCAGCCACTGGTAAAACCCCGGGGGATCGATGATGTGCCCATCGTCAGTCTGACCTTATGGAGCAAAGAGGGGAGCAAGCAGCTGGGGGCCTTTGATCTGACCCGGGTTGCCCATGAGCTGGAGACCGAACTCAAGCGCATTCCCGGTACCCGCGATATCTACACGCTGGGCAGCCAGAGCGCCGTGCTGCGGGTGATGCCGGATCCGGCGGCCCTCAGCGCCCATGGCATCAGCTGGGGCGAGCTGAGCCAGCGACTTGCGGCCGCCAATCAGGTGGGCACGACACAGGCTATCGAGCAAGATAACCGGGAGATCAAGGTGCAGGTGGGGCAGTTCCTGCAAAGCGAGCAGGAGGCTCGAGAACTGGTGGTGGGGCTGCACGACGGCAAGCCGGTCTATCTGGGGGATGTGGCCAGGGTCTCGCTGAGTCAGGAGACCCCGGTGCAGCGCAGCTGGATGGGGCAGGGGGATCGCAGTTATCCGGCGGTGACCCTGGCCATCGGCAAGCAGCCCGGCCAGAACGCGGTCGAGGTGGCCAAGCGGGTGGAAGAACGGGTCGAGAGCCTCAAGAATCGACTCATCCCGGCTGGCGTCGAGGTGACGGTGACCCGTGACTACGGCGTCACCGCCGAGACCAAATCCAACACCCTCATCGGCAAGCTCATTTTTGCCACCACGGCGGTGGTGCTGCTGGTGCTGGTGAGCATGGGTTGGCGCGAGGCGCTGGTGGTGGGGGTTGCCATCGTCATCACCCTGGCGCTGACCCTCTTTGCCAGCTGGGCTTGGGGCTTTACCCTCAACCGGGTGTCCCTCTTTGCCCTTATCTTCTCCATCGGCATCCTGGTGGATGACGCCATCGTCGTGGTGGAGAACATCCACCGTCATCGCGGTTTGGGCAAGGGGTCCCTCAAGGATCTCATTCCGGGCGCGGTGGACGAGGTGGGGGGGCCGACCATTCTGGCGACCCTGACCGTCATCGCGGCCCTGCTGCCCATGGCCTTCGTCAGCGGCCTGATGGGCCCCTACATGAGCCCCATCCCCATCAATGCCAGCATGGGGATGCTTATCTCCCTGCTGGTGGCCTTCATCTTCTCCCCCTGGTTGGCCAATCACCTGCTCAAGCGCGAGGGGCATGTCGCCCACGGGGAGGCCAAGGCCGGGCTCTTTCACCGGCTGATGACCCCCTTTCTGATGGGGACGGGTGCCAAAAGAGCGAGACACAAGCTTTGGCTGGTCATTCTGCTGCTGGTGGCGGGGGCGGCCGCCATGCCCGTGGTGCAGTGGGTGGTGCTCAAGATGCTCCCCTTTGACAACAAGTCGGAATTCCAGCTGGTGCTCGACATGCCGGAGGGGGCGACCCTGGAGCAGACCGAGCGCACCCTGCTGGCGGTGGGTCGGGAGCTCGCCAGGGTGCCCGAGGTGAAGGATTACCAGATCTACGCCGGCACCGCCGCCCCCATCAACTTCAACGGGCTGGTGCGCCACTACTTCATCCGCAGCGGCGCCAACGTGGGGGACATCCAGGTCAATCTGGTGGACAAGCATGAACGGGATCGCAGCAGTCACGAGATTGCCCGGTCGGTGCGTGCGCCCTTGCAGGCCATCGCCAGTGCGGCAGGGGGCAACCTCAAGGTGGTGGAGGTGCCCCCGGGACCGCCTGTCTGGTCGCCCATTGTCGCGGAAGTGTATGGCCCGACGCAGGCCGCCCGTGAAGCCGCTGCCCGCGTCGTAGAGGCCCGCTTTGTGGCCACGGCGGATCTGGTGGACGTGGACATCTATCTGGCCGACCCCCAGCCCAAGTGGCGGCTGGTGGTGGATCGCGCCCAGGCGGCCCTGCTCGGGGTCGTTCTCGGGGATCTGGTGGCGACCCTCAACGGGGGCGTGGGTTATCAGGATGCCAGCTGGCTGCAAGGGCAAGGCGCCAAGTATCCGGTGCCGATCCGCATCGAGCTCGCCCCCGGTGACAAGCGGGATCTGACCGGCATCCTGGCTCTCAAGGTGCGCAGCCAGAGCGGCCAGCTGGTGCGGGTCTCCGAGCTGGTGAGCCGTCGTGACGAGGTCGCCCCCAGCTACCTCATGCACAAGAACATGCAGCCCATGGTGATGGTGGTGGCTGACATGGGCGGCCATGCCGACAGCCCGCTCTACGGCATGTTTGCCGCCGGTGCCGACATCTCGCTGCCACAGTATTACGTGCATCAGCCCGACAAGCTGGGGGAGGTGGCGCTGTTGTGGGACGGGGAGTGGAAGATAACCTACGAGACCTTCCGCGACATGGGGCTGGCCTACGGGGTGGGGATGATCCTCATCTACCTGCTGGTGGTGGCCCAGTTCCGCTCCTATCTGGTGCCGCTCATCATCATGGCCCCCATTCCGCTCACCCTCATCGGGGTGATGCCGGGTCACGCCCTGCTGGGGGCCCAGTTCACCGCCACCTCGATGATCGGGATGATCGCCCTGGCCGGGATCATCGTGCGCAACAGCATCCTGCTGGTGGATTTCATCGAGCAGCAGCGGGCGAGTGGCATGGCGTTCGAGCAGGCGGTGATCGAGGCGGCGCAGGTGCGAGCCAAACCCATCATGCTGACGGCGCTGGCGGCCATGATAGGGGCGCTTTTCATCCTGGATGACCCCATCTTCAACGGGCTGGCCATCAGCCTGATTTTCGGGATCCTGGTCTCCACCTTGCTCACCCTGATGGTGATCCCGCTGCTCTACTACAGCCTGCTCGTTCGCCGAAGTCAGAGGTAAACACAGGGGGCACGTGCCCCCTGTTTTCTGGCATCACACCGCCTCGCGGGCATCGCAGGTTTTCATCAGGGGGAAATAACGGCGATCCGCCTGGCTCATGTGACCCACGACCAGCTCCTGGATGATGAAGTTGAGCAGGGCGTCGTTGCCAAGGGTGCCCGCCTGTGCGGCCGCCATCAGCTGACCGGCTTTTTTCAGCAGATGCTGGTGCTCCTGGCGATGGGCCGCCAGCTCCTCATAGCCATATTGCGCGAGGACTTGCTCTTCGAGGAGGAAGTGCTGGCGCGCCATCTCGAATATCTGCGCCATGTCTGCCAGCAAGGCATCGGGATGGATGCCGGGATCCTGCATGTGCTCGAGCAAGCGGTTGGCCAGCAGGTAGAGCTGGCGGTGGTCCGCATCGATGCGGGGGTGGCCGCATGCGTGGGCGGGCTGCCATTGCAGGGTGCCGGGGAGGGGATCCTGCCCGGTGGAAAACAGGCAGACCCTGCCCCGGCCATGGTGCTTGGCCTGATACATGGCCTGATCGGCGTGGTGCATCAGGGTCTTGGGGTCGGTGCCGTGATCCGGATAGAGGGCGACCCCTATGCTGCCGGAGATGCGCAGCGCCTGCTGCTCAAGCTGGAAGGGGTGATGCAGGCAGTGGTGCAGCTTGTCGGCGACCGCGAGGGCCGAGGCATCCGTATCGGGCAGCATGATGACGAATTCGTCCCCCCCAAGGCGTGCCACCAGATCTTCTTCCCTGACGCACTCCCCCATGCGCTCGGCCACCAGCTTGAGCAGCAGGTCGCCGGTTTCGTGGCCGAAGGTGTCATTGATGGGCTTGAAGTGGTCGAGATCGATGAAGACCAGGGCCAGGGGCTGCTGGGGAGCCTGCTCCAGGGTCTCCTTGAGCCGCTGTTGCAGCAGGCGGCGGTTGGCCAGGCCGGTGAGGGGGTCATAGAAGGCGAGGCGGCGCATCATCTCCTCCCGGGCCGAACGTTCGGTGACATCCCGGGTCACCCCCAAAATGGCATCGGGTCTTGTGCTGGCGCTGCCATGCAAGGTAGTGACCGTCTCGATGGCCACCAGATGACCCTGCTTGTGGCGCAGCTGGGAGTGGATGACGCACCGGGTCTGCCCATGATCCCCCCGTTGCCAGGCCTCGAGGGAGGCGGTGATGCCGTCGCGAAGCTGTTTCCAGGACTCATCGGGGAGCAGCTGGCGCAGGGAGAGGGCAAAGAGTTCGGCGGGCTCATAGCCGCTCAGGGACGCGATGGCGGGGCTGATGTAACGAAAACGCAGGCTGTCGGTGTCCATGGTCCAGATCACGTCGCCGCTGTTCTCCGCCACGAAACGGTAGTGCTGCTCGCGCTGGGCCAGTTCCCGGGTGAGCCGCTGTCGGTCACTGGCCTCTTCCCGCAGACGCAGATAGAGGTGCAGGAAGACGCCGAGCAGGGCCAGCAGGGAGAAGGAGATCAGCATGGCGATGGCCACGCTCCTGTCGAGCAGTTGGCGCTGCTGGCGAAGGCTCGCCTGGGTACTGTTGTAGAGGAAGGGGGTGAGGTTGGGCACCGCCTTGATCATCCCGGCCTCCTGGTAGGTGCGGGCGATCTGCTGCCAGCGATCCTGCTGCATGTAGCCGGGCTCGATGATGTCGGGCTGCATCAGGGCCCGGGTTTCACGGGCCTCGAAGGCGAGCGCCTCGCGCCCGGCCCCGCTGGGGTAGTGCTCCAGGATCAGGTTGATCATCTCCTCGGGATGATCCATGGCATAGCGCCACCCCTTGAGGCTGGCCTGCAAGAAGCGCTGGACCCGCTCCTGCTGGTTGAAGACTTCATTTTCCGAGGTGAAGAGGTTGTCTCCGTAGAAGTCGTACCCGACGTCGCGGGGACTGAACACCCGGTAGGGAATGCCCTGTTGCTGCAGGGTGAAGGGCTCGGTTGTGCTGTAGGCGCTGATGGCGTCCGCCTGGCCCCTCAGCAGTGCCTGTACCCCCCGCTCGTAGGGCAGGGTATCCCACTGCCGGCTGCGGGTGTAGCGATGCAGGTAGGTGAGCAGCTCGTTGGAGCCGGGTTCGAGCATCAGCCGCTTGTTGGCCAGATCGCCCGGAGTCTGGATATCCGGCCGCTCCAGGGTGATGAGCATCAGGGGGGAGTGCTGCAACATGGCGGCGAGCACCACCACAGGGCGGCCTGCTGCCCGGGCCAGCAGCAGATCGCTGCCGCGGATGCCGAACTGGGCACGACCCGTGGTGACTTCATTGATGACGTCGGTGCCCGGCCCCGCCTCCCGCAGGGTGACCTGCAGGCCGACCTCCTGGTAGAACCCCTTGGCGATGGCGGCGTAGTAACCGGCAAACTGGAACTGGTGCTGCCAGGGAAGTTGCAGGATGACGCGCTCATCCGCCCTGAGGGGAGCCGTGGTCAGGGTGGCAATCATCACCCAGAAAGGCAGAAGCCAGCGTACAGGCTGGCGAGATGCATCGGACTCCGTCATACCGCTGTTCTCTCGGGAGGTGCTCTTCTGGCTAGAGTCAAACAATTTCCTGCCATTCGCAAGGGGAGCAGGCCCCAATAAGATGGGGCGCGGGAGGCAGTAAAAGTCATTTTTGTGTCATTCATCACGTCAATGGGCGTCACGGCTCGTTTTGAAACCTTGTCAACCCGTCACCGGCCCGGTGACAAGGGCATAAGGTGTCATTCCAGGAGGGGTGGCTGCCGCCTCTCTTCTCGCCTGTTAATGATAAACTGCGTGTTTTCGGCGACTCCCTCTTGTCTTCTCCTGTCGTATCAGAAGTTGATGCTCTTGCCCCGATCGGATGTCGACCTGTGGCGGTCGGGGGACGCCTTCCTTCGTTCAGGGTGGTATGGTAGTCATCCGTTTCCTGTTTTCCGAGAAGGTCCTGTCATGTCTTCCTTGCGCCTGCTGCTCTCCGACTCCCACGATCCCCTGTTCAACCTCGCGGTGGAGGAGTGCATTTTTCGCCAGATGGACCCGGCCCAGCGGGTGCTGTTCCTGTGGCGCAACGACAATACGGTGGTGATAGGCCGGGCCCAGAACCCCTGGAAGGAGTGCAACACCCGCCGCATGGAAGAGGACGGGGTGACCCTGGCCCGGCGCAGCAGCGGGGGTGGCGCCGTGTTCCACGACCTTGGCAACAGCTGTTTCACCTTCATGGCGGGCAAGCCCGGTTATGACAAGAGCGTCTCCACCACCATCGTCATCGATGCCCTCGCCAGACTCGGCGTGAGCGCTTTTGCCTCCGGGCGCAACGACCTGCTGGTGGCGACCCCGGACGGGGATCGCAAGGTGTCGGGTTCGGCCTACCGGGAGAACCATGATCGCGGCTTTCACCACGGTACCCTGCTGCTGGATGCTGATCTCGGCCGCCTTGCCCACTACCTCAATCCCGACCCCAAGAAGCTGGCGGCCAAGGGCATCAGTTCGGTGAGAAGCCGGGTGGCGAACCTTGGCGAGCTGCTGCCTGGTCTGGATCATGAGCAGGTGATACAGGCCCTGTGCGACGCCTTCTTTGCCCATTACGGTGAGGTGGTGCCGCCCGAGCATATCTCCCCCGAGCGGATGCCCGACCTGCCCGGCTTTGCCGAGACTTTTGCCCGCCAACGCAGCTGGGAGTGGAACTTCGGCCATGCTCCGGCCTTCAGCCACCTGCTGGAGGAGCGCTTCCCCTGGGGCGGGGTCGAGCTTCATTTCGACGTGGAGAAGGGGGTGATAGGACGGGCACAGATCTTCAGTGACACCCTGGACCCTGCGCCCCTGGATGACCTGGCCGCACGCCTGCCCGGGGTGGCCTATCGTCCCGACGCCATCGACGAGTTGCTGCGTCAGTGGCGGGCGACGTTTTCGGCCAACTCCGAGCTGGAAGGGTTTTCGGCATGGCTGCTGACCGCCCTGCGCTGACCTTGCCCATGACCAGGATCACAAGATGAACAGGGGAAAAGAGGGGAGAGGGGGCGCGGCGCCCATCAGGGCGCCAACATGACAAAAAGTAGGGCAGACCATTAGTTATTGTCTCTGTTGATAGAGGTGTCACTGGAGTATAAAAACCGCACCTCAGCAGTATCAATGGTATAAAAATGAATCACTTGGTCTATCTGAAAGATGAGGGCGTCAACGCCGTCTCCCCCGAATTCGCCCGCCGTTTTGCCACCGTCAAAGCCCACTTTTTCTCACGCAACCCCGACCTCTGGCCGGTGTTTCGCGAGCCCGGCTTTGCCACCCTCAACGAGTTTCGCGCCCGTGGACTGGCGCCGGACGCGCGCCTCAATGCCTGGCCAGATGGCCGCGCCCGTCTCGCGGATCTCTGCGAGACCATGCCGGTGCCCGCGCAGATGCGTACCCCGGGGGAGCCCATGACGGAGCTGCTGTTTGCCGGCGCCCTGTCAAAGGATTGGGAGAACCCCTCCAGCGTCGAGAACGTCATCACCATGTCGGCGGATCCCGCCATCTACGGCGCCCAGATGGGCATTTTGGCCAACCCCAACCTGGTCTACTCCGAATACGCCGGGGTGGCCGAGGAGCTGGAGAAGAAGGTAGTGCGCCAGATAGCACTGCTGGCGGGTTACGACCCGGCCCGCGCCACCGGCATCTTCACCCAGGGGGGGACCTTCTGTAACCTCTACGGCTACCTGCTCGGCATTCGCAAGAGCCTGCCGGAAGCCAAGCACAAGGGGCTCGGCCACTATCAGGACTACCGCATCATCAACTCCCAGGGCGGCCACTACTCCAACATCACCAACCTCTCCCTGCTCGGGGTGGACATCGAGAACAAGACCATCCGCATCCAGGTCGGGGAGAACAACGACATCGATCTCGCGGATCTCGAGCGCACCCTGACCGCCTGTTTTGCCTTGAAGCACGTGGTGCCTACCATCATGCTCACCATGGGTACCACCGACACCTTCGGGGTGGATCAGGTCAAACCCGTGGTGGACCTGCGGGATCGCCTGTGCGAGCGCTTCGAGGTGGCGGTCAAGCCCCACATCCACGTGGACGCCGCCATCGGCTGGTCGATGATCTTCTTCCTGGGTTACGACTTTGCCGCCAACCCCCTGGCCATCAACGCCGCGACCCTGGCCGGCATCGAGCGCAACGTGGCGCGCTTTGCCGAGCTCAAATACGCCGATTCGTTCACCGTCGACTTCCAGAAGTGGGGCTATGTGCCCTACACCTCCAGCCTGGTGATGATCAAGGAGCAGAACGACCTCAAGGCGATGGAGAACGATCCGGAGAACTTCTCCTACTTCGAGCGCGACATCCAGGGCCACACCCACCTGCAGTCCACCATCGAGTGCTCCCGCGGGGCGAGCGGCCTGTTCGGTGCCTACGCGGCCCTCAACTACCTGGGGGTCGAGGGGTATCGCACCGTGCTGGCCCACTGCCTGCAAAACGCCAACTACTTCCGCTTCCGTCTGAGCCAGCTCGGCAACGTCAAGCTGGTGGCCCAGGAGAACCAGGGGCCGAGCGTGGGCTTCAAGATCTACAACCCCGAGTGGGTGCAGGATCCGGAGGCCGAGTTCGCCTTCGAGCTGGCCCGCAGTCCCGACCCCGCCTACAAGGCGCGGCTGGCACGCAACACCGAATACCACCGCAGCCTCTTCACCGGGCGCGGCAAGGTGGGGCTCTACACCAACTGGGTGGAGGCGGTGGCCCGCTCCGATTACGACGCGCGCGGCCGTTACTCCTACATCGCCGGGGAAAAGGCGGTATTCATGAACCCGGCTTGCAGCCGCGAGCAGATCGACGCCTTTATCGACCACATTCGCGGCTGAGGATCGGCCCGGCGCTGACAAGCAGACAACAAAACGGCGGGTTCAACCCGCCGTTTTTTTACTGCCCTTGTGAGTGGTTACTGTTTCTGCAGCTTCGTCACCGTGAGCTTTCCAGCCGGACTTTCGGCGTGGAAGCTCACCGCATCCCCGACCTTGAACCCTTCCATCAGGGCGGGATCGGCCACCTGGAAGACCATGGTCATGGGGGGCATCTTGAGGTTCGCGATGGCCTCGTGCTTGATGCCTACCTTGCCGTTTTGCGTGTCGATACGGCTGATGACCCCCTTGGTCATCACCTTCTCCTCCATGCCATCCATGCCCTCCATCTGGCCCATCTCCCCCATCTGGCTCATGTCGTGCCCTTCGTGGTTCATCATCTCCTCGGCCTGCAGGCCGGTGTGGGTGGCGAGGCCCAATAGCAGGGTCAGCGTCAGCGTCTTGTAGTTCATGATGGTTTCCTTGTTTGTGTTGTCCGGTTGATCAGGGTGCAGTCGGGGTATCCGTCTGCGACGTCGTGTGTTCAAGGGTTTTCAGGGTGCGGCTGCGCCACAGGTAGTAGGCGGCGGGCAGCACCAGCAGGGTCAGCACCAGCGCCGTCACCATGCCGCCGATCATGGGGGCGGCGATTCGCTGCATCACCTCCGAGCCGGTGCCATGGCTCCACATGATGGGCAGAAGGCCGGCGATGATGGTGACCACCGTCATCATCTTGGGGCGCAGGCGCAGGGCGGCGCCGTGAATGACCGCCTGGTGCAGGCCGGCCTTGTCCGGTTTGCCGCTGGCCACCAGATCGTCCCAGGCGTGGTTGAGGTAGACCAGCATCAGCACCCCCGTCTCCACGGCCACCCCGGCCAGGGCGATGAAGCCGACGCCGACGCCCACCGAGAGGTTGAAGTCGAGCAGCCAGACGGCCCAGATCCCCCCGACCACCGCCAGCGGCAGGGTGGTGAGGATGAGCAGCACCTCCTGGAAGCGGTGAAACGCGAGATAGAGCAGCAGCACGATAATGGCGAGGGTCAGGGGCACCACGTAGGTGAGGCGCTCCATGGCCCGCTCCATGTATTCGTACTGACCTGACCAGGTGAGGGCGTAACCCGGTGGCAGCACCAGCTGCTTGTCCACCTCGGCCTTGGCCTCTGCCACAAAGGAGCCGATGTCGCGGCCACGGATGTCCACGTAGACCCAGCCGTTGAGGCGTGCGTTTTCGCTGCGCAGCATGGGCGCCTCGTCGCTGATGTAGACCCGGGCCACGTCCGCCAGGGCGATCCGCTCACCCTTGGGGGTGACCAGGGGCAGCAGTTCGAGGCTGGCCACCGAATCGCGATAGCTCTGGGGATAGCGCAGGTTGATGGGGTAACGTTCGCGCCCCTCAATGGTCTGCCCCACGTCCATGCCGCCCACCGCGGTGGCGAGCACCGCCTGCACGTCGGCGATGTTGAGGCCGTAGCGGGCCGCCTTGAGCCGATCGATATCCACCTTGACGTAGCGACCGCCCGCCACCCGCTCGGCGTAGACGGAGGCAGCGCCTTCCACCTTGCCGACAATTTGCTCGAGTTGCTGGCCAATCTGCTGGACCACCTTGAGGTCGGGGCCGGCGATCTTGATCCCCACCGGGGTCTTGATGCCGGTGGCCAGCATGTCGATACGGGTCTTGATGGGGGGCACCCAGGCGTTGGTGAGGCCGGGGAAGCGGATGAGGGAGTCGAGCTCTTCTTTCAGCTTCTCCGGGGTCATGCCGGGACGCCACTGATCGCGGGGCTTGAGCTGGATGCTGGTCTCCATCATCACCAGATCCGCCGGGTCGGTGGCCGAGTCGGCGCGCCCCGCCTTGCCGAACACGTTCTGTACCTCGGGCACGGTGCGGATGAGTTTGTCGGTCTGCTGCAAAATCTCCCGCGCCTTGCCCACCGAGATGTTGGTCGCCGTGGTGGGCATGTACATGATGTCCCCCTCATCGAGCGGCGGTATGAACTCGGAGCCCAGGTGCTGGAGCGGCCAGAAACCCGCGACCGTGACCACCAGGGCGGCGGCGAGGGTGGTCTTGGGGCGGGCCAGCACGGCATTGAGCAGGGGCACATAGGCCTGGCTCAAGCCACGGTTGAGGGGGTTGGCCTGCTCGGGCAATACCTTGCCGCGGATAAAATAGCCCATGATGACCGGCACCAGCGTGATGGCGAGCGCGGCGGCGGCGGCCATGGCGTAGGTCTTGGTGTAGGCCAGCGGGTGGAACATCCGTCCCTCCTGCGCCTCCAGGGCAAACACCGGCAGGAAGCTCATGGTGATGATGAGCAGGGAGAAGAAAATCGCCGGCCCCACCTCGATGCTCGCCTCCGTGATGATCCGCCAGCGGTTCTTGTCGGTGAGCGCCTCCCGCTCCATGTGCTTGTGGACGTTCTCTATCATCACGATGGCGCCGTCCACCATGGCGCCGATGGCGATGGCGATGCCCCCCAGCGACATGATGTTGGCGTTGATCCCCTGCAGGTGCATCACGATAAAGGCGGTCAAAATCGCGATAGGGAGGGTGATGACCACCACCAGCGACGAGCGCAGGTGGAACAGGAAGGCGAGACACACCAGCACCACCACGGCGAACTCCTCCACCAGCTTGGCGGAGAGGTTGTCGATGGCGCGCTGGATAAGGTCGGATCGATCGTACACGGTGACGATCTCCACCCCGTCGGGCAGGCTGGATTTGAGCTCGGCCAGCCGTGCCTTGACCCCGTCGATGGTGTGCTGGGCATTCTCGCCAAAACGCATGACGATGATGCCGCCCACCACTTCCCCTTCGCCGTTGAGCTCGGCGATACCGCGCCGGCTCTGGGGACCGGTCACCACGTCGGCCACGTCACCCAGCAGCAGGGGGGCGCCCCGCACATTGGTGCCGAGCGGGATCTGCTTCAGATCCTCGACGCTCTTGAGGTAGCCATTCGAACGAACCATGTACTCCGCTTCCGCCATCTCGATGACGGAGGCGCCTGTCTCCTGGTTGCCCTGCTTGATGGCGGTCTCGATGAGGGAGAGCGGAATGCCGTAGGCCCGCAGCTTGTCCGGATCGACCCGCACCTGGTACTGGCGCACCATGCCGCCCACAGTGGCGACTTCGGATACGCCGTTCACCGTCTGCAGCTCGTATTTCAGAAACCAGTTCTGCAGTGACGTGAGCTCGCTGAGATCGTGCTTGCCGCTCTTGTCCACCAGGGCGTACTGGTAGACCCAGCCCACCCCGGTGGCGTCCGGCCCGAGCTGGGGCTGGGCCCCGGCGGGCAGATTGGGGGCCACCTGGCTCAGATACTCCAGCACCCGGGCGCGGGCCCAGTAGAGGTCGGTGTCGTCGTCAAACAGCACATAGACGAAGGAGTCGCCGAAGAAGGAGTAGCCGCGCACCGTGGTGGCCCCCGGCACCGCCAGCATGGCGGTGGTGAGGGGGTAGGTCACCTGATCCTCCACCACCTGGGGCGCCTGGCCCGGGTAGGAGGTCTTGATGATCACCTGGACGTCGGAGAGATCCGGCAGGGCGTCCACCGGGGTCTGCTTGACCGACCAGAGGCCCCAGGCGGTGAGCATGACGGTCAGCAGCAGCACCAGGAAGCGGTTGCCGACGGACCAGCGAATGATGGCAGGGATCATGACTGGGCTCCTCTCATTCGGTGGGCTGGCAGCCGATTGGGTTTGTGCTCAATGCAGCGAAGCATGGCCGGGATCATGATTTATCCCCCATCTGGTGCTGGCTGTGATCCATGCCTTCCATGCCTGGCATCTCGCCCTTGGCCTCTTTCATCGGCTCGTCTGCTGCCGGTTTGTCTTCCACATGGATCTGGATGATGCGGTACTCGTCCCCCTCCTGCTCCACCTGCAGATGCAGGGTCTGATCCGGTTTCAGCTGGCTGATGTCCACGCCGTCGGCCACGGTGAAGTCCATCTCCATGGCGGGCCACTGCCACTCGGGAATGGGCTGGTGAGAGATGCCGAGGGTACGCCCGGCGAGATCGATGTTCTGCACCTGGCCCTGGGTCCACACCTGCATGGGACGCACCGCCGTCATGCGCTGGAAGTCCGAATCGATGGCCGATTCTGAGTCGAGCAGGAACTGGGCCGAGCTGACGATGCTGTCACCGGCTTCGACCCCCTCCTGGATGGCGACCTTGTCACCAAACTGGGGGCCCAGGGTGACGGCCACCGACTTGAAGTTGCCATCTCCCAGCGCCAGCACCAGCCGGTCCTGGCTGCCGGTGCGGATCACCGCTTCGCTCGGCACCACCAGGCGGGGTTCCCCCTTGCCGGTGCCGATGCTCACCTTGGCGAACATGTTGGGTTTCAGGAACTCGTCCGGGTTGTCGAAGCGCAGGCGGACCCGCAGGGTGCGGGTACTGGCATCGAGCGTCGGGTAGAGGTAGTCCACCCGACCCTGCCAGCGGCGGCCCGGGGCATAGTCCAGGGTCATGGTGACCGGATCGCCGACCTTGATCTGGGCGGCCTGGCGCTCGAACACCTCGGCGCTCACCCACACCTGCTTGAGGGTACTGATGTTGAAGAGGGGGGCGGCGGGCTCCACATACTGGCCTTCACGCACCTTGAGCTCGGAGACATAGCCGCTGCTCGGGGCATAGATGCGCACCGTCTCCTGCACCTTGCGGGTGCGCTTGAGGGCCGCTATCTGATCCGCCGGTACCTGCAGGGACTTGAGCTTGCCTTCGGCGGCGCGCAGCAGCAGCGGGTTGGTGGTATTGAGCGCCAGCAGGTACTCGTGCTGGGCGTTCACCAGATCCGGGGCGTAGAGATCGTAGATGAAGCTGCCCCTGGCCACCTGCTGCCCCTCGTTCTTGATGGCGAGGTTGCGGATCCAGCCCGCCATCCGGGAGTTGATGGCTTCGAGGCGCTCCTCGTCATATCCCACATAGCCCACCGTCTCGATCTGCTGGTGGACGGGCAGTTTTTCCACCTTGGCCAGCCGCACCCCCAGGTTCTGCTGGATCTCGGGGCTGATGGTAACGGTGCCCGGCGAGCCGCCCTGTTTCTCTTCATAGACGGGGATGAAGTCCATCCCCATGTTGTCCTTGGCGGGGGCATCGCGCTTGTCGCGGGGATCCATGGGATTGACCCAGTAGAGGGGGGCCTTCTCCTTGGCGGTAGTAGCGCCGCCCATCTTGGTGGCGGCCCAGTAACCGCCGCCAGCCCCGAGGACGAGCATCAGAGTCGACAGGATCAGGGTCTTGTTCATCGCAGGCCTCCGGCACGAGTCGAACGGGAGGCGCGGGCGCCGGCAACGGCGAAAATCTTGGCTGATGACATGGTTACATCTTCTCTTCTATCAGGCCGCCTGACCGGGTTCCTGCATGAGCGTCGTGTCCAGGGGCGGGGCAGAGGCGTTATTCACGCACCTGCGTCACGCAACACTCGAATCACAGCGAACGGGTTGGGCGGCAAACGGAGCACTGCCGACGAGTCGGCCGGTGCACGGCACTTGTTGCAATGGCGAACCATTGCCCAGGCTGGGGTAGAAGAGGTTTCTAATGGCGCAGCACAGAGAGCATCAGATGCCGTCTGGGCCAGGAGGGGGGATGGGTACCGCGCAGGCGCAGGAAGGGATCCCTCAGCCAGTTGTCGAGCAGGGAGCCGACATGCCACGAAGAGGGGAGCAGCAGCAGGGGGATCAGCAGCAGTGACAACAGCATGCCGAGCAGGGGCGGGGCATTGGCCGCACCGGAGAAGCCGGCCTGCATCTGGCATTCCCCCCCAGACGGGGCACTCTGGCTCATGGTGCCCGAATGGCAGGAGAGGGGAATTGTGTCGGCCTGGCCATGGTTCATGGCGGCGTGCTGCACAGGCGGGCTCTCGTGCAGCGCATGAGACAAGGGGGAGGATGCCGGAAGGGCATCCTGGGTCTCACCCGGGAGGGCGGTGGCCGCGCCATGCCAGCTGATGCACAGGGTCAGATTGCAGACGAGCACCAGCGCCAGCAATAGCCGGGCGATGAACGTGGTGGGCAATCTCGATGAGAGCATGGGTGGCTTCCCTGTGACGGATGGGCCGAATCTAAACCTTGCCGAAAGGAGAAGGTCAAGGCCTGGCAAGCGCCGTCTGCCTGGGAATTGACATGGATTAAGAAAGGGCGGGGCAGTGAACAGAAAAAGCCCCGCCATGCGGCAATGCTGATCAGTTAAGGATCCATTGACCGATCCTTCTGCTGTAGGACA
>JADHEF010000786.1_pt1 | contig 26907 bp, 26 predicted proteins | sample 8952391 | NCBI WGS metagenome assembly JADHEF01 (sample SAMN16124439, study PRJNA663245) | bioreactor sludge metagenome | isolation source: sludge (nitrite) | place: India:Bengaluru | collected 2019-02-28 | reverse complement strand
GAACAGCCGCTGCTGCGGCGCGGCCTGCGTTCGGCCGCGTTCGACGCCGACGGCGTGGCCACGCGCGACTCGGCGCTGGTCCAAGCCGGCGTGCTGCAACGCTACGTGCTGGGCAGCTATTCGGCCCGCAAGCTGGGCCTGGCCACCACCGGCAATGCCGGCGGCGTGCACAACCTGATCGTCCCGGCCAACGCCGGTGGGCGCGAGGAGCTGCTGCGCACGATGGGCCGCGGCCTGCTGGTCACCGAACTGATGGGGCAGGGCGTCAATCCGGTCACCGGCGACTACTCGCGCGGCGCGGCCGGTTTCTGGGTGGAAGACGGGCAGCTGGCGTATCCGGTGGACGGCATCACCATCGCCGGCAACCTGAAGGACATGTTCGCCGACATCGCCGCGGTGGGCAGCGACATCGACCCGCGTTCGCACGTGCGCACCGGCTCGATCCTGCTGCCGCGCATGACCGTGGCCGGGGAAGCCTGAGCGCGCGACACCGCGTTGACACCTGAACCTTGCACAGTGACAGTAACCGCACTGTGCCGGCCGCGGATGGCCGGGCGGCTTTCAACCACCACCCAGGATGCATGCGATGAGCGACATTGATGGAACGACCACTCCGCCCCCGCCGCCGGCCGTCGGCCCGAGCGCCGAAGAAAAGCAGTGGGCCATGTTCGCCCACCTGTCCGCACTCGTCGGCGGCATCCTGACTTCCGGCTGGGCCGGCAGCATCGGCTGTTTCATCGGCCCGCTGGTGATCTGGCTGGTCAAGAAGGACACGATGCCCTTCGTCGACGACCAGGGCAAGGAGGCGCTGAACTTCAACATCACCGTCGGCATCGTGTTCCTGGCCCTGCTGATCCTGTCGATCGTCACCTTCGGCATCGGCCTGATCGTGGCCGTGCCGCTGTGGATCATCATCGGCATCGCGTGGCTGGTGTTCACCATCATCGCCGCGGTCAAGGCCAGCAACGGCGAGCGTTACCGCTACCCGCTCACGCTGCGCCTGATCAAGTGACCGGTTCAGCGGCCTGAATCCTCGATGTCCCGGAACCCGGCTTCGGCCGGGTTCCGCGCATTCAGCGCTTGCGTTGTCGTCAACGGGCGCGATCATCCGGCGTTGCCGCGTACATGCCGCCGGGAGAATGCCGCATGACTTCAAGGGCCGCCGTCAGTGCAGTCAATCGTTTCGCGCTGGGGCCGCGCCCGGGCGAGTTGCAGGCTGCGATGGGCGACCCGCAGACGTGGCTGCTGGGCCAGCTCGATGCGGCACCGCCGCCGGCGGTGTTTGCCGGCTTGCCGTCGAGTCTGGACTACCTGCGCCGCGAAGCCGATTACCAGCAGCAACGGAAGCTTGCGCGGCAATCCGGCGATGGCAGTGACGATCCCGATGCGATCAAGCAGATGGCGCGCGCGCTGTACCGCGAGGCCACGGCCGAGGAGTTGCGCCGGCGCTACGCGTGGACGGTCACGACCCCGGACGGGTTTGCCGAGCGCATCGTGCGGTTCTGGTCGAACCACTTTGCCGTGTCGGTGGACAAGCGTCCGGCCGCGCTCTATGCCGCGCCGATGGAGCGCGAGGCGATTCGGCCGCATGCGTTCGGCAGGTTCACCGATCTCGTGCTGGCGGTGGAAACCCATCCGGCCATGCTGCGCTACCTCGACAACACCGCTTCGGTCGGCGCCGACTCGCCGCAGGCGCTGCGGGCGCGGGCGAAAAGACCCGATGCACGCGGCCCTGGCCTCAACGAGAATCTGGCCCGCGAAATCATGGAGCTGCACACCCTCGGCGTGAATGGCGGTTACACCCAGGCCGACGTGACCGAGCTGGCGCGCACGATCACCGGCTGGGGCGTGCCGGGCGCACGCGATTTCGAGCGTGGCGCGGCCACGTCGTCTTTCATGTTCCGTGCGGCCGCGCACGAAGACGGCACGCGCAACGTGCTTGGCCGGCGCTATGCGCAGGACGGGCAGGCGCAGGGTTGCGCGGTGCTGGCCGACCTGTGCGTGCATCCGGCCACCGCGCGCCACGTGTGCACGCAGCTGGCGCGGCACTTCGTCGCCGACCTGCCACCGCAGGCGCTGGTGCAGCGCATGGCGCAGGCGTGGACGCGCAGCGGCGGCGACCTGCCGACGGTGTACCGCACGCTGGTGGAAAGCCGCGAAGCCTGGGCGGCGGATGCGCGCAAATTCCGCACGCCGGACGATTATCTCGTCGCTGGCCTGCGCGCCGGCGGCATCGAAGCGCTCGACGACAAGCGCGGCAAGATGCTGGTGGGCGTGCTCGGCAAGCTCGGGCAACCGCCGTTCACGCCGCGTTCGCCGGCCGGCTTTGCCGACGATGCGGCCAGCTGGAACGGCCCGGATGCCCTGTGGAAGCGCGTGCAGCTGGCGCAATCGCTGGCGCGGATCGGGGGCGGTCTCGATCCGCAGGCGGTGGCGGACGGCGTGTGGGGCAATCGGCTGGACGCGGACACTGCGCTGGCCGTGCGCCGGGCCGAATCACGCCGCGATGCGCTGGCCCTGTTGTTTGCGAGCCCGGCTTTCCAATGGCGCGCCTGAGAACCTGTCCCCGGTGTCGCTGCGCCTCCTGCCGGAAGGCGCATGCGCGGTGCCTGCACTGCGCATGGGCTCCATGCACAGTGCGCTTGCCGCGTGCCGCCACACGCCATCCGGCTGCACTCGCGACAGATCGCAAACAGGTTCCGTGCGCCCGACAGGAGTGATGCGATGACGATGACCCGACGCCGTTTCCTTGCCGCCGGCAGCGCGGCGACCTTGCTCGCCTTGTGGTCCGGCCACGGCATGGCCAAGGCCATGGGCGCGGCCCCGCAGGACAAGCGCTTGCTGGTGGTGATGCTGCGTGGCGCGTTGGATGGCCTGCACGCGGTGCTGCCGCAGGGCGATGCCGATTACGTCCGGCTGCGCGGTGCGCTGGCGCCGCAGGACGTGCTGTCGCTGGGCAATGGTTTCGCCCTGCACCCCGCGCTGGCCTTCAGTCGCGAACTGTATGCGCAGGGCCAATGGGCGCCCTTGCTGGCGGTGGCACCGCCTTATCGCCAGCGCTCGCATTTCGAGGCGCAGGATTGCGTGGAGAACGGCACGCCCGAACCGGGCGGTGCCAACACCGGCTGGCTCAACCGCTGCGTGGCCGCGATGCACGGTGTGAAGGCATTGTCGGTCGGTGCGGTGACGCCGCTGATCGCGCGCGGCCCGGGCCAGGTGATGGCGTGGTCGCCGCCACTGCCAGACGGCGTCAATCCGGTGTTGGTGCAGCAGCTGCAGGCGCTGTACGCGGCCGATGCGATTTTGTCGGGCCCGTTCGCGCGGGCGCTGGCCGAGCAGGGCATGGCGCCCGAACGTACCGACGGTGCCCAGCTGGTGCAGGCGATGCAGGCCGCGGCGGATTTCATGGGTCGTGCCGATGGCCCGCGCGTGGGTTTCGTCGAGGACTCCGGTTGGGACACCCACGCCAATCAGGCGCAGGTGCTGCAGCGCAAGCTGGCCGAGCTCGATGCGGGCCTGCGCGCCTTCCACGATCACGCAGGCGGTGCATGGGCCGACACGGCCGTGGTCGTGGTCACCGAGTTCGGCCGCACCGCCGCGGTCAACGGCACCGGCGGTACCGACCACGGCACCGGCGGCGTGGCGTTTCTCGCTGGCGGCGCGGTGCGCGGCGGACGCCTCCTCGGCGACTGGCCGGGCCTGTCGCCTTCCGCATTGAATGAGGGCCGCGATCTGCGAGCCACCACCGACATGCGCGCGCTGTTCAAAGGCCTGCTGCGCGACCACCTCGGCGTGCCTGAAGCCGCGCTGGAAACGCGCGTGTTCCCGGACAGTCGCGGGATCAAGCCGCTGGAACGATTGACGGCCTGAGCGTCTGTTCACGCTCTTGTTGCGCCCGCCATCATCGGGGGGGCATCGGCGGGTGTACGGTCAGTCCATCACGTCCATGCGCCATCTGGCGGTGCATGGCGTTGTTTGGAGCCGCCGGAGCATGCGGGCCACGGCGCAAGGCCTTGGCAGAGAGCGTCGGGCCGGCATGCGCCGCCGCCGGCTCAGGGGTCGCGCGTCACGGTCATGGCGGCCAGCGCGCGCAGCGGCGCGGCCGCCTCGCCGTCGTCGGCGAGCAGGGCCTGCATCGTGGCGGCCAGTTCGGCCAACACGGTTCTTGCGCCATCCATGCCGAGCAGGGCCGGATAGGTGGACTTGGCCTGCGCCGCGTCCTTGCCGGCGGTCTTGCCCAGTTGCTCGGAGCTGGCCTCGACATCGAGGAGATCGTCGCGCACCTGGAAGGCAAGCCCCAGCGCGGCGGCAAAGCCGTCCAGTCGTTGCAGCGTGGCGGCGTTGGCACCGCCGGCCAATGCGCCCATGCGCACGCTGGCGCGGATCAGCGCGCCGGTCTTGAGCGCATGCATGCGGCGCAATGCATCGAGCGATTGCACATGGCCGGTGGCATCCACGTCCAGCGCCTGGCCGCCGCACATGCCGGCCACGCCGCTGGCATCGGCCAGCGCGGCCACCCAGTCGATGCGCAGTTGCGCCGGCGCATCGGCGCGGGCCAGCAGTTCGAACGCACGGGTCTGCAGCGCGTCGCCGGCGAGGATGGCGGTGGCCTCGTCGAAGGCCACGTGCACGGTCGGTCGGCCGCGGCGCAAGGCATCGTCGTCCATCGCCGGCAGGTCGTCGTGCACCAGCGAGTAGGCATGTACCAGTTCGACCGCCGCCGCCGGTGCGTCGAGCAGGGCTTCGCCCGCGCCGGTCAAGGTGCCGGCGGCGTAGACCAGCAACGGGCGCATGCGCTTGCCGCCGCCGAGCGCGGCGTGGCGCATTGCCTCGTGCAGGCGGCGCGGCTCGGTATCGGGCGCGGGCAGGTGCCGGGCGAGTTGGTGTTCGATGCGCGTGGCCCAGGCGGCAAAACGCGCGGCGTGCGGGTCAGATGCCATCGCGGCCGGCATCGGGCAGCGGGTCGAAGGCGGTGGCGGACTCGGGCTGGGCCGGGTCGGCCAGCTGGCGCACGCGCAGCTCGGCCTGCTCCAGCGCGCCGCGGCACTGCCGGTACAGGCCGACGCCGCGCTCGTAGGCGGCCAGCGACTGCTCCAGCGTCAGTTCGACATGTTCCATGGTGTCCACCAGCTGCTCCAGTTCTTCAAGCGACTGCTCGAACTGGGCGACCGGCGAGGCTTCGGGGGCGGATTTCTTGACCATCGGCAAAGTGTGGGCGCGGCCCGCACGGTGGTCAATGCGCGGGTGCGTCGTGCCAGTGCAGTTGCAGCGCATGCCCGCGCAGCCACGCGTCGAAGCCGGCCGACAGCGCGATGTCGCCGACGGCCAGCAGGGTGCCGTCCAAGTCGGACAACAGCGGCAGGCGTTCGCGTTGCCACGGTGGCACGTCGCGTTGCTGCAGCACGTGCTTGAGCGCGTGCGAATGCGCGCGGCCGGGCAGGCGGATGCGTTCGCCGCCGCGGCGGGCATGCACGCGCATCGGCCGGTGCGTCAGATCGCCGCCGCCCTGCGGCAGCAGCAGCAGGCGGCCGCCGCCGGGCAAGGGCAGGGGCGCGCTGCCGTCCCAGTCGCAGTGCCAGTCCGCGGGCAGGGGCGCGCGACGGCGGCCGGCATGCAGCAGGTCGCGCCAGTGCCGCACGCTGGTGTCGCGCCAGTCGAAACGGGCCTGCGCGTCGGCGCGGGTGTCGAGCAGGCCGCGTTCGATGGCATCCAGCCCGGCGGCGGGCAGGGGCGGCAGCTGCAGGTTGTCGATCCAGCGGCGCAGCACGCGGGCGCGGCGCGGCGCGGACAGGGCGAGCAGGCCCGATGTCCGCAGCGTGACGGCATCGACGCGGCAGGCTTCCAGCGCGGCCCGATCGGTGTCGTCGAGCAGGTCGGCGGTGTCCGCGCACAGGCCGGCGCTGCGGGCGAAGGCGGCATCGGCCTGCGGCCAGCGTTCGCGCAGCAACGGCAGCAACCGGTGACGCAGGAAGTTGCGGTCAAGCGCGGTGTCGGCGTTGCTCGGGTCTTCGATCCAGTGCAGGTCGCGCGCCTGTGCCCAGGCGAGCAGCGCGGCGCGTGGCGTGGCCAGCAGCGGCCGCCACAGCAGGCCGGCGGCGAACCGGCCCAGCGGGCGCATCGCCGCCAGCCCGTCCGGGCCGGAGGCACGCAGGGCGCGCAGCAGAAAGGTTTCGGCCTGATCGTCGCGATGCTGGGCCAGTGCCAGCCACTCGCCGGCTTGCAGGCCGGCGGCGAACGCGGTGCGGCGGGCCTGTCGCGCCGCGGCTTCCGGGCCGAGGCCGGCATCCATGGCCACCCGCACGCGGCGCACATCAAGGGATACGCCCAGCGCGGCGCACGTTGCCCGGCAATGTGCGGCCCAGTCGTCGGCCTGCGCCAGCAGGCCGTGGTGCACGTGCACGGCGCGCAGGCCGCGTTCGCGCACGGCCGGCTGCGCGGCCAGCCAGTGCAGCAGTACGGTCGAATCCAGCCCGCCGCTGTAGGCGACGCAGACCGGGCCGGTGGGTGCGGCGGTGGCGGGCAGGGTGTCCATGTGGCGATGGTGGCCGCATCGATGGCACACGGCAATCCGCCGGTGAGGTCGGTGGGCTGCGCGCAGTCGGGCTAGGCTGTCGTCATTTCCGTGGAGGCTTGCGATGAACCTGTTCGATCCCTTGACCCAGCGCGGTGTCACCCTGCGCAACCGCATCGTCGTGTCGCCGATGTGCGAATACTCGGCCGTTGACGGCCTGCCCGGCGACTGGCATCTGGTGCATCTGGGCAGCCGCGCGGTGGGTGGCGCCGGTGCGGTGATCGCCGAAGCGACGGCGGTGCTGCCGGAAGGGCGCATTTCGCCGGCCGACGTCGGCCTGTGGAACGACGCGCAGGTGCAGGCATGGCGGCGCATCACCGCTTTCGTGCGTGCGCAGGGCGCGGTGCCCGGCGTGCAGCTGGCCCATGCCGGGCGCAAGGCCAGCACCGCCGCGCCGTGGATCGGCCGCGCCGCGGTGGCGCCGGCCGACGGCGGCTGGCGCAACGTGATGGCGCCGTCCGCGTTGCCGTTCAACGATGACTATCCGCAGCCGGTGGCGCTGGACGAGGCCGGCATCGCCGCGGTGATCGCCGCGTTCCGCGATGCCGCCGCGCGTGCGCTGGAGGCCGGGTTCGAGCTGGTGGAGCTGCATGCCGCACACGGCTACCTGTTGCATCAGTTCCTGTCGCCGTTGAGCAACCTGCGCGACGACGCTTGGGGCGGCAGTTTCGACAACCGCATCCGGCTGGTGCTGGAGACGATCCGCGCGGTGCGGGAGGTCTGGCCCGAACGCCTGCCGCTGTGGCTGCGCATCTCGGCCACCGACTGGGCCGAGGGCGGCTGGGATGCGGCGCAGAGCGTCGAGTTGGCCAGGCGGGTGGGCGCGCTCGGCGTGGATCTGGTGGATGTGTCCACCGGTGGTCTGGTGCCGCACGTCAACATCCCGCTCGGACCGGGCTACCAGGTGCCGTTTGCCGAGCAGGTGCGGCGCGAAGCCGGCATCGCAACCGGTGCGGTCGGCCTGATCACCACGGCCGAACAGGCGCAGGCGATCGTCGCCGAGGGCAAGGCCGATGCGGTGCTGATCGCCCGCGAGTTCCTGCGCGATCCGTACTTCCCGTATCACGCGGCCAAGGCGCTGGGTGTGGAATTCGCCACGCCGCCGCAGTACCTGCGCGCATGGTGAGCGCATCGATGTGATTGGGCTGCGGCAAGCCGGTGCGCCGGACCGCACTTGGTGGGGGGCGGCAGCTCGCGCCTGTCAGGCCGGGCTCGGCAGGTTCAGCCCTGCGGCAGCGAGGCCAATGCGAAGCTGCCGTCGCGCTGCACGCGCAGCACCGAGCCCTGCTCGTACCAGTCGCCCAGCACGATGCGCCGGCATTCGTGTCCGCCGACCGGCAGGGCATGAATGGCCGGCCGATGGGTGTGACCGTGGATCATCAGGTCGGTGCCATAACGGGCGAAGGTATCCGCGACCGTGGCCGGGGTGACGTCGGTAACGGTCTCGAAACCGGCGCGATCGTCGTGCTTCATCGCCTGCTGACGGCTGTGACTGGCCTCGCGTGCCTGTGCGGCGAAGGTCTTGCGCGCCGTCAGCGGTCGGGCGAGGAACTGTGCCTGCCAGTGCGGGTCGCGGGTCTGCGCCCGGAACTGCTGGTAGGCGGTGTCGTCCGTGCACAGCAGGTCGCCGTGCAGCAACAGGGTCGGCCGGCCGTACAGGTCGATCACGCTCGGGTCTGGCAGGATGCGCAGCCCGGCCGCACGGGCGAAGCCTTCGCCGACGAGGAAGTCGCGGTTGCCGCGGATGAAGGCCACCGGCACGCCGGACCGGGACAGCGCATGCAGCGCGCTCGCCACCGAAGCGCCGGGCTCGGCATCGTCGTCGTCGCCCACCCAGGCTTCGAACAGGTCGCCCAGGATGTACAGCGCATCGGCGGTGCGGGCCTGGCCACCGAGGAATTCGAGGAACTGCGCGGTGATGGCCGGACGCATGACGTCCAGGTGCAGATCGGAGATGAACAGGGTGGTCATGCCGGCATTGTAGGCAGGCCGGCAGCGGCGAGGGTCAGTCTTCGCCGGGGGCGCGCCAGATTTCGACGCCGGACAGCAGCTGCGGGCCCTGGTACAGGTCGAATGAGAGGTCCTTGAGTTGGCACAGTTGTTCGTGCGTGCCGATGCCGGATGCCACCAGTTCGACCAGATGCCGGGACGCCAGCTTCCGCAGCCATGCGGGCGTATCTGCATCGGATGCCGGTGCGTCGTTTGGACATGGCTGCATCCGCAGCCCGGACGGGACGGAGAAATCGAAACGGACGAAGTCGCAGGTGTCTTCCGACAGCTCTGCCGGTGTTTCACTGCCGGGCAGCCAGCGGCAATTGAGCATGACCCGGACGCCGTGGCGTCGAAGCTCGCGCAGGTGCCTGGCACGATGTACGGCCTCCTCGCCATGGGCCGTCGTTTCGGCGGCCAGATGCACGCACAGGACGAATCCGCAATCACCCAGGCAGGAGGCGGTTTCCTGCAGGTTCCAGCGGATTCCCGTATGCGCCAGGCAGGCATCGTCCACGCCGACGAACTGGATGGCGGGCGCAACGCCGGTTTTGCTGCCGACATGGCAGGCATTGCGCAGCAGCGCAAGCAACTGGCCGAGTTCCTGCTCCGGCGGCGGATGCGGGCCTGCGCCGGAGATGGCGGTGTTGCCATATCCCCTCACGCGCAAATGCCGGTCGAATACGGGTTGCCACGACAGTCTTTTCACTCCGCATGCGGCTGAATCGGTACCCGTCCTTTGTGGAGGCAAGCGACGCCAGTGCGGTGCGTCGCGGGGTTTGCCGACGGATGACATGAAGAGGCTGTGGCGGAGTGTGGCGGAGGCGACTTCGGATTTTGTTTCGTTTTTGTGTATCAAGTCAATGAATTGTGGACGACAGGGTCGGTTGGCGCACGCCAGACTGTGCGTCAGTGCTTGCGGGGTGGCTGTCCTGCACTTTTCCAGATGAACCATTGGATTCTTGATGACCAAATTTGCTGAACGCTTGCGGTTCCTGCGCGCGGCACGGCATTGGTCGCAGGAGCGGCTGGGTTTCGAACTGGGTGTTGGCAAGGCCACGATCAGCAAATGGGAAAACGGCTTGTCCGAGCCGAACTTTGCCCAGATTTTGACGATCAAGCGGACATTCTCCGATGCCGGGGTCACCCTCGATTACCTGCTCGACCCCAACGTGGACGAGGTCGAGGGCACCTCGATCTCGCGCATGCACGTGACCGATGAACTGGCCGAATCGGCCGACGCGCTGCGCCGGATGCGTTTCCCGCAGGATTTCCCCGACGACGAGTTCATCCTGCTGGCGGCATTCCGCCGATTGACCGTGCGCCAGAAGAAGTCGTTGATCGGCCTGATCGGGTGAGCGGGCATGGCCGCGGCACAGCCGTGCAGGGCAGAGGGTAAAATCGTCGCATCCCGCATTTTCGAGTGACCCATGAGCTGCCGTACCCGTTTTGCCCCCAGTCCCACCGGCTACCTGCACATCGGCGGCGCGCGCACCGCGCTGTACTGCTGGCTGGAGGCGCGCCACAACGGCGGCAAGTTCGTGCTGCGCATCGAGGACACCGACCGCGAGCGCAGCACTCAGGCAGCCATCGACGCCATTCTCGAAGCGATGGACTGGCTGGGGCTGGACTACGACGAAGGCCCGATCTACCAGACCGCCCGCGTGGCCCGTTACAAGGCCGTGGCCGAACAGCTGATCGCCGACGGCAAGGCTTATTACGCCTACGAGAGCAAGGAAGAACTCGACGCCATGCGCGAAGCGGCGATGGCCAGACAGGAAAAACCGCGCTACAACGGCGCCGCGCGCGAGCTGGGCCTGCCGTACAAGGACGATCCGAACCGCGTGATCCGCTTCAAGAACCCGCTGGATGGCACGGTGGCGTTCGACGACCTGATCAAGGGCCGCATCGAGATCGCCAACGCCGAGCTGGACGACATGGTGATCTTCCGTCCGGACGGCTACCCCACCTACAACTTCGCGGTGGTGGTGGACGACTGGGACATGGGCATCACCGAGGTGATCCGCGGCGACGACCACATCAACAACACGCCGCGCCAGATCAACCTGTACTGCGCCATCGGCGCGCCGGTGCCGGCGTTCGGGCACATGCCGATGATCCTGGACGAGCAGGGCGCCAAGCTGTCCAAGCGTACCGGCGCGGCCGACGTCATGCAGTACAAGGACGCCGGCTACCTGCCCGAGGCGCTGCTGAGCTACCTGGCGCGGCTGGGCTGGTCGCACGGCGACCAGGAGATATTCGGCCGGCAGGAGCTGATCGACCTGTTCGACGTGCGCGACTGCAATTCCAAGGCTTCGCGGCTGGACATGGCCAAGTTGGGTTGGGTCAACCAGCATTTCCTCAAGACGCTGGACCCGCAGGCCGTCGCGCCGCAGCTGGCGTGGCAGCTGGAGAAGCGAGGCATCGACGTGGCCGCCGGCCCGGCCCCGGCCGACGTGGTGCTCGCCCTGCGCGAGCGCGTGCAGACGCTGAAGGAAATGGCCGAGAAGGCCGAGGTCTGGTATCGCCCGCTGGACAGCTACGACGAGACGGCGGTGGCCAAGCACCTCAAGCCGGGCGCGGATGTGCCGCTGGCCCGGGCGCGCGAAGCGCTGGCCGCGTTGCCGGCATGGAACGTCGACGCCATCGGCGAAGCGCTGCACGTCATTCCGGAAGCTCTGGGCATCGGCATGGGCAAGCTCGCCCAGCCGCTGCGCGTGGCCATCACCGGTACCCAGGTCAGCCCGGACATCTCGCACACGGTGTATCTGGCCGGGCGCGAGGAAGCCTTGAAGCGCATCGATGCCGCCCTCACAAAAGTGGCAGCTGCCGCCTGATTCCCCGGAGCCGCCCATGCCCCGCACGCACGCCTGTACCGACCCGCGCCACCACGTCCACGATGCCCACGACTTCGTCGACGCGGTGGAACGCGCGTGCCGCGAGCGCGGGCTGCGGCTCACCCCGATCCGCGCGCTGGTGGTGCGCCTGATCGCGCAAGCCGGTCGGCCGGGCAAGGCTTACGACCTGCTGGAACTGGTGCGCAATGCCGACACCGTGGGCGCCGATGCGCCGCCGACGGTATACCGGGCGCTGGATTTCCTGATGGCCAACGGCTTCGTGCACAAGCTGCAGTCGGTCAACGCCTTCGTGGCCTGCCATCACCCCAACAGCATCGAGCATTCGGTGCCGTTCCTGATCTGCGACCGCTGCCATTCGGCGGTGGAGCTGGAAGACGTGGACGTGGTGGCCCAGCTCGAATCCCGGGCCAAGGCACTGGGCTTCCGCCCGCAGGCGCAGACGCTGGAAGTGCACGGCCTGTGCGCGGATTGCGCGGACGCTTGATTCGCTCTTGCCGGGACCGCGCCGGCCATTCTTCGACAGCGTGACTGTGGCGCAAGCCTGATCGGGGCGTCGTGCGCGTGCGACGTTCCGGCGTTGCTTTCCCGGGTTTTCCTGAGCCCTTGCATGTGTCCGTGGTGCGGGAGCGGCATGTGCTGACGATCGGTGCGATGCCTGTGGCGTGTCCACCTTCCGAAGGCATGACCGATTGCCTCGGCAATTCCTTTCCTCGTCCTCAAGTTGTCAACTTTGTTTCCGATATGGGAACGGGGCGAGGGGATTCCGCATGGCAGTTCCGGGGTTCTCCCGCATGTTCGTTCATGGATCGACGTGCAATCGGGGGTATCGGGTCATGGAGTTTCTTCAGAAGTTCGGCGTGGGCAAACGTCTTGCGGTCGCGTTCACTGTGCTGTTGCTGTTCATCGGCGTCATCGTGGCCGTTGCGCTGTATGGCCTGCGCGACACCCGCCGGAACCTGGATCAGGTGGTCAGCATCAATGGCCAGAAGACGAGGCTGTTGAGCGAAATGCTCGAAGCCAATCAGGGCACCTTCATCGCGCGCCGGGAGTTCCTGCTTGCGCGTGACCAGCAGGAACGCGACAAGGCGATGGCCAGCTTCAATGGCTACCGTTCCGCCTACGTCGAAGCTGCCAGGCAGCTCGACGGATTGCCGGCCGATGCAGAGGGGCTGGAATACCGCAAGGCCATCGGCGATGCCTTCGATCAGGCGGCCAAGGTGGCGGTGCGCCTCAACGAACTCGGCAATGCCGGCGACACCGATGCGGCCATCGCCTATCTCAACGACAAGCTCGTGCCGGTGACGGACCGTTGGCAGGCAGCGATCAAGCGCAACGTCGAGCACCAGCAGAAGCTCAACCTGGCCGGCAATGCCGCGGCCGAGGCCATGGTCAACCGCAGTTCCTGGCTGCTGGCGGTGTTCGGGACGCTGGCAGCGCTGATCGGGATCGGCTTCGCGGTGGCGGTTACCCGCAGTCTCCTCGCTCCGCTGGGACGTGCCACCCAAGCGGCGCGCGACATCGCCGCAGGCAAACTGGACGGCGTGCAGCTGGACGGCGGCCGCGATGAGGTCGGCGATCTATTGCGTTCGATGCAGGTCATGCGCGACGTGCTGCAACGATTTGCCGGCGAGAGCCGCAAGATGGCGCGGCTGCATGCTTCCGGCGAAGACATTCATTACCACATGCCCGAGGATTTCCCCGGTGCCTACAACGAACTCGTTGCCGGCACCAATCGCATGGTCTACGAGCACCTGGACGCCATCGTCGATGCCATCGGCGTGCTCAACGAATACGCCGCCGGCGACCTGCGGCGCGACGTGCCGCGCCTGCCCGGCCAGCGCGCCATCCTGCACGAGTCGATGGATGCGGCCAAGGCCAGCCTGGTGGCGATGCGCGACGCCATCCTGAAATTGTCCGAAGCCGCCGCGCGCGGCGACTTCTCGGTGCGCGAGGATGCCGACAAGTTCGAACATTCGTTCCGCGAAATGGTGACGGCACTGAACCGCCTGATGGCCGAGGCCGGCGACGGACTGGGCGACATCGGACGGGTCGTTTCGGCGATTGCCACCGGCGACCTGCGGCAGCGCGTGGAAAAACAGTATCCAGGCGCCTTCGGCGCGCTGGCGGCCGATGCCAACCGTACCGCCGAGCAGCTGACCGGCATCGTCGGCGGCATCCTGCATGCCAGCGACACCATCACCACCGCCTCCGGCGAAATCGCCTCGGGCAACAGCGACCTGTCCCGCCGCACCGAACAGCAGGCCGCCAACCTCGAGGAAACCGCCGCGTCGATGGAGGAGCTCACCTCCACCGTCAAGCAGAACGCCGAGTCGGCCCGCCAGGCCAACCAGTTGGCGCAAGGCGCCGCTTCCGTCGCCCGCGACGGCGGCGACGTGGTCGGCCAGGTCGTCACCACCATGCACGGCATCGAGGCTTCGTCGAAGAAGATCGCCGAGATCATCTCCGTCATCGACGGCATCGCCTTCCAGACCAACATCCTGGCCTTGAATGCGGCGGTGGAAGCCGCGCGTGCCGGCGAACAGGGCCGCGGTTTCGCCGTGGTCGCCTCGGAAGTGCGCTCGCTGGCCCAGCGTTCGGCCGGTGCCGCCAAGGAGATCAAGGGCCTGATCGACGACTCGGTCGGCAAGGTCGCCGACGGTTCGGCGCTGGTCGCCAAGGCCGGCTCGACCATGGCCGAGATCGTCACCAGCGTGCAGCGCGTGACCGACATCATGGCCGAGATCTCCGCGGCCTCGCAGGAACAGAGTGCCGGCATCGAGCAGGTCAACCTCACCATCACCCAGATGGACGAGACCACCCAGCAGAACGCCGCGCTGGTCGAGGAAGCCACCGCCGCCGCGCGCAGCCTGAAGGAGCAAGCCGACGGCTTGATGAGTGCGGTGTCGGTATTCCGCATCGACGCAGGCGCGGCGGGGAGGCCGGTGGTCTCCGTTCCAATGCCGCCCCGACCCCCGGTTTCGGCGAAGGCGCAGAAATCGCCGGCCGTCGCCTTCCGGGCCGCCAAGCCGGCCGCACGTGCCGCATCGGCTGCGCCGACCGCAACCGGGGTGACGCCGGAACTCGAGTTGGTCGCCGGCAACGAGTGGCAGGAATTCTGAGCCTTGCCTCGCCTGCTGCGTGGAAGCGTGGCCGGTCTGCAGGCGCAACGCGGCGAGAAAAAACGAAAGGCGGCCCGGAATGTGTCCGGGCCGCCTCGACGATGACGCTTACGCTGACGGAGCGAAGGCTCAGAAGAACACGCGCACGCCGAAGGAAGCATTGCGGCCTGGCAGCATCACGTCGTCCTTGAGGAAGGAGGTGTGCACCCGGGCTTTCTCGTCGGCCAGGTTGTTGCCGTCGAGGAACACTTCCCACGCGGTGCGGCCGGCATCGACGTGATAAGCGATGTGCGCATCGACCATCGTGTAGCCGGAGGTCGGCGTTTCGTCCGTGGCCACCTTGTCCTGGCGGTTGTAGCGGGTGGCGGCCGCCGAGGCGCGCCAGCCGTTGGTGCCCTCCCAGCGCAGCTCGCCACCTAAGCGCGACGGCGGGATGCGCGGCAGGTTGCCACCATCGGCCAGACTGCCCTGCACGGTGTCGCCGAACACGCGCAGGTCCCATGCGCCGGTGTCGTTGTTGGCCAGATGGAACGTGGCCTCGCCCTCGAAACCGTGGAAGCGCGCGTCGGCCTGCGTCCACTGGCGGATCGGCAGGTCGCGGTCTTCCTCGTCCCAGTACCAGCCGTTGCCGGTGTCGGCCACGTAGATGAAGTTGTCGTAACGGTTGTAGTAGGCCGACACCTTGGCATCCACCAATCCGCTCTGGTATTGCAGGCCGAGCTCGATCTGGTTGGCGGCTTCCTTCTTCATGTCGGGGTTGCCGATTTCGTAGGACAGTGTGGCAATGTGCGGGCCGTCGGCGAACAGCTCTTCTTCGGCCGGGGCACGCTCGGCGCGGTCGAGGTTGGCGGTCAGGCGCCAGTGTTCGTCCAGTTTCCATGCGCCGGCCAACGACACGCTCGCCGGGGTGAAGCTGCGCGAGGCCATCCCGTCGGGTTCGGCCTTGGTCTTGTCCACGCGCGCGCCGACATCGACCTGGAAGGCATCCCAGTTCTTGCGCGCCACGCCGAACACGCCCAGCGAGCGGGTGCTGGTGCGCGGCACGAAGCCTTCCTCGCCGATCGCCTCGAAGCGGCTCTGGCTGCCCTGCAGGCCCACTGCCGTGCGCCAGCCGTCCACCGGGGCGAAGGCGGCCTCGACGCGGCCTTCGTTGGCGTTCTTGTTGAACACGGTGCCCGGTGCGTCGCCTTCGAATTCGGTATGGGTGTAGCCGGTGTGGCCGAAGCTGTAGCGCAGGCTGCTGCCTTCGCCCCACGGGTCGTTGAGGGCACCTTTCAGGTCGTACTTGTCCTGGCGCAGGCGCAGCCACACGCCACGCTGGCCTTCGGCCAGGTTGCCTGGCTCGCCGGGGTTGCCGTAGTTGTCTTCAAGGCGCGAAGCCGACACGCCGACGAAGCCCCAGTCGCCGACCAGCGAACCGCCCACGCCGCCGCTCTTGGTGTCGATGAACGAGTTCTGCTGGCGGCCGTCCGGCGTGTCGTAGTCCTTGGCGTTGCGGTAGACCGCATCGGCGTGCAGGGCGAATTTGTCGGTACCGCCATCGACGCGGGCCATGTCGGTGTTGCCGTCCTTGTCGCCGCCGTCGAAGCGCATTTCGGCGCGGCCGCTGAAACCGCCGTCGATCGCCGCTTCCGGGATGCGGCCGTCCACCACGTTGACCACGCCGCCGATGGCGCCGCTGCCGTACAGCAGGGTGGAGGGGCCCTTGAGCACCTCGATCTGGTCGGCCAAGAAGGGCTCCACCGCCGGCGCATGGTCCTGGCTCACGGTGGACACGTCCTGGCTGGCCAGCCCGTCGCTGAGGATGGCCACGCGCGGGCCGTCCAGGCCGCGCAGGATTGGACGGCCCACGCCGGGGCCGAAGTTGGAGGTCTGCACGCCGGGGATCTTGGCCAGCGTTTCGCCGAGGGTGGCGGCGCGCTGTTCGTCCAGCCGCTCGCCGGCCAGCACTTCGGCCGGCTTGCTCAGGGCATTGGCGGTATCGCGAAGCGGGCTGGCGGTGACCACGACAGCGTCGAGATCCTTGGCGTGCACGTCCTTGCGGTTGCCGGCGTGGCGGGAGTCGCTGGTCGGTTGATTCTGCTGCGGCGAATCCGCCGCCGGTTCGGCGGCCTGTGCGGCGCCGGCGGACAGTGCCAACAGCAAGGCGGTGGAAAGGGAGGTGCGGGAAAGCAGGTTGGCGCGTGGCATCGATGGGGGTCCGCTGGATGAAGAATTGTTGTTATTTCGTGACGATGGCGATCTGGCGACTTGCCCGGAAAGTCATGCTTGCACGGCACATCCGGGGGAAGATTCGGTCGATCACCATGGGTATTCTGGAAATGTTATACAGTAACTTCATGGCGCGCGACTACACTCTCATGCCTTCCGGTACCCCGTTCCCTTCCTCATTGAGCTTTCGTTTGCACCATCTGATCGATCGGTTCGGGGCTGCCGGCTCGCTGCTGTGCGCGGTCCATTGCGCCCTGCTGCCGCTGGCATTGGCGTTGGTGCCATCGCTGGGACTGGCTTTCCTGATGCGCGACGGCGTGGAGTTGGCGGTCGTGGTGTTCGTCACCGGGCTGGGCCTGTCCAGTCTGTGGATGGGCTACCGCCGCCATCACGTGCTGCGTGCGCTGCTGCTGCTCGGCTTGGGTCTGGGGGCCTTGTGGGCAGGGCTGTTGTATCCGCCCTTGCACCATTCTCGCGTGCCGCATGCGGTGGTGATGACGCTGGGCGGCGTGCTGGTGGCGCTGGCGCACTTGCTGAACCTGCACTTGAACCACCGCCACGCGCACGGCCCCCACTGCGCGCATTGAGGCCCGCATGCTAGGCTTCACGGCACTGCGCGCAGGCAGCGCGCTGACGTGCCAGCGCCGTCCCGACAGGGCGCCCGGCACGGCGTACCAACCAATTCAGGAGTGAAAGCAATGGGTAAGGGTGACCGCAAGACCGCCAAAGGCAAGCGTTACAACGCCAGTTACGGCAACAGCCGCAGCCAGAAGGTGGCCAAGGTGGCCGTCGGCGCCGCAGCGCCGGTCGTGAAGAAGACCGTGGTCAAGGCCCCGGCCAAGAAGACCGTGGCCAAGAAGGCGGCCAAGGCCGACTGATCGGCGAACTCCCGCCGTCGGCACATCCGATGCGGCGCCTCCGGGCGCCGCGTCGCGTTTCAGGGCCTTGCGGCGGAAACCGCTGCCGGTGTGGCGGCCAGTGCGGGCAAAAGGGGCGTGATGTCGCCGTCGTTGGCTTCAGCGGGGATGGCCAGCAGCCGGGCCAGCAGCGGATACACGTCAACGTTGTCGAACGGAGCCAGTTCGACATTGCGCCGGAAGGACGGGCCGCCCGCGACGAACACGGCCCGCATCGAGGGCAGCGCCGGGTCGTAGCCATGCGAGCCGCGTTCGGCGGTCTTGTCGCGCTCGAGCAGCTGTTCGCGCGGGATCGCGTCCCAGCCTTCCTGCATCTGGCACACGATGGCCGGTATGCGCGGGTTGCTGCCGTAATGCCAGCGGGCGGGCAGGTCCTGTTTGCGCCAGCAGTCGTACTGCGTGTGGGTGCCCAGCAGGATTTTATCGGCTTCGCCGGCTTTCCCGGGGAGCGGCTCGATGCCGATCGACTGGCCGTACGCCACCACTCGGGCGATGGCGGGCGGCACCATGTCTTCGGTGGCGATCACGTGATCCGGTGTCACCGTGGCCATGCCGTGGTCGGAGACGATGACGATATCCGTATCCGCATAGGTGTCGTCGGCACGCATGCCTGCGAACAGCAGCCCCAATGCGGCATCGACACTGCGCACGGCATCGGCGTATTGCGGCGAATCCGGGCCGTGGTCGTGGCCGGCCTTGTCGGCCGTTTCGAAATACAGCGTCACCAGCCGGGGGCGCCGGGCGCCGGGCTCGTCCAGCCAGCGGCGCACCTGGCCCACGCGTTGGGCCGGGGTGATGCTGCCGTCGTAGTCGTGGCGGTAGGCAGGACGTACCCCGTCGATGCTGGCATGCGAACCCGGCCAGGCCCACGACGCACTGACGCGGCCGCTGCGCTCGACGCTGACCCACAACGGCGTGCCAGCCCACCAGCGCGCATCCCGGGTCGAATTGGCATCGGCAACGCGGATGTCGCCGTGTGCATCGTCGCTCATCTTGTTGTGGACGTTGGGGTGGTGGTCCGGCCGCAGGCGGGTCACCAGTGTGTAGTGGTTGGTAAAGGTCAGACTGGGATACGACGGCGACATCCAGCGTGCGCGCACGCCGCCTGCGGCAAGCGCGTCGATGTTCGGGGTCAGGCCGCGGCCCAGGAAGTCCGCGCGCAGCCCGTCGATCGAAACCAGCAGCAGCGAATGCGCCTGCGGGGTGGTGGCGACGGAAGCGGGGCGATGGGCGCAGGCCGCCAGCAGGCCGGCGACGAGGACAAGGGCGCAGGCGCGCATCGGGGCAAAGCGGAGATTCATGCGTCCATGATAGTCAGGCCGGCATGACAACGCCGGGTCCGCTGCGAGGTCCGGCGCCGGGGTGTTCAGTCGCCGTCGTGCAGGGCTTGCCGCGGGCGGCGTAGCCTGTACCTGTCCCGGAATGTGGCGAGGTGATGGACATGCGCAGCATGGTCATTTGGGTCTCGGCGGCTCTGCTCGTCGCGGGCAATGCGGCGGTCGCACAGGCCGTGCAGGACGCGCAGCGCAAGCCGGGGGCTGCCACTGCAGGCGAAGCATCGCCTCGGGGTGATCCGGCGGTTCTGCCCGCGACATCACGGCGCGATGCCGTCGCCGACGATCACCATTGCCTGGAGTACACCGGCTCCCATCTGACGGTGCGCGGGCGCAAGGGTGGACGCTGCGTGATGGTCAACGGACGCAGCTACAACCGCGAAGACATTGAGCGCACCGGCCAGACGGATTTGTCGCAGGCCCTGCGGACGCTCGACCCGGCCGTGCGCTGAGTCGGGCATCCGCGCTGCGCATCAATCGAACAGTTTGCCGTTGGCGTCCTCGACGAGCGGCACGCCCTCGCGTCGCAACAGCAGGCGCTTGGCGGGCAGGCCACCGCCGAAGCCGACCAGCTTGCCGTCGGCCCCGATCACCCGGTGGCAGGGCACGATGATCGGCAGCGGGTTGCGGCCGTTGGCGGCGCCGACTGCGCGCATGGCCGCGGGTTTGCCCAGATGCCGTGCCAGCTGCTGGTAGCTCCACGTGCAACCGAACGGGATCTCCCGCAGCGCGGCCCAGACATCGAGCTGGAACGGCGTGCCGACCGGCGCCAGCGGCAGATCGAAATCCCGGCGCCGCCCGTCGAAGTATTCGAGCAGCTGCCGCCGCGCCTCGGCGAGCGGCTCCGGTGCGTGCCGCCAATGTCCGCGCTCGGGTTCGCCGTGGCGATTGTGCGGGAACAGCACGTGGTGCAGGCCGGCCGCATCGCCGGCGATGGTCAGCATGCCCAGCGGGGTTTCGAAAAAATCGTAGTGCATGGGCGTGGCCGGCGTCATCCGGGAAGTGTAGGCGAGCGTGCGGGAAGCCATGCGCTGGGCGACGGCGCGGCTCGGTTGCGATGGCCGGAAACATCGCCGTCGGCCTTGTTCATTCGCGAGTGGGACGCGTGCGGTGGGCGGCGATAGACTGCCCGGGATTTCCGCCGTTCCAGGGCTTTGTTCCGTGAAGATGTGCCGAGCGCCGCGTTTGCCCATCCTGCTGGGCCTGTGCGCCTGCCTGTGGTTGTCGGCCTGCGATGCCGGGCGCAAGCCTGCTGCAGAGACCCGGGCCCAGACCACCTTGCCCGAGGCCGGCGACGGCGAGCACATGGTGTCGATGGACACGCCGGCACAGGCGCTCGCGCCGCCCTCGGCGCGGCGGCGCGCTTCGACCCACTGGCCGGAGGCCGCACTGGAGGCGGGCCAGGCCTGGGTCAGCTGCGACAGCGATTACGTCGGCCACGGCGATGGGCAGCCGCTGGTTTCACTGGCCCAGCCGGACGTCATTGCCGCGCTGAGCCCGTGCCGCGAGCCCGGGCTGGTCCGCGTGCGCTACGCCGGCAAGATCAATGCCGGCTTCACCGAACTGGCCTGGCGCGTGGCCGAGATCGCCGACCGGCAGGGCATCCACAAGCGCATCCTCGACCTGGATTCCAGCGGCGGCCAGGTGGAGGACGCGATCCGCGCCGGCGACGTGATCGGCGAGTCCGGCTGGACTATCTGGGTGCGCGAAGGCTCGGTCTGCCACAGCGCCTGCGTGTTCGTGCTGGCGGCCGGCGACAACCGCATGATTTCCGGCAAGGTGGGCATCCACCGGATGATGCGGATCAGCTCCAAGGCCAGCAGCCGCGCCGAGCTGGCGCAGGAGTTGCGCGAGGTCTACGACAACGTCAAGGCCTATCTGGAGCGCAACGGCGCGGCGGTGGCGCTGGCCGACCTGATGATGACCGTGCCCAACCGCCGCCTGCGCCTGCTTGGCCCGGACGAACTGGTGGCTTACGGACTGGACGGGCCGAACGCGGTGCAGGACGACCTCGACCGCATCCGCCTGGGGCGCAAGTGCGGCGAGGATTTCGTGCGTCGCCGCGATGCTTTCGCGGCGGCCTTCGACAGCCGTTGCCGGGTGCCCGATGCCAGCCTCGATGCGATGAACGAATGCGGGCTGAGCCTGCGCGGCGAGTTCGGTTTCCCGGATGCGGCCTGCAAGGCCGAGAGCCCGATGGCCGAGCTGGATGCCTGCGGCGAAGGCGGCGTGGCTTGCTTGCCGGTCCGGCCGCAGGACGAGGCCGCAGCCGCGGAGGCCGGCAGCGGCCATGCACCGGAGCCGGCACCGGTGGTCGGCGCGAAGGACACGCACGCGGCCTTGCCGTAGGCTGCAGTCTTCTTCGTCGCGGTGGAGGCTGGCATGTCGCTGGAAATCCGGATGTTGGCGTGGAGCATCGTGTTGGGCATCGTGCAGTTGCTGCTGGCATCGGCATGGGCCTCGTCCGAGCGCGGCCAGAAGTGGAACGCAAGTCCGCGCGATGGCGTTTCGGCGCCCCTGGGGCCGCTGGCCGGGCGTGCCGAGCGGGCATCGCGCAATTTCCTCGAAACCTTCCCGTTCTTTGCCGCGGCCGTGCTGGCGGTGGTGGCCACGGGGCGTACCGGAGTCCTCAGCGACTTGGGCGTGCAGCTGTATTTCTGGGCGCGGCTGGTCTACCTGCCCTTGTATCTGGGAGGCGTGCCGTGGGTGCGCAGCCTGGTCTGGGTCGCGTCGATGGCCGGGTTGGGGCTGGTGCTTTGGCCCTTGCTGGGGGCATGAACGGGCGCCCCTGATCCGGATCAAGGCGTGGCCGAGATGGCCGGTGCAGCATCGCAAGCTGGTCATGTCATGCAGGTGCGCGCAATGCAGGTGGATGTCGCGGTGATCGGAGCCGGCCCGGCCGGCCTGTGTTTTGCCAGATCGTTGGCGGGCAGCGGCTTGTCGGTGGCGCTGGTGGAGCCGCAATCGCGGCAGGCGTTGGCCGAGGCCGCGTTCGACGGCCGCGAAATCGCGCTGACCCATGCTTCGCGCACGTTGCTGGACCAGCTCGGCATCTGGGAGCACATCGACCCGGCCGAAATTTCGCCGTTGTGCGAGGCGCGGGTGATGAACGGGCCATCGCCGTTCGCGATGGTGGTGGCCGACGATGGCCATTCCCCGCGCGATCTGGGCTGGCTGGTGCCCAACCACCTGATCCGTCGCGCCGCGCATGCCGCCACCGAAGGTCAGGCCGGGCTGCACTGGTTCGACGGGGTGTCGGTGCGCGGCCTGTCCACTGACGCCGAGGGCGCGCACCTGCAGCTGTCCGATGGCCGCACGCTGGAAGCACGTCTGGCAGTGTCGGCCGACAGCCGGTTTTCGGGCACGCGCAGGATGATGGGCATCGGCGCGCGCATGCGCGATTTCGGCAAGACCATGCTGGTGTGCCGGATGGCGCACGAACAGCCGCACCACCACGCTGCGTGGGAATGGTTCGGTTACGGCCAAACGCTGGCATTGCTGCCGCTCAACGGCCACGTGGCGGGCGCGGTGCTGACCCTGCCTCAGCACGAGGTGGACAAACTGCTGGCGCTGGACGAGGCCGGGTTTTCGGAAGACATCACGCGCCGCTTCGACGGCCGCCTGGGGGCGATGCGGCAGGTCGGCACGCGCCATGCCTATCCGCTGGTGGCGACTTGGGCCCGGCGCTTCGTCGGTCGTCGCTACGCGTTGATCGGCGATGCCGCGGTCGGCATGCATCCGGTCACCGCGCACGGGTTCAATCTGGGCGTGCAGAGCCAGTGGCGCCTGGCCACGGTCGTGCTGGATGCGCATCGCAACGGCCGCGACATCGCAGGCGACGCGGTGCTGGGCGCCTACGAACGCGCGCACCGGCGTGCCGCCGAACCGGTCTATCTGGCCACGCAACTGGTGGTGGGCCTGTACACCGATGACCGCACGCCGGCGCGCTGGCTGCGCGATGCGACCTTGCGCGTGGCCGACCGCGTTGCGCCGTTCAAGCGCCTGCTGGCGGCCCAGCTGGTGCAGCCGGACCCGGGCGCCGGTGACGGCCCGCTGGCCGGGTTGCGCGCGTTGATCGGGCGCGCGGCCTGACGTCGCCATCCACGCGGGGCATGCCGGACCCGCGATGGATCGCGGAAGGTGGCGCGGTGCGTGTGGAAAAGCTCGGCGCCGCTGCCACGCATCAGGATGGATGCGTGGCCCTGTGCGGCCGCGGCCGGGCCGCCCAGGAAGTTCAAGCCGCGATGATGCGGATTCGCATGCCGTCCAGCTCGACGGTCTGGCCTGCGCGGATCTTGGCGGTCTTGCGCAGTTCCTGCACGCCGTCCACACGGACCTCGCCATTGGCGACGATGGCCTTGCCCTGACCGCCGCTGTCGGCGATGCCGGTGAGCTTGAGCAGTTGGTTCAGCTCGACGAAGTCGCGGTCCAGTTCGAAATCGATGATGTCCATGCACGGGTTCCGGTGACGGGCCGCGATTATCCGCCGCATGCGTGCCGCGTGGGGGACGTTTCGCAAACGGCGTCGTGTGTCGCGCGATACCGGGTTTGATCGCGTCTGGGCTGTCCGCGCAAACGGTGAGGGCGACGAGGGCGACGGGGCCGGCCGGCTTTCTTTCCGGTGGATTGCCGAAGCCTGCGTGGACATGGCCACGCAGATGTTCCCCGGGCAGCAGCGCTTCCGTTGGGGGGGGCGAAGCGTGATGCGCGGGTTCAATCGCGCTCGAATGCGCGCAGTTCCTCAAGCCGCAGTTTGGCCTTGCGCAGGCTGGCGCCGGTAACGCCATCGTCCATTGCCCTGGCCAGGCTTGGCCGGCGCGGATCGCGCGACCAGCGATGGAACGCCGCCGTCGCCACGAGCCCCAATGCGCCGATGCCCAGACCTGCCCATACCGTCTCCGGCGAGCGGGCATGCAGATCGACCCCGGCCAGCGCGGACAGGACGATGGCGATCGGCACCCACAGGAACCACCATGGCAGCCCGGCCACCATGCCGTTGACGATGTACAGGCGACGCACTTTCCCCAGTTGCTTCTGGAGCAGTTCGGTGAAGCCGGTGGCGTCGTGCATCCTGGCGTCTGGCGGGATGTCTGACGGGTGATTCGCCGCTGGGCGCGGATCGTCACATTCCGGCCACGCCGGGTGGGGGAGACTTGGCCTGCCTGAATGGAGCCGCGCGGCAGGTTTCGACAGCAGGCCCGGAATGCCGCACAATACGCGATTGCTTGCGCGCCCGTTCGAGGCGTCGCCCCCGGAGTCACCATGTCCCACGATACCCCTATGCCGCCGCGTTTCGCGGACCTCGGCCTGTCCGAGTCCGTCATGCAGGCCGTAGCCGATGTCGGTTACGAAACGCCTTCGCCCATTCAGGCGGCCACCATTCCCGCGTTGCTGGAAGGCCGCGACGTGCTCGGCACGGCGCAGACCGGCACCGGCAAGACCGCCGCTTTCGCCCTGCCGTTGCTGTCCCGGCTGGACCTGTCGCGCAGCGCGCCGCAGGTGCTGGTGCTGGCGCCCACGCGCGAACTGGCCATCCAGGTGGCCGAAGCCTTCCAGACCTATTCGGCTCACCTGCAGGGCTTTCGCGTGCTGCCGGTATACGGCGGCCAGGCCTATGGCCCGCAGTTGGCGGCCTTGCGCCGCGGCGCGCACGTCATCGTCGGCACGCCGGGCCGGGTGATCGACCACCTCGGGCGCGGCACGCTGGACCTGTCCAGCTTGTCGGCGCTGGTGCTGGACGAAGCCGACGAGATGCTGCGCATGGGCTTCATCGACGACGTCGAGAAGGTGCTGGCCGCGCTGCCCGAACAGCGCCAGGTGGCCCTGTTCTCGGCGACGATGCCGCCGCAGATCCGGCGCATGGCCCAGACCTACCTGCGCGACCCGGTGGAAGTCACCATCGCCGCCAAGACCACCACGTCGGCCAACATCCGCCAGCGCTACTGGTACGTCAGCGGCCTGCACAAGCTCGATGCGCTGACCCGCATCCTCGAGGTCGAGCCGTACGACGCGATGATCGTGTTCGCCCGCACCAAGGCCGCCACCGAAGAGCTGGCCGGCAAGCTGCAGGCACGCGGACTGGCGGCGGCGGCGATCAACGGCGACATGCAGCAGGCCCAGCGCGAGAAGACCATCCAGCAGCTCAAGGACGGCAAGCTGGACATCCTGGTGGCCACCGACGTGGCCGCGCGCGGCCTGGACGTGGAACGCATCACCCACGTGGTGAACTACGACATCCCCTACGACACCGAAAGCTACGTGCACCGCATCGGCCGCACGGGCCGCGCCGGCCGCCAGGGCGATGCGATCCTGTTCGTCACCTCGCGCGAGAAGGGCATGCTGCGCCAGATCGAGCGCGCCACCCGCCAGCCGATCGAAGAGATGGCGCTGCCCAGCGTGGATGCGGTCAACGACATCCGGGTGAGCAAGTTCCTCGAGCGCATCGGCACCGCGCTGGGTGCCGAAGACCTGGAGTTCTATCGCGGTCTGGTGCGCCGGTTCGAGCAGGAGCACGACGCCTCGCCGATCGACGTGGCGGCCGCGCTGGCGAGCCTGCTGCAGGGCGACGAGCCGTTCCTGCTGGAAGCCCGCGAGCCGGCCCCGCGCATGCGCCGCGAGCGCGATGCCGTTGCCCCGGTGCGTGGCGATTGGACGCCTTCCGCGCCGGCCCGCGCGCCGCGTCCGCCGCGCCGCGAACCGGCCGACGATGCCGAAGCCGCGCGGCCTGCCCGCCGTGCCGATGCCGAACCGCAGGGCGCCGACGAACGCCGCGAGCGCAAGCCGCGCGAGGAAGCCGAGTTCGGCATGGACACCTTCCGCATCGACGTCGGCCATGCGCACGGCGTGAAGCCGGCCAACATCGTCGGCGCCATCGCCAACGAGGCCGGGCTGGAAGCGCGCTACATCGGCCGTATCGACATCCACGACGACTACAGCACCGTCGACCTGCCCGAAGGCATGCCGAAGGAGCTGCAGACGCACCTGAAGAAGGTCTGGGTGTCCGGCCAGCAGCTCAACCTGCGGCACCACGATGCGTCGGGCGAGGCATCGTCGCGGCCGTTCAAGCCGCGCGCCACGCGTGGCCCGAAGCCGATGGGCGGCGGGCCGGCCCGGCGCAAGCCTGCGGGAGCGCCCCGGCGCGGGCGCGAGTGAGCGCACGCAGATATCGATGTGTTGCGTGGTGGCCGATCAATCGGCCGTCGTGCTTTCCGCTCTCGGGGTTTCCGCTCGTGCCGGCGGCACCAGCGGCACGCGCCGCCAACGTTCCAGCAGTGGCTGCAGGAACACGGCGGCGAGGATGATCGCCACGCCCAGGTAGAACAGTGGCGTCAGTTGGCGCTGCTCGCCCAGCAGCAAGGCCGCCAGCACGATCGCGTAGACCGGTTCGAGGTTGGTGATCAGCTGCACGGCATAGGCGTTGAGCTGGCGCAGTGCCACCAGTACCAGCGCGAACGGCAGCAGCGTGCAGGCCAGCGACAGGGCCAGCAGCAGGCCGAAGTCGTGCAGGCTCGGTAGCGCGAACGGATTGCCGGCAAAAGCAGGGAACACCACCGGCATCAGCGGCGCCAGCGCGGTCAGCAGCACGGTGCCGGTGCCCAGTTCCAGCGCGGTGACGGTGAGCGGGTCGGCACCGGACACGTAGCGCTTGTTGAGCGAGCCGAAGATGGCCACGAGCAGCGCCGACAACGCGCCCACCGCGATGCCGGCGCGCATGCCGTGCGGCACGCCGCCCACCACCAGCGCCACGCCCGGCAGCACCGCGATGCCCAGCGCCAGTTCGCGCGGCGCGAACGGCCGTCTGGCCACCCACGGTTCGATCAGCGAGGTGAAGGCCGGCGCCAGCGCGATGCAGGTGGCGGCCACCGACGCATTGGCCAGCTTGATCGCCCCGTAGAACGTGAGCCAGTG
>JADHEF010000785.1_pt1 | contig 26919 bp, 24 predicted proteins | sample 8952391 | NCBI WGS metagenome assembly JADHEF01 (sample SAMN16124439, study PRJNA663245) | bioreactor sludge metagenome | isolation source: sludge (nitrite) | place: India:Bengaluru | collected 2019-02-28 | reverse complement strand
GCGTACGGATACCACACCGAACGGGTGGTGCGCGACCTGCACCGCACCGATGCCCAGCGCGGTCAGCCCCCACGGGCCGAGGCTGCGCACGAGTTCGATGCGCCCGGCATCGCGGTTGACCGTGAGTGGATGGCGGGTGGCGATGAGTCTGCGGAGCATGTCGTGGTTCTGGTGGTGGCAATCTGCGATGCGGGCGGACCACCCGCACGGGCGCCCATTCTGCATTGGCGGAAACGAAGACGGGCGGCATGCTTGCGCATGCCGCCCGTGCGGGACCTGCCGGTCTGTCAGGCTTCGGGGCCTTCGTGGAACACCGGTTCGGCGGGCAGCTTGCCGTCGGCTTCGTCGGCCGGCTCGTTGCCGGGGATCATGTAGCTCTTCCGGTAGCCATACAGGAAGTACACGACCAGGCCGATGGCGGCCCAGCCGAAGAACAACGCGATGGTGTAGACCGACAGGTTGACGAACAGCAGGATGCAGCCGGCGATGGCGAGGATGCACACCGGCCACGCGAACGGCGTGCGGAACGGGCGCGGCCGGTTGGGCTGGCGCACGCGCAGTACCAGCACGCCGATGGACACCATGATGAAGGCGAACAGGGTGCCGGAGTTGGAGATGTCGGCCAGCACGCCCACCGGGAACATCGCCGAGAACAGCGACACCGCGATGCCGGTGATGATGGTGATGATGTGCGGCGTGCTGAACTTCGGGTGGATCTTCGACAGGCGGGCCGGCAGCAGGCCATCGCGCGACATCGTGAAGAAGATGCGGGTCTGGCCGTAGATCATCATCAGGATGACGGTGGGCAGGGCCAGCGCGGCGACGATGCCGATGGCGTTGCCCATCAGCGGGTGGCCGAGCACGCGCAACACGTGGGCCAGCGGCTCGTGGCTGCATACCAGCGGCTCGTGATCGCCAACCACGGCGGCGCAGGCCGCGGCGAACTCCTTGCTGCCCGGCGGGATCGCGTTGCCGGCGGCATCAAACAGCGGCTGCGCGCCCATCGCGCCTACCGCGCCGTAACCGACGAACAGGTAGAAGATGGTGCAGACGGTCAGCGAGCCGATCAGGCCGATCGGGATGTTGCGGTTCGGATTCTTGGTTTCTTCCGAGGCGGTGGACACCGCATCGAAGCCGACGTAGGCGAAGAAGATCGACGCCGCCGCACCCAGCACGCCGACGCCGCCCATTGGGCTGCCCCAGCCGGTCGGGAAGAAGGGCTGGAAGTTGGCGTCCTGCGCGGCCGGCACCGCGATGGCAATGAACACGGTCAGCGCGATGATCTTCAGCGATACCAGCACCGCGTTGACCCAAGCGCTCTTGCTGGTGCCCAGCACCAGCAAGCCGGTGATCACCAGCGAGATCACGCAGGCCAGCAGGTTGAACATGCCGCCGCCCTGCGGGCCGACCTTGAGGTACTCGGGCAAGCCCACCCCGGCACTGCTCAGCAGGCCGTTCATGTAGCCCGACCAGCCCACCGCCACCGCGCCGGCGGCGACCGCGTATTCGAGCACCAGCGCCCAGCCGACGATCCACGCCAGCAATTCGCCCAGCACGCCGTAGGTGTAGGTGTAGGCCGAGCCGGATACGGGCACCATGGCCGCCAGTTCGGCGTAGGCCAGCGCCGCCAGCGCGCACACCACGGCGGCGATGATGAAGGCGACCATCAGGCCGGGGCCGGCTTTCTGCCCGGCTTCGGCGGTGAGCACGAAGATGCCGGTGCCAATCACCGCGCCGATGCCCAGCAAGGTCAGTTGCAGCGCTCCCAGCTGCCGTTTCAGCGCTTTCTTTCCCGCGGTTTCGAGAATTTTGTCGAGCGGTTTGACGCGCCAGAAAAGCATCGAGAACTCCCTAGTGGCAATGTGGCTTGAAGGCTGCCTGAACAAGGCAGGACCGTCGAACCTTACCCGCCGGGGGGCGGTCACACAAGCGACATGGGGCATGGGTATCGGCAAGAATGCGGAGTTTCACCGTGGCGGTGCACGCTGGCACCGGGGGAGGGCGAATGACGACCGATTCACTGGGCTTGCAGCTTGATGTCTACCGCGAACGCTGGCCCGCACAGGCAGCCGAATGTGCGGATTTCCTGGCCTTGCTGGACGGGCCGGGCGTCGACCCGTTCACGCGCGAGCGTCTGGAAGGCCATTTCACCGGCAGTGCCTGGCTGGTCAGCGGCGACGGCCTGCGCGTGCTGCTGACCCATCACCGCAAGCTGGGGCGGTGGCTGCAGTTGGGCGGACATGCAGATGGCGACCGCGACTTGGCGCGGGTAGCCCTGCGCGAGGCGGAGGAGGAATCCGGGCTGCCCGATTTGAGCGTCGAAGGCGGGGCCATCTTCGACGTGGACCGCCACTGGATTCCCGGACGGGGCGACGTGCCGGGGCACTGGCACCATGACGTGCGTTACGTGGTGCGCGCCACCGGCAGCGAGGCCTACGCGGTCGGCGAGGAGTCGCTCGATCTGGCATGGCGCGAGGTGGCCGACATCGCGGCCGATCCCGCTTCGGACGCATCGCTGCGGCGCATGGCGCAACGCTGGCTGGCGAGTTCGCAGGATTGATCCGAAGGCGGCCGGCCGATGGGCCGGCCGCCGATCGCCCGAAAACAAGCCGCCCGCGCAGTACGCGGGCGGCTTGGCGTCACATCGTTGGGGCGATGATCAATACAGCACGCGGGTGCGCAAGGTGCCCGGGACGGCGGCCATCGCCGCACGCAGCTCCGCCACTTGGGCCTCGCTGGCCGCCACGTCGATGACCACGTAACCCAGCTTGGGGTCGGTGCGCAGGAACTGGCCATTCACGTTGACGTGCAGGGCCGAGAAGATTTCGTTGATGCGCGACAGCACGCCGGGAACGTTGCGGTGGATGTGCAGGATGCGGCGGCTGTCCTCGTGCTCGGGCAGGGTCACTTCGGGGAAGTTGACCGCCGAAAGCGTGCTGCCGTTGTCGCTGTAGCGCACCAGTTTGGCGGCCACTTCCACGCCGATGTTTTCCTGCGCTTCCAGCGTGCTGCCGCCCACGTGCGGGGTCAGGATCACGTTGTCGTGGCTGCGCAGCGGGGATTCGAATTCGTCGCCGTTGCCCTTGGGCTCCACCGGGAACACGTCGATCGCCGCGCCCGCCAAGTGTCCGGAGGTCAGTGCCGCATCGAGTGCCGCGATGTCCACCACCGTGCCGCGCGAGGCATTGATCAACTGCGCGCCGGGCTTTGTCACCGCCAGCTGCTCGGCGCCGATCATGTCCTTGGTGGACGGGGTTTCCGGCACGTGCAGGGTGACCACGTCCGAACGTGCCAGCAAATCCTCCAGGCTGCTGGCCGGCTGGGCATTGCCGAGGGCCAGCTTGGTCTCGATGTCGTGGTAGATCACCTGCATGCCCATCGCCTCGGCCAGCACGCCGACTTGGGTGCCGATGTGGCCGTAGCCGACGATGCCCAGGGTCTTGCCGCGTACTTCGTGGCTGCCGGCCGCCGACTTGGACCAGCCGCCGCGGTGGCATTGCGCACTCTTCTGCGGGATGCCGCGCACCAGCATGATCGCCTCGGCGATGACGAGTTCGGCCACCGAGCGGGTGTTGGAATAGGGTGCGTTGAACACAGGGATGCCGGCCAGCTCGGCCGCTTCCAGGTCCACCTGGTTGGTGCCGATGCAGAAGCAACCTACCGCAATCAGGCGTTTGGCGCGGGCCAGCACCTCGGCATTCAGCTGGGTGCGCGAGCGGATGCCGACGATGTGCGCCTCGGCGATGCGTTCGATCAGTTCGTTCTCGGGCAGCGACTTGGCGTGCAGCTCGATGTTGGTGTAGCCGGCGGCGCGGAAGGTTTCGACGGCGGTGGGGCTGACGCCTTCCAGCAGCAGCACGCGGATGTCCTGCTTGGGGAAGGAGGTCTTCTTGTCGGTCATGGCAACAGTTCGCGGAAGGGGAAACCGGGTGGCCGCGTGCAGGCGCGGCAAGGCCGGCCAGTATCGCGCCGATGCCCGGCCAAGGCGACAGCGGTTGCATCTGCATCGATGTCCGTCGGCTGGACGCGGCGCGGCGCGGCTGGCACGCTGGCGCCCCCGCATTGCACCGGTACCGTTGTCCCATGAGCGATCCGCGCGTACAGGCCCTGCTGCAGGCCGTGCCGTCCCTGCGCCTGAAGACCGACCCTGCCGATCTCGAACACTACGGCCGCGATTGGACCCGGCGCTGGGTTCCCGACCCGCTGGCCATCGCGTTGCCGGCCACGGTGGAGGAAGTGCAGGCCATCGTGCGCTGGGCCAACGAACACGCCATCGCCATCGTGCCGTCCGGCGGCCGCACCGGCCTGTCCGGCGGCGCCGTGGCCGCGCACGGCGAGCTGGTGCTGAGCCTGGAGCGCATGAACAAGGCGCTGTCCTTCGATGCCATCGACCGTACCCTGAGCGTGCAGGCCGGCATGGCGCTGGAGGCGCTGCACAACGAGGCGAAGGAACACGGCCTGATCTATCCGGTGGATTTCGCCTCGCGCGGTTCGTGTTCGATCGGCGGCAACATCGCCACCAACGCCGGCGGCATCCGGGTGATCCGCTACGGCAACACCCGCGAGTGGATCGCCGGGCTGAAAGTGGTCACCGGCGCCGGCGAGGTGCTGGAGCTCAACAACGCGCTGGTCAAGAATTCCAGCGGTTACGACCTGCGTCACCTGTTCATCGGCGCGGAAGGCACGCTCGGCATCGTGGTCGAGGCCACGGTGAAGCTGACCGACCCGCCGCCGCCGACCAACGTGATGCTGCTGGCGCTGCCCTCGTTCGACGTGTTGATGCAGGTGTTCGCCGCTTTCCGCTCGCGGCTGCAGCTGGAAGCCTTCGAATTCCTCACCGACGTGGCGCTGAAGCATGTGCTCGCCCACGGCGCGCAGAACCCGTTCGAACAGATCCACCCTTATTACGTGGTGACCGAATACGCCACCGGCGACGAAAGCCGCGAGGCGGCGGCGCTGGCCGCGTTCGAGTACTGCATGGAGCAGGACTGGGTGCTGGACGGGGTTATCAGCCAGAGCGAGGCACAGGCGCAGCAGCTGTGGCGCCTGCGCGAAGGCATCACCGAGAGCGTGGCGCGCTACGTGCCCTACAAGAACGACATCTCGGTGCGACTGTCGGTGATGCCGGCCTTCCTTGCCGAAACGCAGGCGCTGCTCGGCCAAGCCTACCCGCATTTCGAGGTGGTGTGGTTCGGCCACATCGGCGACGGCAACCTGCACATCAACGTGCTCAAGCCCGAGGACATGGCGCAGGACGAGTTCGTGCGCCAGTGCGAGCAGGTCACCAAGCTGCTGGCCGCGGCGCTCAAGCGCCACGGCGGCAGCATCTCGGCCGAGCACGGCATCGGGCTGGTCAAGAAGCCGTATCTGGCCAGCACCCGCAGCGAGGCGGAAATTGCCATCATGCGCGGCATCAAGCGTGTGCTCGACCCCAACGGCCTGATGAATCCGGGCAAGCTGTTCGACGCCTGAGCGGGGCCGCGGTTCAGCCGTCGCTGACCGGTTCCCGGTTACGCTGCATCCCCTTCGTCCGCCGGCTTCTCCCGTCCATGTTCCGACGCCTCGCACTGCTTGCCTGCCTGTCCCTGCCGCTGCCCGTGCTGGCGGCCAGTTTTGCCGGTACCACGGCCGGCGGCTTGTCGGCGTCTTCCGGTTCGACATCGGCCGCGGCCAAGGTAGTGCGCGCGGCGCGCGACGATGCGGCCGCCTACGTGGCCAGCGATGGACGCATCCGCGGTGCCAGGCTCGAAGCGGCACTGCGCAGCCTGCGCGAAAGCGGCGATGCAGCCCGTCGGGCCAGCGACATGGAACTGGCCCGCGCCATCCTGGCGCAATGAGTCCCGGCCGGCGCTCGGGCCGGTGATCGGGTCTGCCCGCAAGCGCGGCCTGTTGTGCGCGTGGGCCTTGTCGTGCGCGGGTTTGCCCGGCAATGCGATGGCCTTGCATCTGTCCACGCGCGCCAGCGGCCTCGGCCCGGAGCAGGTTGGCGCGGCCGAGGCCTTGTATGCCGATGTCACGGCACGCCTGCCGCCGCGCTGGCGCGATGCACTCGGCGAGGTGGTCGTGGAGTGGCGGAGCGACATGCGCGGCGAGGTCGTCGGACGCAGCCGGGGCACGCGGCAGCATGGGCGCTTGGTGCTGGACCTGCGCTTGCTCGACCCATCGGCATCGCTGGCCGGCCAGCCGGCCGATGCATTGGCCCGGCGCACGCTGGTGCACGAGCTGGCCCACTTGTACGACCGCTCCGCACAGGGCGGCCTGTCGCGCGACCCGCGCTTGCTCGATCTGGCCGGCTGGCAACGTCGCCCGTGGCGTTGGGCCGGACGTGGCACGAACGCGATGCGCGACCGCAGCCCGGATCTCTACGAACTGACCCGTCCGACCGAATTCGTCGCGGTCAACCTCGAGGATTTCGTGCTCGATCCGCAATACGCCTGCCACCGGCCGCAGCTGGCCGGGTATTTCGCGGCGCGTTTCGGATTGCCCGATCCGGCCTTGGCTTGCCGCTCGGGCCTGCCCTTGCTGGATGCCGGAGAAGGCGGCCGGCTGTCCGTGATGCAGCTGGACCCGGAGCGAGTGGCCGGCATCGATTACCTGTTCGCCGAAGGCAACGACACTCCGATGAGCCATTGGGGCCACGCGATGCTGCGGCTGGTGATCTGCGCCCCCGGCCGGCCGCGTGGGCCGGATTGCCGGCTCGATTTGGCCTGGCATCGGGTGATTTCCTTCCGCGCTTTCGTCGACGACGTGCAGGTATCGAGTTGGCGCGGGCTGACCGGGCGTTATCCGTCGCGTTTTTACGTGCTGCCGCTGGACCGGGTGGTCGACGACTACACCCGCACCGAGTTGCGCGGCCTGCGTTCGCTGCCGTTGCGGCTGGACCACGGCGAAATCGCCGGCCTGCTGCAACGCGCGGCGCAACTGCAATGGAGTTACGACGGCCGCTATTTCTTCCTGTCCAACAACTGCGCGGTGGAAACGTGGAAGCTGCTGCACGACGGCGTGCCGCGGCTGGCGGCATTGCCGCTGGGCGGCATCACGCCGACCGGCCTGCTGCGCCGGCTCACCCGCACCGGCGTGGCCGACGCATCCGTGCTGGATGACCCACGGCAGGCGCGCAAGCTGGGCTACGTGTTCGATGCGGCCAGCGCGCATTACCAGGCCATGTTCGACGTGGTGCGTGGCACGCTGGCTGTGCCGCAGCACACCGTCGTGCAATGGCTGGACCTGCCGCCGGAACGGCGCGCGCGCTGGATAGGGCAGGCCGACATCAAGGCCAGTGCCGCCCTGCTGCTGCTCGAAGAAGCCGCGCAACGGCGGGCCGAGTTGCAGGCCCGCAGTGCGCTCAAGCGACGCTGGCTGTCGGGGTCGCGGAAGGAGCTGCCGCCGGCGTTGCGGGCCTTGTTCGACGAAGAAGGGCTGGCCGGGCGCCCGGCCGAACTGGCCGGTGGCGGCTACGGCTTGCCGCAGGCGGATGAGGTGACGCGCATCGAAGCGGAGCTGGATGTGCGCAATGCCACATTCGGCGACGCAGCGGAAGCGTCGTGGCGCCGCCAGTTGGAAGCCTTGCTGCCGGAAGCCGAACGGGCCCGCCTGCACGGCATCGATGCCAATCTGGATGCGATAGGCCAGCGCCTGCGCCACTTGCACGAAGCGGCGGGTGGCCCGCCGCTCGTGATGTCCGCGGATCAACCGGCAAAGGCCACAACCTGGCCCTCGCCGTGAGCGGGCTTGCCTGGTTTACTCGGTGGCGCGGCCGCCGAATTCGCCGGTGTCGGTGTTGACCAGGATGCGTTCGCCGGAGCCGACGTACTCGGGCACCATGATCTCGATGCCGGTGGACAGCTTGGCCGGCTTGGGCCGCTTGGTGGCGGTGCCACCCTTGAGCTCCGGTGGCGTCTCGATGACCTCAAGCGTCACGTACTGCGGCAGCTGCAACGCCACCGGCTGCTCGTCGATCACCTGCACGTAGCAGCCGCTCAGGCCGTCGGTGATGTAGCCGGCATCGTCGCCCACCACGTCGGCATCGAGCGTGTACGGGGTGTAGTCCTCGTCGTCGAGGAACACGAAGGCATCGCCGTCCTTGTACGAGAAGGTGGACTGGCGGCGCAGCAGCTCGACTTCTGTCAGGTTGTCGTCGGCGTCGAAGCTGGCGTCCAGCTTGGCGCCGCCGGGCACCGAATACATGATGAAACGGAAACGCACGTTGCCGCCGCGGCCCTGCGGCGAGCTGCGTTCGATGTCGCGGATCTGGTAGACGCCGTTGTTGTATTCGACGACGTTGCCTTTCTTGATGTCGCTGGCTTTCATGGAATGGATCGCTGGAGTGGTAAGGGTTACTTGGGCTGGAGGCGCACCGCGCCGTCAAGACGGATCGTCTCGCCGTTGAGGTAGCGGTTGCGCAGGATGAAGGCGACGGTGTCGGCGAACTCGTCCGGCTGGCCGAGCCGTGAAGGGAAGGGGATCGAGGCCGAAAGCGACTGCTGCACCGCCTCGGGCATGCCGTCCACCATCGGCGTCCAGAAGATGCCGGGTGCGATGGTCATCACCCGGATGCCGAAGCGGGACAGCTCGCGCGCCATCGGCAAGGTCATGCCGACCACGCCGCCCTTGCTGGCGGCATACGCGGCCTGGCCGATCTGGCCTTCGTAGGCAGCTACCGAGGCGGTGTTGACGATGACGCCGCGCTCGCCGTCCTCGCCCGGCGCATTGCGCTGCATCAGGTCGGCGGCGGCCTTGGCGACGTTGAAGCTGCCCACCAGGTTGACCAGCACGGTGGTGCGGAAGGTGGTCAGCGGCATCGGGCGGCTGTTGCCGTGCTCGTCCTTGCCGAGCACGCGGCCCGCGCCGAGGATGCCGGCACAGTTGATGGCTGCATTGAGCCCGCCCAGCACGTCGTGCGCGGCGGCAACGCTGCTGGCCACGTCGGCCTCGTCGGTGACGTCGGTATGCAGATAGCAGGCATTGGCCGCACCGAGCAGGGCGATGGCTTCCGCGCCCTTGGCATCGTTGACGTCGAGCAGCGCGACCTTGCCGCCGTCGGCGACGATGCGCCGGGCCACGGACAGGCCGAGGCCGGAAACCCCGCCGGTGACGAGCGCACAGATGGAATCGGCTTGCATGAAGGCATCCTTCGGCCCTGAACAAGCCGGCATTCTAGCCGACGGCGGCTCCGCTTCCGGTCAGCATCGCCGGAGTTCGCGATGCTACAATTGATAATTGTTCCCAATTGGGTGTCGCACGTTGGATCGTCCAGTTCCGCTGTCCGGGCTGCCGCTGCACCGGCCGGCCATCATCGAGTCGGTCGAGGACCGCGCCCCGGGCGACGTGATCGCCCGCCGCCTGCGCGAGTTGGGTTTCGTCCATGGCGAACCGGTCCGGGTGGTAGCGGCCGGGCCGGTGGGTGCCGAGCCGCTGCTGGTGCAGATCGGCTACACGCGCTTTGCCTTGCGCCGGGCCGAGGCCGCGCGGGTCATGGTGCGCGACGAGGTGGTGGAGCATGAAAGCGATGCGGCCGAAGGCGTGACCGACGAATCCGCGCAGGCGGTGGCCGCGGAAGCGGCGGAAAGGAGCCCGGCATGAGTGACAACACCCTGCGCCTGGCGCTGATCGGCAACCCCAACTGCGGCAAGACCGCGTTGTTCAACCGGCTCACCGGCAGCCGCCAGAAGGTGGCCAACTATGCCGGTGTGACCGTCGAACGCAAGGAAGGCCGGCTGGTGTCGCCCTCGGGTCGTTCATGCGTGGTGCTCGACCTGCCCGGCGCCTACAGCCTCAGCCCGGCGAGCCTGGACGAGGCTGTGGCCCGTGACATCTGCCGCGGCACCTATCCGGGCGAACCGAAACCCGATGCGCTGGTGTGCGTGATCGACGCGACCAATCTGCGCCTGCACCTGCGTTTCGTGCTGGAAGTGCGCGAACTCGGCCTGCCGATGATCGTCGCGCTGAACATGGCCGACGCCGCCCGTCGGCGCGGTATCCGCATCGACCGCGCAGCGCTGGAGCGCGAATTCGGCGTGCCGGTGATCGAAACCGTCGCGGTGCGCCGCGACGGCGCGAAGGCCTTGCTGGCGGCGATCGACGCGCTGGCGTCCGGCCTCGAACCGCCGAAGCACCGGCTTGCTCCCGGTGCCGACATCCATGCCGAGACGCGTCGCCTGCTCGCGCTCGCGGTGGAAATGCCGCGCCGCACCGCGCACATCGACGACGCGCTGGACCGCTGGCTGCTGCACCCGGTGTTCGGCCTGCTGACCTTGGCCGTGGTGATGTTCCTGATTTTCCAGGCGGTGTATGCGTGGGCAACGCCACTGATGGACCTGATCGATGTCGGCACCAAGTGGCTCGGGGCGCAGGCTGCCGCGATCTTGCCGGAAGGTCCGCTCGCCAGCCTGGTCGTGGACGGCGTCATCGCGGGCATGGGCGGCGTGGTGGTGTTCCTGCCGCAGATCCTGATCCTGTTCGCCTTCATCCTCGCGCTGGAGGAATCGGGTTACTTGCCGCGCGCGGCTTTCCTGCTGGACCGGATGATGGCCTCGGCAGGTTTGTCCGGGCGTTCGTTCATCCCGCTGCTGTCCAGCTTTGCCTGCGCGATCCCCGGCATCATGGCCACGCGCAGCATCCAGGACCCGCGCGACCGTCTGGCCACGATCCTCGTTGCGCCGCTGATGACCTGTTCGGCGCGGCTGCCGGTGTATGCGCTGTTGATCGGCGCCTTCATCCCGCAAAAAACCGTGCTGGGCGTGTTCAACCAGCAGGGGTTGGTGCTGTTCGGCCTGTATGCGGCGGGCGTGGTCAGTGCCTTGCTGGTGGCGTGGACGATGAAGCGCTGGCGCCGCGACCGTCACGAACATCCGCTGATGCTGGAGTTGCCGTCCTACCGCCTGCCCAATCCGCGCGACCTGATGATCGGCCTGTGGGAGCGCGCGGTGATCTTCCTCAAGCGCGTGGGCGGGATCATCCTCGCGCTGACCATCCTGCTGTGGTTTCTGCTGTCCTTCCCGGCGCCGCCCGAGGGCGCCACGCTGCCGCCCATCGACTACAGCCTGGCCGGCCGCATCGGCCATGCGCTGGCTTTCGTGTTCGCGCCGCTCGGCTTCAACTGGCAGATCTGCATCGCATTGATCCCCGGCCTGGCCGCGCGCGAGGTCGCGGTGGCGTCGTTGGCCACGGTGTATGCACTGTCGGCGGCCGACGACGATGCCGCCGCGCAGGCCTTGTCGCCGCTGATCCACGATGGCTGGTCGCTGGCGACCGCGCTCTCGCTGCTGGTCTGGTACATCTATGCACCGATGTGCATCTCCACGCTGGCCACGATCCGGCGCGAGACCAATTCGTGGAAGCAGACCTGTTCGCCATGGCATATCTGGCTTCGATGTTGACGTACCAGATCGTTTCGCGGCTGGCGGGGGCTTGATCCGATGAGCAGTTCGATGTTCCTTCAATATGCCGTCATCGCGCTGGCCGTGCTGGTCAGTGCGGGCGTCGTGGCAAAGAAGCAGTTTCCCGACGCCGTGCGGCGCCTGCGTGCGGCAGTGGCCTTGCCCCTGATTCGCCAGACGCATGTCCCGCGGTTGCAGGCCCTTGGCCGCCGCATTGCGCCGCCGGCCGGCAGCGGCGGCGCGTCCTGCTGCGGTGGCTGCGACAATTGCGGACCGGACGGGCACTGATCTGCCCATGAAGTGGCCAGGTTGTCCCTGGCGGCCAAGGCGTTTTTTGCCGGGAATCAGTTTCGCCTCGGTATTGCGGGAATGCGCGTGCTTGCCGGCAGACGTTGAACAAGCAACGATGGCGTCTTGCCGGATGCGAAAACGGCGGCAACGCTTTCGCGCTGCCGCCGTCCATTCTTGCGGGCGAAGCGGATTACTTTTTCGCTTCGTCCTTGGCCTTCTCGGCGGCATCCTTGGCTTCGCCGGCCTTGTCCTTGGCCGCATCCGCCAGGTCCTGTGCCTTGTCGGCAGCCTTGCCGGCGGCATCGGCCATGGCATCCTTGGTGGCGGCGCTGGCATCGGTCGCGGCGTCCTTGGCTGCATTGGCCGCGTCCCGCGCGGCGGCATCGGTGGCGGCAGCGGCATCCTGCGCCGCCTGCCCGGCGGCATCGGCCGCATTCTGGGCGTCCTGCTTGGCTTGATCGGCCGAGGGGCTGTTGCATGCGCTCAGGGCCGCGACGATGCCGGCCAGCAGCAGGGACGAACGGATTTTCATGGGCTTGCTCCTTGGGTGGGTTTGCCCATGCAATCTATGTCAGCGGATGTTCAGAGCGCGTAAAAGAAAACCGCCGGCAAAAGCCGGCGGTTTTCGATGCTGCAAAGCGCGAGAAGTTATTACTTCTTGGCTTCTTCGGCAGCCGGAGCGGCAGCGGCGTCAGCCGGAGCAGCGGCCGGAGCGGCAGCGTCGGCAGCCGGAGCGGCAGCGGCGTCGGCCGGAGCAGCGGCGGCGTCGGCCGGAGCGGCCGGGGCAGCAGCGGCGTCGGCAGCGGTAGCGGCCGAATCAGCAGCGGCCTGGGCGTCGGCAGCAGCGGTATTGGCGTCGGCAGCGGCGTCGGCGGCCGGCTCACTCTTCGAGCACGCGGCCAGGGCGACACCCAGGGCCAGCGCGATCAGCAGCTTGTTGATGCTCATTTTGCAATCCTCGTCGTGTTTGTTTTGGCAACGCGCTATTGCGCGCCGGGGACATGATGACGCGCTCATAACGGGTGTCAAGCGCATCCGCAGTCATTTTCGTGAATAGGCGTTAAAGGTCTTTCAAATCAATTCGATAGCAAGCGCAGTGGCTTCACCGCCGCCGATGCAGAGCGAGGCGATGCCGCGCTTGCCGCCACGCTTGCGCAAAGCGTTGAGCAGGGTGACCACCAGACGCGCGCCGGATGCCCCGATCGGGTGGCCCAATGCGCAGGCACCGCCGTTGACGTTGATCCTCGCGTGGGGAATGCCCAGCTCGCGGATGGGTGCCATGGCGACGACGGCAAACGCTTCGTTGATCTCGAACAGGTCGACATCGGACACGCTCCAGCCGGCCTTGTCGAGCACGTTGCGGATGGCGCCGATGGGGGCGGTGGTGAACCACTCCGGTTCCTGCGAGTGGGTGGCATGGGCAACGATCCGTGCCAGTGGCTGCAGGCCGCGGCGGCCGGCTTCGTCCGCGCTCAACAGCACCGTGGCGGCGGCACCGTCGGAAATGCTCGACGAACTGGCGGCGGTGACGGTGCCGTCCTTGCGGAAAGCCGGGCGCAGGGTCGGGATCTTGTCGATGCTGGATTTGCCGGGCTGTTCGTCCATCGCATGCTCGACTTCGCCCTTGCGGCCGCTCACCTTGACCGGAACGATCTCGTCGGCGAATGCGCCCGCAGCCTGCGCGGCCTGCGCGCGCTTCACCGATTCGATCGCGTAGGCGTCCTGATCTTCGCGGGTGAAACCGTACTTGGCGGCAGTGGCCTCGGCGAACACGCCCATGGCCTGTCCGTCGTAGGCATTGGTGAGGCCGTCGAAGGCCATGTGGTCCACCGCCTGGAAATTGCCGTAGCGGTTGCCCGTGCGCGAGTTGGGGATCAAGTGCGGGGCATTGGTCATCGACTCCATGCCGCCGGCCACGACGATCGAGGCCGAGCCTGCCTTGATCAGGTCGTGGGCCAGCATGATGGCTTTCATGCCCGAGCCGCATACCTTGTTGATGGTGGTGGCACCGACGGAGAACGGGATGCCGGCAGTCACGGCAGCCTGCCGTGCCGGCGCCTGGCCGAGGTTGGCCGGCAGCACGCAGCCCATGATCACCTCGGACACGTCGTCTGCCGGAATGCCTGCCTGGGCAAGGGCGGCGGCGATGGCGGTGGCGCCCAATGCCGGGGTGGGCACGCCGGTGAACTGGCCGAGGAAAGAGCCGATGGCGGTGCGCTTGGCACCGGCGATGACGATGTCCGACATGGGGGTTCCCGTTGCTGTGCTGAGTCTCCGGATTATCGGCGTCTGCCCGCGGGCATGCCACCGGCCCTTGGTCCAATGGCATCGCGCCGGGTAATGCCCCCGCGGCTGCGCGTTTTGCGGTATATCCGCAGCGGGGAGCCGACTTTGTGTCGGGTCATGTCGATCGGGGGTCAATGCATGCATCTTCGCGCCGGAGTATGTCGTCGCTCTTTCGAGCGGTCCTTTCGTCCCGTCCTGCTGGCCGCAGCCGTTGCGTTGGCGTTGTCCGCGTGCGGTGGCGGGGGTGGGACGAAGTCGAATCCGCCGGCCGCGACGACGGGCAATCCGGGCGGTTTCACTCCCACGGTGGCCGTCGATGCCGGATTGACCTCGGTCAATCCGCCTTCCGTGCCGGCGCAGGCGGCGGCCGCCACGCTGCCGCAGTACAGCCAGCACCTGCAGTTGACCAATGCCGCCGGTGCCATCGGGGCCGGGCTGCTCGGGCAAGGCGTGACGATCGGCGTGCTCGATACCGGCGTGAACCGCAGCAACCCGGCCTTGGCCGGGCGGGTGCTGGCGAACTACGTGAACGTGGGCGCCAGCGGCAACGACCTGAGCGTGGACGATGCCGTCGGTCACGGCACCGTGGTGGCCGAGATGGCGGCCGGCGCGGCCGTGGGCAACTGGGGCGGCGGCGTGGCCCAGAAGGCCTCGATCGTGTCCTCGCGCTTCATCAGCGACACGCCGCCGACCGACGACGGCTCCGGCGAGGGCAACGAAATCACCGCAGGCCAGGGCTATGGCGACTACTTCCGGCAACTCGACGCGCAGCTGGCCAACGCCGGCGCGAAGATCGTCAACAACTCATGGGGCGGCCTGTACTGGAACGATCCGGCGCTGACCACCGAACTGGCCACGGCATGGAAGGATTTCGTGGTCGGCCGCGGCGGCATCGTCGTGTTCGCTGCCGGCAATTCGGGCGACGATGCCGTCTTGCGCCTGAATCCGTCGGACAATGCCGCGTTGCCGAGCCTTGCCCACGACAGCGCGCTGGAAAAGGGCTGGCTGACCGTGGTGGCGCTCGATCCGGCCAATCCCGGCCAGCTCACCTCGTATTCGCAGCAGTGCGGCATTGCGATGAATTACTGCCTGGCTGCGCCGGGCGACGTGATTTTCATCGATCCCAAGGCCAAGAGCACGGATGCCGGCTATGACCTCTGGCAGGGCGGCGGTACCTCGTTCGCCGCGCCGCAGGTATCGGGCGCGGCGGCCGTGGTATGGGCGGCCTTCCCTTACTTCAACAACGACCTGGTGCGGCAGACGATCCTCGGCGCGGCCAAGGATCTGGGCGATCCTGGCGTGGATGCCGTGTACGGCTGGGGACTGCTCGACGTCAGCAAGGCGGCCAAGGGGCCGAGCAACTTCGCTTGGGGCGACGTCAGCGTGTCGTTCACGGGGACCTCGATCTGGCGCAATGCCATCGTCGGCGCCGGCGGGCTGACCAAGGCCGGCAGCGGCACGCTGATCCTGACCGAAACTTCGTCCTACACCGGCGATACCCGCGTGCAGGCCGGCAGCCTGTATCTCCAGGAAGGCAATGCAGGGTCGGACCTGTACGTGTCGAATGGGGCAGCCGTGTGGTCCGGCGGCGCATCGAAGGCGGTCTACAACCACGGAGCCTATCTGGCCACGGCTTCGGGCAAGGCAACCGCCGCGTCGTTCACCCAATATGCCGACGGCAACCTCGGCGTGTGGTTGGGCAACCCGTTCACGGTGAACGGCACCGCCACGCTGGCCGGGCAGCTCAGCGTGCTGGGCGTGAAAAGCGGCTATACCACGACGTCGAAGGAAACCCTGCTCACCGCGCAGACGGTGAACGGCACGTTCGCCAGCCTGAAATCGGCAGCCAACGTGTTTCTCGATGCCTCGCTGGGCTACGACACCGGCAGCGTGTACCTGAACATCAATCGCATCGATGTGAGCAAGGCGGTCGCATCGCTGGGTTTGAGCTCGGGCATCGTCACCGCGTCGGCGGCGCGGCTGGAATCGGCCATGCAGGCCATCGACGGGCAACTGGCCGGCGGGGGCGGCAGCATCGGCAGCGGTTTCATCGACGGCGCCGGCGCGCTGCAGCAGCTTGCCGGCGCCGCGCAGGCCGAACGCGCCTTGCGCAGCCTGTCCGGGGAGCTGCATGCACAGGCCGATGCGGCCACTTTCGACAGCATCGCCGCCAACGCCCGCACTCTGTCGTCGCGGTTTGCCGGCCTGGCCGGGCAGCCGGCCGCTTTCGGCCAATGGTACCGGCATGTCGGTGGACCGGAGCACGGCGATGGCGGCCGGGCCCAGTCCGAGGGCTGGATGATGGGCTCCGATGCGCGCCTGGGCAGCGGCGTGATGGGCATGGCGTTCGGGCAGACCCGCACCGACAGCAGTTTCGACGGCCGCGATCGCGGCCACGACCGCCAGACCGAGGCGCGGCTGTATGCCGGCGTGCTGACGGACAAGGCTTACGCGCTGGCCCAAGTCGGTGCGGGCCGGGTCGAACGGCAGATGCAGCGTCAGCTGCTGCTCGGCGACCGTTATGCGGGCACCGGCAGCGAATACGCCAGCCGCTACGCTTCGTTCGGCGGCGAGGCCGGTTACCGTTTCGGCCTCGCCGGTGCCGTGCTGACGCCTTACGCGGGAGCGGACTACGTGCGCCTTGACCGCGACGGGTTTGCCGAAGCCGGGGCCGACGGTTTCGGCCTGACCGCCCGAGGCAGCCGTGCCGAGCTGATGCAGTCGATGGCGGGCTTGCGCGCCGAACGCAGCTGGAAGCTTGGTACGCATCGGGTCGCGATGCGCGGCTTTGCCGAGTGGCGCGACACGCTTGCCGCGGATGGCTTGTCTCTGCATGCGCGCTACACCGGCGCGGATGCCTGGGCCGCTTTGCCGGAGGCGCCGCTGGCGGGCTCGGGCGGCGTGTTCGGCGTCAATCTGGATGCGGGCGGCGGGCGGAATTCCAGCTGGAGCCTCGGCTTCGACCAGCGGCCCGGCATCCACGGCCCATTGCGGAACTGGACGGCGCGTTTCGCGGTCGGGTTCTGAGCCTGGTCGCCGAACGTGGAAAGCATGGCGGATAGGTTCCGCGGTGTCCTCCGCCTGCCCCCCAATGCAGGGCCGTCCGTCCGCGTGCTGGATCGGTGGTCGCCGTACATGGAGTGGATCTTGCGTTCGTCGTGCGGATAACGCCCGGGCAGCGCTTCCATTTCGTCGTGCGACGGCGTGACGTGCCTGGCCGGCGGGTGCCACCCGATTTTTTGCTGAGCGACGGCGTGCTCGGCGAGTCGATGCAGTGGCAGTCGTTCTTGTCGTCGGGCAGCTGGTCGGCGGCGGTCGATATCCGATGGCTTGAGGTCGGAGTGGCGCAACGGTGCCAGCACAGGCTGGATGGCGGGATTGGCCTGGCCTTGCTCGAACATCACGTCGACCACCACCAGCCGGCCGTCAGCGGCCAGGACTTGCCGTCGATGGTGTGCTCGCCGGGCGAGTGGAAGTGGGACTGGGTCAGCCGGAAGTGGCGGCTGCGGATCGACGCTGCCGCTGCTGCGTCGACCTGGATGGCATGGCCCCGGCATCGGCCAGCCTGCCCGGCGCGCGCCTGCTCGAAAGCATGGGCATGATCGCGGCGGACTCCTCATTGTCAGCTTCGACTGAGCCGCTGGCGAGGATGTCGCTCGGGTGTGCATACGGTCGAGCACGCCGTGCCGGCGATGCTGATGATCGTGGCCGAGATGGTTCTGGTCACCAGTCAGCGTGGTGTCAGGCAACCGGCTGGGTCAAGAAGGGGGCGAGCAGCGCGCGGGAGATGGGGCGGATGGTGCCGGTCCGCATTGCACCTTTTGCAGAAGTGGAAAACTTCGGTTGTCTCGGGCTGGCGCGGCGAAGAGAACAAGAGGCAGTGCAGGGTGCAGGGGGACCATCAGTATTGCGATGGTCCGGGGACAGGGTCAGCGTTCGCCGCGCGGTTTGCCTGCGAAGCGGGGCGTGTGGCGGCCGAGCGGCATTTTCATGCGCGCGATCGCGTCGATGCGGTCTTCGGCCAGCCTGTCGGCCGCATATTGCGGCGCGATGCCGTCGCGTTCGGACAAGTCGTAGACGCGGTTCAGCGTGTGGTAGATGTTGCGCATCATGCGCATGGCGCGTTCGCGGCTGTAACCGTCCAGTTCAAGCGCGGCGTTCATCACGCCGCCGGCATTCACCGCGTAATCCGGTGCATACAGGATGCCCATGCGCTGCAGTTCGTCGCCAATCGCATGACTGGCCAGCTGGTTGTTGGCCGGGCCGCAGATCATCTTTGCCTTCAGCCGGGGCAGCACGTCGGCGGTGATCACGCCTTCGGCCGCGCACGGCGCCAGCACGTCCACCGGCAGTTCGTAGATCTGCTCGGGCTTGACCGCTTCGGCACCGAATGAGGTGACCGCCTGCTCCACCTTGGCGGGGTCCAGATCGCTGACATGCAGATCGGCGCCACGTTCCTTCAGCAGCTTGAGCAGCTCCATGCCGATATGGCCCAGCCCCTGTACCGCGATGCTGACTTTGCCCACTTCCTCGTGGCCGAGCTTGCGGTTGATCGTGGCCATCAGCGCCTGCAGCGTGCCGTAGGCGGTGAACGGGCCGGCATCGCCGGAGCCGCCGTGGCAGGGCAGGATGCCGGTGACGCTGCCGGTTTCCAGATACACCTGTTCCATGTCGTCGACATCGGTGCCCACGTCTTCGGCGGCGATGTAGCGTCCGCCCAAGGTTTCGACGAAGCGCCCGAATGCGCGGAACAGCACTTCGGTTTTTTCCGTCTTCGGGTCGCCGAGGATCACTGCCTTGCCGCCACCGACGTTCAAGCCGGCCAGCGCGTTTTTGTAGGTCATCGTCCGGCTCAGACGCAGCACGTCGTTGAGCGCTTCGGCCTCGCTGGCATAGGCACGCATGCGCACGCCGCCCAGCGCGGGGCCGAGCACGGTGCTGTGCAAGGCGATGATCGCGCGCAGTCCGCTGTCGCGGTGATGGCAGAAGACGACCTGCTCGTGGCCGGATGTGTCGAGGATCTCGAACATGGTGAAGTCCATCGCCGTGCGAAGCCGCATGACGGGGTAGCGGCCACCCGCAGGGCTGGCCCGTGAAGACAAAGACGCCGCGAACCCATGAGGACTGGCGGCGTCTGGCTAGGCGTCATTTTAGACCAAACCCGTGTGCCGGGTCGGAAGCCCCCTGTCCGGCGAGCCCGGACAGGGGCAGACGGCGTCAGGCGGCGTCCGGGTTTTCCTTGTCGGCGGCGGTGGGCGGCGTCGGTGTTGCAGTGCGGGTCTGCTCGATGACGGAGGTCTCCACAGCTTTGGCCGCGGTCGAAGCGGGGGCTGCGGTCGAGGCTTCCGGAACGGCATCGAACAGGCCGGGGAGCACCGGCGTACCGGCTGCCGCGGCGTGTTCGTGCACGGTTTCGATCACGGCAGTCGGCGATGCGGCGGCAACCGTCTCGACTACTTCCGCAACGGCGACTTCGCTGGCGGCAATGGCCGATTCCACCGGAGCCGGTTCGGCCTGAAACGGTTCGGCCACGACGACGGGGAGGGCTTCGGCCTTCGTTTCGACCACCGGTGATTCGACTGTGGCCGATTCGAATGCTGCCGCCGGTGCCGTTGCGGCGACGGAAATTTCCGGGGCGTGGGCCGCTTCGGCCGGTGCGGCAACCGGGACCGGCTTGGCCGCTTCCGTCACGGCGGGCGGAGCTGCGACAGGTGCCAGCGGGGGCTCGACGTCGTCGAAATCGAACTCGGGCCGCTGCGGGTTGATCGATGTCGCGGCTTCGGGCATGGAAGCCTCCTCGGCCTCGTCCGCAGCGTCGTCGTCGAGGCCGTCGTCGGCATCGACGATGCCCGCCTGCTGGCCGGCCTCGTCGATGTTGCGACGGCGACGACGACCGCCACGGCGACCGCGACGACGGCGCGAACCGTTGCCTTCGCCATTGGCTGCCGCATCCTCGCCATTGCCGATGGCCGGGATGGCGGGGTCTTCGACGGCGGCCGTGTCTTCGGTCGTGGCAACGGCCGCATCGGCGGATGCCGCCGTTTCAAGCGGGGGCTTGGCGAGTGCTTCGGTGACGACCGCTACGGCAGAAACTGCCGCCACGGCAACGGCCGGCTTCACGATCTCGTTGTCGTCCTGCCTGAGTGCCTGCACGGGCTGCGGCTTGGCGACGGCTTCGGCCGGCGCCGCCTGCTGCGGCTTGGGCTTGGGCGTCTGATTGCCATTGGCCGGTGCCGGCTGCTGCGGTTTGCCGCCCTGCTTGTTCGGCTGGCTCTGCGGGTTGCCGTTGCGGTTGCCGCCATTCTGCGGCTGCGATTCGCCGCGCGGCTTCTGGTTGCCCTGCTGCTGCGGCTTGGGCTGCGAGGCATTGGCATTGCCGCGGGCTTCGTCGCGTTTGGGCTGGCGTTGCTGCGGGCTTGCATGGCCGTTGCGGTCGCGCTCGCGGCGCTGCTGGCCACGCTCGTTACGCTCGCCGCGCGGCCCGCGTTCGCCCTGGGCGGTGTGCGCATTGCGCGGCTTGGGGTCGCGCCCATCGCGAGCAGCCGGAGCGGCCGGTTCGCCGACGAACATGCGCTTGAGCCAGCCGACCACACCGCCGGTGGCGGCGGGTGCGGGCACCGGCACCGGAGCCTGCATGCGTGCCGGCTTGGCGACCTGCTGCACGGGCTCGGGTTCGCGTTCCTCGCGCACGGGCGCCGGCTGGGCCGGCTGCACTTGGGTGACGGCCGGCGGCGGCGGGATGTTGAGCTGCGCCTTGGTCAGTGCGTGCACCGGCAGTTTGCGCGGCGTGCCGCGCTGGTAGCTGGGCTTGCCGCTGTCCTCGCCCAGCTCGTTGTCGCGCAGGCGCGTGACTTCGTAATGCGGGGTGTGCAGTTGCTCGTCGGCCACGATGATGATCGGCGCGTTGTGGCGCTTCTCGATCTCGCTCAGGGCCCGGCGCTTCTCGTTGAGCAGGTAGTTGGCGATCTCCACCGGGGCCTGCACCAGCACCTGTCCGGTGTTTTCCTTCATCGCGTGCTCCTCGGCAACGCGGATGATGGACAGCGACAGCGACTCGACGCTGCGCATGCGGCCCTGGCCTTCGCAGCGCGGGCAGACGATCTGGCTGGACTCGCCGAGACTGTTGCGCAGGCGCTGCCGGCTCATTTCCAGCAGGCCGAAGCGGGAAATTTTGCCGATCTGCACGCGTGCGCGGTCGTGCTTGAGCGCGGCCTGCAGGCGGTTTTCGATCTCGCGCTGGTGCTTGTTGGAGGTCATGTCGATGAAATCGATGACCACCAGCCCGCCGAGGTCGCGCAGGCGCAGCTGGCGGGCCACTTCCTCGGCGGCTTCCAGGTTGGTCTGGAACGCGGTTTCCTCGATGTCCCCGCCCTTGGTGGCGCGCGCGGAGTTCACGTCCACCGCGGTCAGCGCTTCGGTCTGGTCCATGACGATGGCGCCGCCGGAAGGCAGGCGCACCTCGCGCTCGTAGGCCGCCTCGATCTGCGATTCGATCTGGAAGCGGTTGAACAGCGGGATGTCGTCCTTGTAGAACTTCAGCTTGCGCAGGGTCTGCGGCATCACCTGCTGCATGAACTCCTTTGCGGTTTCGTACAGTTCCTCGGTGTCCACGAGGATCTCGCCGACGTCGGCGCGCAGGTAGTCGCGCAGGGCGCGCACGATCAGGCGCGACTCCTGGTAGATCAGGAACGGGGCCGGCTTGCTCAGCGCGGCCTCGGCGATGGCGCGCCAGACCTGCAGCAGGTAGTCCAGGTCCCACTGCAACTCTTCGGCATCGCGACCGACGCCGGCGGTGCGAATGATCACCCCCATGTCGTCGGGGATGTTCAGCTTGTCCATCGCGTCCTTGAGGGCGGCGCGGTCGTCACCCTCGATGCGGCGCGAGACGCCGCCGGCGGTGGGCGAGTTGGGCATCAGCACCATGTAGCGGCCGGCCAGCGAGATGAACGTGGTCAGCGCCGCGCCCTTGTTGCCGCGCTCGTCCTTGTCCACCTGGACGACCACTTCCTGGCCCTCGCGCAGCAGCTCGCGGATGCCGGCCTTGTGCGGGTCGGCGCCGGACTGGAAGTAGTCGCGGGAGATTTCCTTCAGCGGCAGGAAGCCGTGGCGGTCGGCGCCGTAATCGACGAAGGCGGCTTCGAGGGAGGGTTCGAGCCGGGTGATGCGGCCCTTGTAGATGTTGGACTTCTTCTGTTCCTTGGACGGCTGTTCGATGTCGATGTCGTACAGGTTCTGGCCGTCCACGATCGCCACACGCAGTTCTTCGGCCTGCGTGGCGTTGATCAGCATTCGCTTCATGGTGGTGCGTTTCCTCGCGCTGCTACCGCGCGGAACGCCGTGGCGTATCGCCTCTGGTCACGTTGGCGGGCCTTCCGCGCGATGCGCGTACGGCCCGGCCGGGTTTCCAGCGCTGCAACACCACGGCAGGCCGCGGGAGCGCTCTTTCATTGGGTTGTCGCGGTTCCGGCGGCGCTGGCGGTGGTCTGCCGCGCCGCACGGGGCATGTTCAGCAACCGGCGCCCTTGCGCCGGACGATGGCCGGATCCACCGGCAAGCCGCTAACATGTCCGCCCCGGGGACGGTGGTCGCGCACGTTGCCGGAATCACGGGAAGCCGGGCTTCTGGCCCTTTCTTGAACTTCCCTAAAAATAAAATCCTTATCTCGCACCCCGAGTTTAACAGAATCCCGCACGGATGACCGATACCCCTTCAGGCCCCCGCCAGCCCGCCGCGCAGGCCCCTGCAATGCGTTCCGTCCAGGTGGTCCGTGTCCCGGACGACCGCGCCGGCCAACGGCTGGACAACTTCCTGCTCGGCCAGCTCAAGGGCGCCCCGCGCAGCCTGGTCTACAAGCTGGTGCGCAGCGGCCAGGTGCGGGTGAACGGCGGCCGCGCCAAGGCCGAGCGCAAGCTCGACGGCGGCGACGAGGTACGCATTCCTCCCGTCCGTCTTGCCGAGGAGGGAGACAAAGCCGCGCCGCCAAAGGCGTTCCTCGAGCGGATGGAGGCGGCCATCGTCTACGAGGACGAGCGTCTACTGGCCTTGAACAAGCCGTCCGGCGTGGCCAGCCACGGCGGCAGCGGCATCAGCCACGGGGCCATCGAGACCCTGCGCGCGCTGCGCCCGAACCAGAATCTGGAGCTGGTGCACCGGCTGGACCGCGATACCTCGGGTCTGCTGGTGGTGGCCAAGAAGCGCTCGACGCTGACCGAACTGCAGGCGCTGCTGCGCGAGGACCATGGCGCAGGCCTGACCAAGCGCTACCTGACCCTGCTGGTCGGGCGCATGCCCGACGGCACGATGACGGTGGATGCGCCGCTGCTGGTCGGCCTGCGCCAAGGCGGCGAACGCCACGTGCAGGTCAATGCCGGCGGCAAGCGATCGATCAGCCATTTCAAGGTGCTGGAGCGGCGCGGCGGGCATTCGTACTGCGAAGTGCGCATCGAGACCGGCCGCACCCACCAGATCCGCGTGCACGCCCAGCACATCGGCCACCCGGTGGCAGGCGACGACAAATACGGTGACGCGGCAGTGAACAAGCGCCTGCGCGAGCAGATCGGCCTGAAGCGGCTGTTCCTGCATGCCGCATCACTGGAGTTCGCGCTCGACGGTGGACGCACGCCATACGTGCTCAATGCACCGCTGGCCGAAGAATTGGCCGCCGCGCTCGACCGGCTGGGCTGAGCGACGGATTGTTCCGGGCTACCCGCGGCGCAGCCTGATCGTCCGGCAGGTGCGCCGTGATCGAGTGGACGTGCGCCCCGTTACGGCAGCATTGCGCAGGCGCGACGGAGCGCGGTCGAAGGAGCCGGAGCTCAGCCGCGCTGGTCGCGTGGTGGCGCGTGTGCCGGCATGAGCGACGTGGTCTCGGCCGGTCGGTCGGCATCGAAGCGCCGCTCCAGTTCGCCGGCCAGCGTCCAGCCGGCCGCTTCCAGCATCGCCACGGTCACGGCCGGGGCCACCACCAGCCCCAGGCCGGGCACGAACTTGGACAATTCGCGCGCCACCGTGCGGATCGGCTGCTTGAGCATGGTGTTCTTCAGCGTGGCGATGGACAGTGACTTGGCCGCTTCCTCGGTGATGGAGCCGCCGAATACCGTGCACAGGGCCATCGTCATGGTGGCCATCGTCACCATGTCCACCGCCACGCCGAGCCCGGGCACCGGCACGGCATTGCCGGCCGCGGCGGCGGCCGCATGGCCGTGGATGATCGCGCGGCAACGCCGGCGCTGGGCTTCGGTCATCGCCACGGACTTACTGCGCCGGCGCCTGCTTGGCGGCCGAGTCGAGCGCGAAGCACTGGTCCGGGCGCACCTGCGGCGGCCGGAAGGTGACCGGCACCGAGATTGTCTGGGTGATCGGCTGGCCGGCGCGGGTGGCGGGCTGGAAGGTCCAGGTCTCGCGCACGGCCTTTTCGGCGGCGGCATCAAGCGTGTCCGCGCCGCTGCTCTTGTCCAGCCGCACGTCGGTGGCCTTGCCTTCCGGGCCGATGGTGACGCGCAGCATGGTGGTGCCGCCGACACCGGCGCAAGCCTGTTCGATCGGGTATTCAGGCGGCGGCGTGTCAACCGCGGCCAGCGGGGTGGCCGCGGCCGCCGGTGCGGACGGGGCTTCCTGCTTGCCGCAGGCGGACAACAGCAGTACGCAGGGCAAGGCGGCCAACGTGGCGAAGCGGAGTGGTGAGACGCTCATGGTCGAAACCTCCGGTACGGGACAAGGGTGTGGTGATGCCGGCCGCGCCAAGCGGGCCGTTCAATCCACCAGCGCGCCGGCCTTGGCCGCGCAGATGAAGTCGTTCTCGCTCAGGCCGCCGACGTCGTGGGTGGAATAGCGCACCTCGCAGCGGTCGTAATGCACCGACAGGTCGGGGTGGTGGTCCTCGCGGTGGGCGATCCAGGCCAGCGCGTTCACGAAGGCGATGGTGTGGTGGTAATCGGGGAAGCGGAACGTGCGCAGCAGCGCCTGCCCGTCTTCGCCGAGCGACCAGCCGGTCACCTGCGGCAGCAGTTCGGCCAGCCGGGCCGAACCCAGCCGATGCTCCTTGCCCTTGCGCGGGGTGCACCGGGCGCGGACGAGCGGGATCAGGTCGGTCATGGCGTTCTCCTTGCGGCGTGCCGCGGCGCGTGCATCGGGCGCACGGCATGCACGGGGGCGGTCGATGGACCCGGGTAGAATACCGCCATGATCCAGATTTCAGACACCGCGCAGAACCACTTCCGCAAACTGCTCGAACGCGAGTCCGTGCCCGGCATGGGCGTGCGCCTGAGCGCCGTCAACCCCGGCACGCCGCGTGCCGACGCCCGCCTGGAGTTCGCCGAACCCGGCGACCTGGACGGCAACGAATGGGCCGTTGATTGCGACGGTTTCACCGTCTACGTGGCCGGCGACAGCGTTGTATGGCTGGACGGGGCCGAGATCGACTACGTGTTTCAGGGGGCCAGTGCCCAGCTGCAGATCCGTGCGCCGAAGATCAAGGGCCAGGCGCCGGGAGAATCGGCGTCGCTGGTCGAACGCGTGCATTGGGTGGTCGAGAACGAGGTCAACCCGCAGCTGGCCTCGCATGGCGGCCGCGTGGCCGTGCATGAAGTCCGCGCCGACGGCGTGGTGCTGCTGCGCTTCGGCGGCGGCTGCCATGGTTGCGGCATGGCCGACGTGACCTTGAAACAGGGCATCGAGAAGACGCTGATGGCCAAAGTGCCCGGCGTGACCGCCGTGCGTGACGCCACCGATCACGACACGGGTACCGCGCCCTACATCCCGCGCGGTACGGCGGCCTGACGCGCCGGCAGCCGTGGCCCGCACCGGCGCCGACGACGTCGTCCGCTTCCTGCTGGAGCGCAAACCCGGTGTCGGCCTGATCGACCGCAAGACCGGCCTGCCTTATGGCCTGAGCCTGTGGCTGCGCAGCGTGGCCGACCGCTACGGTGCGCCGGTGGTGGCGGTGGCCCCGCAGGCCATCGTCGAGGTATTGCTGGAGCGGCCCGCGCCGCCGCCGCGTTCGAGCCGGATCCATCGCGATGTCGGCTGGCATGCCTACGCGGCCCTGTTGCGTCAGCAATGGGACCCGCCGCCGGCGGACGAGCGCCCGCTGCGGCGTCGGGCCATGTTCGTCACGGTGTGCGTGCACCTGTTCTATGCGGCAACTAATCAGCAATAAGGTGTTTGAAGAACTGTGTTTTTTGTCCAATGAGCTGGGGCCCGAGACCCGCCGCTGCCGGAGAACGACGAAGGCAGCCGCACGCGGATCGAATTCGTCGGCACCGGCACGCCGGACACGCAGGGGGGCGGTGCGTCCGGTGGCGACGCATCGGCACGTCCCCGGCAACAAGCTCCTGGCACGGCGAAGGCGTCCGGCCCGATGGCGGCGCCCGGTGCTGCATCCTCAGCGCCCGTGCCGGTGGATGCGCCGGCCGCGTCTGCGCCGGAACCTCCGGCGCCGCAGGCCGCGCAGCCGGTTCAGGTCAGCGTACCCAGCCCGGCCCCGGCCGACTACGTGCTGCCGCCGACCGCCATCGCCGCCGCGGTCGTCGCGCCGCCGGACGTGAAGCTGCCCGAAGCGCGCGTGCCGGCCGTGCGCGAAACCGAAGTGACCGTGGTGGACGTGCAGCCGCTTGCGGTGACGCATCCGGCCCCCTCGCTGAACGTGCCGGTGCGTCGGCCCGATGCGGTGCCGCAGGTGCGCCAGCGGGAGGTGACCGTGGTCGAACGCCCGGACATCGCGCGCGTGGACGTGCCGTTGCGCGTGCCGCGCACGGAGTTGCCGCCGCGTCCGCTTGCCGTGCCGCAGCGCGAGGTGGCGGTGCAGGTGCGCGAGCCGCAGCCCACGCCTGCGGCCACACCGCCTGTTGCGCCGGCTGCCGCAGCCACGCCATCTCCCGCACCGGCGCAGGCCAAGGCGGCATCTGCGGCTTCGACGGCGGAAGGCGCGGCACGCGCGGTTCCCGCATCGGCGCAGGCCGCAGGG
>JADHEF010000783.1_pt1 | contig 27138 bp, 35 predicted proteins | sample 8952391 | NCBI WGS metagenome assembly JADHEF01 (sample SAMN16124439, study PRJNA663245) | bioreactor sludge metagenome | isolation source: sludge (nitrite) | place: India:Bengaluru | collected 2019-02-28 | reverse complement strand
TCAAAATCCGCCGTAGCAATACGTGTCGGTTCGAGTCCGACCCCGGGCACCATCAACGAATTCAATGACATAAGGCCACCCAAGCGGGTGGCCTTATGTTTTTCCGGCACCTAGTGGCGGCAAAGTGGCGGCAGAATTTCAGGCAGTGTATGCCACGCTGTTGTTTTTGGTGCTGATAGCACCTTCTTGTATGATGCCGCGTCTGCCTGATGGCGCACCTCATGCGGCGCCATTCCCTGGCCATGTTTCAGCGCGTCGTCAGGAAGAATGAGAAGGGCCCCACATGTGGGGCCCTTCTCATTCTGGCCAGTTACTCTGGCAGCTCGTCGAGTTTCACCTCGAGCTGCAGGCGGTTGGTGTATCCCTGATTTGTGAGGTCGTGCACTACCTGGGTGAGCAGCCAGTCGGCCTCGTCAATCTGGGGCTTGAACCCTCTGACGGTGGTGGGTTGTTCCGGGTAGAGCTCGGGGCGTCCCCTGGCCAGGGTGATCTGAAACTCGGCCACCCCTCGCTGCAACTTTTCCCACTCGGCCCGGGCGGCCCGCATGGCGTTGGCCTGGCTGGCGTAGACGTGACGCAGTTCCTTGACGTTCTCGCTGCTGCCGACCAGCAGCTCGTTTTCCCTCTTGTTGACGATGACCCCTGGCGGCAGTTGCTGCTCTTCTTTCTTCGTGGCCTTCTTCTTTCGCTTCACCTCGACTTTCTTCTTTTCCGCCGCCTTGTTGTCTTGCCAGTAGGCGGTCACGCCGGTGTAGGCATCGCGGTCGGCGACGGAGAAGCGGTGCTGATCGCCGTCCTGGCGAGTGATGGTGATGGCCGGCAGGGGTTGGCCGCTGGCAGTGGTGCCCTGTCCTGCCTTGATGAACATCAGGCGGCCAGATTTGACGGTGGCGATGGCGTCGCACTGGACGGCCAGCCGTGTGAGAAAGGCCAGATCGCTTTCGTTGGCTTGGTCGATGTGGTCGATCTGTTGCCCCTTTAGCGAGTCACCTACGCAGGGGGTGAGCTGATAGGGGGCGGCAAGCTGCTCAACGATGCTGTTGACGGTGGTCTGGTGCCAGCTACGCTCGCGCAACTTGTTCATGCCGCCGCGAAGGTCAGCGGATTTGCCCCGGATGGTGAGCACGTCGGGGCTCCCGCTGTGCTCCACCTCGTCTATCTGGTAGGTGCCCTTGTCGACCAGGGCGCCGCCTTGCCAACCGATGAGAGCTCGCAAGGTGGCACCACGGCGTGGCATCTGGAGTTGACCGTCGCTGTCATCGAGGGTGATCTCGATGGTGTCGGCGGTGAACCCTCGGTTGTCGGTGATCGCCATAGAGCCCAGGCGCGGTCGGATGGCGGCCGAGATGTCTTTGCCATCGACCAGCACCTGGTAAGCCGGTACCGGATGACCTTGGTGCAGGATGTCGAGCGGGTTGGTGATGCCCAGATTCTCGGCCAGGCGACTGCCGAACTGGTCGAGGGCAGCCATCACAGGATCCCCCCGAGCTTACCGCCGATGCTGCCCATCAGTTTGCCAGCGCCCAAGCGGCTGAACAGGTTGCCCGCGGTGCGGCCGAGTAGGGTGTTGCCAAGCGAACGGTCGTTGTCATCGACCCGCTTGAGCTTGATGGTGAATTCGATTTTTCTGGCGGTGCCATCGGCGAAGAACTCGCTGCGGGTGGTGCTGATGCCTTCTATCACGAACGAACCGCGCATCACGCCATCCCCCTGGATCAGGGGGAAGGCCTGGCCACTGTCGCCCATCAGGTTGAGCATGTCGAGGGAGACAGGGCCGCCGGTCAGCTCTGGCAGCAGCACCCCGCTCAGAGTGCTGGTCTCATCGTCAGGGCCGAGGTACTGATAAGCCGGGCGGGCGCCGACCCGGTTATTGCCCGGGTGGCGCCATGCCCGTTCGTCTTGTTGTGAGAGGGGGGCAACGGTCGAGCGCATAAACACGAACCAGCCCAGGGTCATCATCATGGTGGAACTCCTTAGTGGCGGTCGCCCAGGTTGGCGCGGCCCTGAGCGGCGGCTTGCCGTTCTCGCCTGTCCAGCTCACGACGCACCTCTTGTGCCACATCGGCGCCAGATTGCCCTGGTTGCTGGACGATGTGGATAGGGGCGTGGATCTGGGTGGTGCTGTTGCCTCTTGTCGGTACCAGCTTTGGCGTCTCTACTATGCGCGGGCCAGACCTGCTGAATGCCTCAGCTGGCTGGCGCAGCGCGGCAGGCATGACCTGCTCGCGGATGGTGCGGGTTGCCTCGACTGGCTGGCGCAGCGCGGCAGGCATGACCTGCTCGCGGATGGTGCGGGTTGCCTCGACTGGCTGGCGCAGTGCGGCAGGCATGATCTGCTCGCGGATGGTGTCCAGTTGCGGCTGCATAGCAGCCAGTGGCATGCTGGCCAGCATGGCCGCAGACGCCATGGCTGCGGTATGACGACGGCTGATGACTCTGGCAGGCCCTTCAACCACTTCTGGCCCGTTCTCCCCCGCAATGCCCCATTTACCTGCCGGTATCAGGCCGCCTTTATCGTAGAAGCCTGCGAATCTTCCCTCTTTTTTCTCCTGTTCTGTCGGGGCAGTTGACGCATGCTGAACTGCCACCTTCATTGACGAACCTCCTTTCATCCAGTCCGGTAGCTGGTCGGTGAGCGCAGTAATCTTGGCTTTCAGGCTTTCCCATTTCGCGGTGATGCCACCAATCAGGCCGTCGATGATGGCCTGTCCCTTGTTGGCAGCCCCGGCTGGCAAGGTATCGAAGAAAGCCCAGATATCCTCCCAGTGCATGATCAGCATGCCGATGGGGGTCCATGAAAATATCTCTTTCAGCAGGTCCCAGAAGGCGAGCGCTGGCGCCTGGCACTGTGCCCACAACCCGCTGAACCATGCGGCGACCCCATCCCAGTGTTTGTAGAGCAGGTAAGCCCCGGCGGCGATGGCCACAATGCCCATGATGAACCAGCCGATGGGGTTGGTGAGCATGGCAATGCCAAGCCTGACCATGCCCATGGTCATCGCCTTGATTAAGGTAAGCATGGGGCTCCCATAGACCAACAGCATCGACATCCCCATCTTGATGGCCGCCAGCGGCCCCAACAGGCCTGCCACGACCAGTAGCAGTGAACCGCCGGCGGCGGCGGCCACAGCTGTCACGGCCGCGATACGGGTCAGGGTGGATGTTAATTCTGGGTTGGCCCGCATCCAGTCACCGGTGACCTGGATTATCTCGGTGATGCGCTGGATGATCCCGCGCATCGGGCCGTTCTCGGTCTCCATCATCTGGATGCCCACGTCATCCCACGCGGAGGTGAGGTTATCCAGATCACCGATGGCGTTATCAGCCATGACCTTGGCGACCTTGCCCGCCTCGCCCTGGGATTGCTTCAAGGTGGCGATGAGCTCCTGCAGCTTGCCGGATCCCGCCTGTTCGGTCAGTACGGCCAGGGCGGCGAAGGCTTCCTCACCGGCGATGGCCTTGAAGTAGCCCGAGCGGGTGGTGTCCCCCATCTTGCTGGTCTTCTTGTAGAGCTCATCGAGAATATCGGGTAGGGCACGCAGGTTACCGGCGGCATCGGCGGTCTTCACGTTCAGGGCGGCGAGCGCGTCGTGTGCGGCCTTGGGGGGCGCCGCGAGGCGGCCGAGAATGGCCCGCATGGCGGTACCGCCCATGCTGCCTTGGATACCGGCATCCCCCAACTTGCCCGCCATGGCGGAGGCAGTTTCAAGGTCAACGCCAAGGCCCGCCGCTACCGGGCCCACGTACTTCATGGTTTCCCCCAGCATCTGCAAGTCGACGTTGGCACGGGTGAAGGTGCCTACCATCACATCCCCGAGTCTGGCCATCTGGTTTGCCGGCAGTTTGAAGCCGGTCAGGATGTTGGAGCCGATATCCGCCGCGGCGGCGATCTCGACACCCCCGGCCTTGGCGATGTCGAGCACCCCAGGCATGGCGTCACGGATCGCCTTGGGTGTAAAGCCAGCCATGGCGAGGAAGCCCTGGCCCTGCGCCGCTTCGCCCGCCGTGAAAGCGGTATTGGCGCCGAGCTCCCGGGCCTGAGCCCGCAAGGCGGCCAGTTCGCTGCTGCCTTTGTCCAGCCTGGTGATCGCCTGCACCTTGGACATGTCGACATCAAAGCCCATGGCCTTGCTGGCGATGTTGGTGCCCTTGTAGATGGCCGCAGCACCGGTTGCCATGCCTGCGGCGCCATAGCCCGCCATGGTGCCGCGCATCGACATGGTCTTGTCATAGCTGGCCTTGACCTGGTTGAGGCGCTTTTGCTGGTCGGCCAGTTGGCCCAGCTTGGCGCGCTGCTGGTCGAGCTGGGTATTGGCGGAAGCCAGATCGGTCTTGAGGCGGCGCTGGTGTTCGCCGAGCTGCTTGGTGTTGATGCCAGCCTCGCCCAGGGCCCGTTTCAGGCTGCCGTGACGGGCGACCATTTCCCGCTCTTGTTGGGAGAGGTCGCGCACCTTCTGTTTTGCCTGCTCCATGGCGCGGGTCATGGCCTTGGTTGGTTGCTCGACCTTGGCAAGTTGCTGGGCCATCTGCTGGGCATCGCGCTGGGCTGCAGTGAGCTGGGCGCGGGTAGCGCCAATTTGGCTTCCCAGGGTGCGATAGCCGTCAATCTGGCCGCTCTGGGTTTCCAGCTCCTTGATGCGCTTTCTCGTTTCGGCCAAGTCTTTGGCCGTGGTTCTGCTCTGGCCGCTGGCGGCCTTGAGGGGGGCGGTGATCTTGTCGACCGCCCCGAGGAGGATTTGCAGTTTGAGAGGGTTCATTGTTCGTCTGCCCCGTTGATGCGGTTGTGGGTTTCAACGAGGCGTTGGTGCCAGCCCATCAGCTCGCTGATCTCCATGGCCGCCATCTCGGAGGGCGGCCAGTGGGCGATGATGGCGATGTCGGCCATCAGGTCATCTACGCAGCCAGGTAGGCCATTTTCTTCGGCATCAAAAAACCGGCCACCTCGCTGCCCAGTTGCAGCAGGTCAGCCGGGTCCAAGTTGCCGATCTCGGCTTCAGTGAGGATCGGGGTGGTGATGCGGGGCAACAGTTTGGTGAGGGCATTGACGTCCATTTGCAGCACATCGGCCATGTTGAGGCCGCGCATTTCGCCCGCCTTAGGCTTGCGCAGTTGGACCTCGGTGATGGTGGTATCGCCGCGCTGGATGGCTTGGTCGAGGGTAACGGTCTTGTTTTCCATGGTGTTTGTTCCTGGTGATGTGGTGAGGGCGGCACTTTCTATTGAGATAAGGGCCGCCCGTTGGGTTGTTGGGGGGTTAGAGGCCGATGGCTTGGCGGTGCTCGGCCATCAGGTCGACGCCATCTACAGTCCAGACCATGTTGATCAGGTCGATCTCGCACAGGACGACTCCGTTCATGGTCTCCTTGTAGTAGGTGTTGACCATGCTGACCTTGCTCTGGGTGTTGTCGCCGCTCTTGAAGGTGCCCCGGTCCAGCTCTTTGAAGCGGCCGCGCTGTACGATTTCGACGGCGACCACTTCACCCGTGTCATCGCGTTGGAAGGAGCCGGCAAAGCGCAGGGCGACGCCGTCAATCTTGGCGAGGCCCATGCGCTTGAGCAGGGCCGCCTCTGCGCCTCCGAAGGTGAAGGAGGTGTCGAGAGCACCATCTTCCAGCCCCATGTGGATGTTGGCGGCGCCCATCATGCCGCCGCCGCGATAGGCTTCGAATTTCTGGCTCAGTTTGGCCGGGGTGTAGTCTTCGGCGACGCCTATCCAGTTCTCGCCATCCTGAAACAGGTTGAGGTGCTTGAGTTTGCGTGGCAGTGCCATGGTGGCTCCTTATGCGGCGGCCGCGACGCGGGCGCCGAAGTCGATGAGGTAGGAGTCGGTGATGCGCTGGATGAAGCCGAGGTCTTCGAGCGGCGGCACCGGGGTGTAGTTGTAATCGATGCGCAGCTTGCCGGCCTTGAGGGTGTCCTTGTCGTTGAGCTCCTCGTTGTACCAGCAGTCAAAGCCGAGCAGGTAACCGCCCGCCACCAGTTCGCGGCCCTTGGCCTTGATGCCCTCGATGATGTCTTTCACCAGGGTGGGGGTGAGCGGTTTGTCGTTGGCCCACATGTGGGCCTCGGCCATGGTGTCGGCCAGGATCTGGGCGGTGCGGGTGTAGTTCTCGAAGGCGAACAGCGGGTCATCGGAACAGGTGCGGTTGCCCCAGTAGCGGAAGCCGTCCGCCCGGATGAGGGCGGTGATCTCGTTGGCGTTGAGCAGGCCGACCTCGGTATCGGGGTCTTGCAGATCCCAGAACAGGGCCTTGGTCATGCCGTCGACCCCGGTCACGCCGACGTTCGACAGGGTCTTGTGCCAGCCGATCTCCTTGTCGATGAATGCCCGCATGGCGGCCGCCTTGAGGCAGGCATCGAGCTTGATGCTGGCATTGGCGGTAGTGTCCCAGGCGGTCCAGTCGCCGTGGATCGGCATCAGTTCGCGGCTGGAGAAGTTCTCGCGGTAGGCGAGCGCCGCCTCGACGGTGTCGGCAATGGTCGGCACATAGGCGAAGGCGCGCAGCTTCTTGGCCGCACCCGCCAGGGCAGTGGCGATGGGGAGGGTGCAGTTGTCCGGCACGCAGAGGATGCGGGGCTTTACGCCGGTGGCCGGGGCGGCCCGCTCCAGCGCCTTGAGGCCGGTATAGCTGCCATCCGGCAGTATGGTGCCGATGATGTTGCTGGTCAGCTCTGCCGCGTCGATGCCATCGGCCACGCGCACGGCGATGACGATGGTGTTGACGGTGTCATAGATGGTTTGCAGCGAGCGCTTGAGGTTGCCGGTGCTGCCCGCCTTGGCGATGGCCGCCGGCAGGTTGGCGATCAGCACGGGTTTGTTGAGGGGGAAGTAAGCGGCATCCGCATCGCTGCTGGTGCAGATGATGCCGATCACCGCCGTGGCGACGGTACGGATGGTGCGCGTGCCCTCGTTGACTTCCACGACGCGCACGCCGTGGTGAAATTGGTCCAGTGCCATAGGTTCTCCTGTTGTCCGGACGGAGCATTCTTTGCGTAGGTAATGCCTGTGATGCGAGCAGGGTCAGGATGCATGGGTAGGGGATGACAGGCGAGCGGCGGCCAGTGTGTGAGGGCCGTACACACTGGCGAAGCGGTGACAAGGTGACGGATGACGGCAGTAACGAAACACCCCGCACTGGGCGGGGTGTTTCGTTAGATGGTGGTGTTCGGCTTGGGTGGCCACGGTACGGGTGACTGGGTCGGGTCGAGGCGGGTAAGTAGTACGCGATATTGCCGCCAGGCGGTATAGGCGGCCTGTTCCTCCTCGGTGGCCATGCCGAGTTCCACAGCATCCGCGAGGACGGCGATCTGCTGGTTTGCCTCGGCCAGCCGTGCAGTGCGCTGCACTGTGGCCTGTTCCAGGTTCCAGGCGCTTTCGGCCGCAACATCTGTCACCCATGCGGCCAGTGCATCGTCCCACACATCGAACTGGCTACTGGGAGCAAGCAGCGTCAGCGTATCCGGCAGATCGCCAGGGGCGGTGATCTGTTGCTGAGCCCGGTTCGCTTTGCTGTATGCCGTCTGACCGCGATAGTCGACGACCAACTCCCAGCCGGCTGCACGGCGAACGATGGCCTTGCCTGGCTGAGGGGGGGGTGGCACATCCAGAAAGGCCCCGGCCGGCAACCCCGTCCCTACCGAAACCCAGACATTCTGCTCACCGATATATTCTTCTGATTGGGCGTCCGTGCAATGGGCCATTACCCAGCCGTTTGTTTGGGCGAAACCGGCCTGATCCCAGGTCACGCTTGGCTCGTTCATTATGCGGCCCTCATGATGTAGTTAAATGCGATGTTGCGGGGGCGAGTTTCTGTGGCGAAATTACCAGCGATGGCGCCCGAGTAGGCTGCGTAACCTGAACTACCGGTGACGGCATACTCATCCTGAGTAGGCGCAGGGTTAATTCCGCCCAAAATTTCTACCCAATACGGATCATTAATTCCCCAGGAGCCAGACGAGGGGTCTAATGCCCCTGCCCCTGTTGGCAGTATATGGTTGTGAAACTCAATTGACCCACTCTGGTTTGATAATAATGCTCGTCCTGAATCTACACCTCGACCATTATCCCAACCGCGCGGGAACTCACCGCGCATATCGAACGGAATCACCCCGGTCGGCCAGAGCGCGCCCAACTTGGGATACGCTACCTTGTCGAACGCCTGCCCCAGTACGAGTAGGAAACGGCTGTTTGGCGGGGTTTCCTTCACCCACGGGATAGGGACGCCGATGGGGGCCACGATATCGAGCAGTGACTCCATCACTGCCTTCATCTCTTTGGGGGCGACGGCAACCGAATCCAGCAGTCCGGCCGCGGTCTCAGCTTGTGTTGCCAGCCTCAGCATTCCTTTCTCTGCCTGATTCCCTTCCGGGTGGTCTCGGCTTTGCTTGTGAGCGGCCATCACATCATCCACATACTTGCGAGTTGCCAGCACCACTGCCGTGTCAATCTTGAGTTCCACCGCACTGGTGTCGCTGACGATCAGCACGATGCGGATCACCTGGGTGCGACCTGCACCACTGCTGAGCAGTGGCTTGTAGGTGTCCGGGGTGTTGGCAACGGCGATCAGGGTGCCATCTTCGGAGAAGATGCCGGCTTCACGGATCCACCAGTCGCCGACGTTTTCCGGGATGATCTGTTCGGCGACCAACTGCGACTGGTTGGTGGGGTCCTGAAACAGGGTGTTGATGGGGGCGCGGCGCTTCTCCCTGACCAGCGCGGTCTGGGCGGCGTTCGGGGTGACGGGCTGACCGTTGCCATCGCCGACGGCCATGTGGGTGATTTTCAGCGGCACCCCCAGCGCGATGGCGTTGGCAATCTTGGCCTGGCCGGCATCGGTGGGAATGGCGAAGTAGATGGCGCTCAAGCGGCACCTCCTGTCTGTTGCGGTTGAATGGTCATGGTGTCGATGGTGTGGGTGATTCCACCGTGCCACTGCTGGCCGCTGACTTCGATAACGGCCGGGCTGTAGGGGTAGATGGTCAGTTCATCGCCCAGGTAGCAGGCGGCCCCCAGATAGAGCGGGCCCCGGGTCTCCATGCTGATGGCGAGGCCCGTCAGGTGGCGGGTCATCGGCTTGGCATCGGCGATCAGCCGCTCCAGCTCCTGGTACATGGCTTCCGTGATGCCGGTATCGAGCACGCAGATGTCGAGCTTGAAGGTGCCCGGGGTGGCCGCCGGGGCCTCTTGCCACCACTCCAGCACCCGGATCAGATATCCCAGGGGTTCCACGACCCGGCGGATGGCGCCGATGGTGCCCTTGCGGCTGTGCACGAAGTAGCTGTTGGCGATGACCTGGCGCTTGGTGGCCTCCGGCCATTTGTCATCCCAGCGGTCGACACTCCAGCTGGCAGCCAGATAGGGCAGCAGGTGGGCGGGGCAGGTCCAGGGGGACCAGAGTGAGCGATACGGGATCGGCAAGGCCTGGGCATTGGCACCCACGGCGGCCAGGTTGCGCTCGGTGCGGCTGGTGTTGGGTGGCAGCAGGGTATTCATGCCGCCCGCTCCACGGTGAAGCCGGTGCAGTAGGCGGCCTGGGTGGCGCTCGGGATGATGTCTGCCCAGCCAATCAGCTCGACCTTGCGCACCCCCTGCACATGGAGGGCCGCATCGATGGCGGAGCGGGGCACCTCGACACCGATGCGGCGGCGTGGGTTGATGAAGGCGGCGAGGCTGTCGCTGGCTGCCTGCAGGATCACGTCCGCCTCGGCCCCCTGGCTGTCGATGTGCAGCTGGGCGGTGATGGTGTAGGGGAGGATGCCGGCCGATTGCACGGTGAGCCGGTCGGCCACCGGCCGCTTGTCTTCGTGGCTCAGGGCGGCAAACACTTTGGCAATCAGCGCCGCATCGGCGGTGCCGTTCCCCTCGGTGCTGAGGATGGTGACCAGCGCCTCGGCTGGGGTCGGACTCGACCCTTTGGCATCTGCCACCTTGCCATCCGCCGAGAGGGCGAAATACTCATAGGCCCCGGTGGGGCCCGCCACACTCAGGCCATCCCATGCCATCAGAGCACGCAGGATCAGCGCCTCATCATCCTCTTTGACTTCCGGCACCGGCGGGGTGGCGGTGTCATCCCCCGGCTGGATGGTGAGCCGCTGCACATTCCAGTTGGCCACCAGGTTGTCGAGGTCATCCCCTTTTGCCCAGGCCAGCATGTTGGCGACCGCGGCATTGTTGATGCGGCTTCGCAGGATCAGCTCCCGATAGGCATTCTCTTGCAGCAGCTTGGTGACTGGCTCGGATTCGAGTTCCAGGGTGGCGGCGATGGCCGCTTGCTGGTCGGCAGGGTAGAGGCCGATGAAGTAGGCCTTGCGCTCGGCCAGGATGGCCTCGAAATCCAGCACCTCGATCACGTCGGGCTGGGGCAGTTGGGAGAGGGTGATGGTGCTCACTGGGCGGCTCCTGTGGGAATGGCAATAGTGGCGCTCTCTGTTCCGGTACCCGGCGCGCCGCCGTCTTTGCGCTGCCAGGTGAGCTCGACGGTGAGGGCGCCATCCATGCCGCCGCCCAGCACATCGACCCGGGTGATGGTGATGCGGGGCTCCCAGTTGATGAGGGCCTGCACGGTGGCGGCCATCAGGCGCAGGCGGGTGGCCTGATGCTGGGGCTGGTCGATGAGGTAAAACAGCTCGCTGCCGTAGTCGCGGCGCATGACCCGGGAGCCCACCGGGGTGGTGAGGATGTCGCGCACCGACTGCACGATGTGGTCGGTGGCGCTGATGGCGCGCCCACTCGCTGCATTCATGCCGAGCCAGTTCATTGCGGGCCCCCGGATGTACCGCTGCCGGTGCTGACGCCGCTGTGCTTGTGGGTGGTCACCTCGATGCCGCCAATCTTGGCCGTGGGGGCGGTGATCTTGCCGCCTGCCTCGATGGTCGAACCGACCTTGAGTGCCTGGGTGCACTCCACCATGGGGGTGATGAGCTTGACGGTGACGGAGGCTGAGAGGGTGGCGCTCTTGATGCCGGTGGCGTTGAGCGCCCCGCTGGCCGGGTTGTACTCGATGATGGCGCCATCGCTGTATTCGGTGCGATCGAGGTCCGGATTGTCATCGTCCGCCAGCGGCTCTGGGAAGGCTGCGCTGTTGATGGGGCCGACGATGTAGGCATTGCGCAGGTCACCGCTGACGGAGAGCATAAGTACCTGCTCGCCGATGGAGAGGCGATGGCGGGTGCGGTTCTTCCCGGCCCGCGCTGCTGCGTATGGCCGCCAGTTGGTGATGAGGTCGCCGGTCTTGACGCGACATTCCCCGGATCGCACGGCGGTGACGGTGCCGATGCGGATCAGGTTGTCGATCAGGCGTTGGAGTTCAGTCGGGGTCGGTTGCATGGGGCCATTGTTTTGGGCAATGGCGGGCAAGGCGAGCGGCGGCCAGTGTGCCAGCGCCGCGCACACTGGCGGGGCAAATCTGGCCTGCGCGAGCAATGACTAACAGCTATCAGCTGCGTTCATAAAATGTTCAATCTAAAGGCTTGAAAACTCGAGTTCTCATCCCAAGATACTGTTTTGTCGTGACTACCCGCGACAAACAGGTAAATCAGGTGTCCCTCATATCTGTGAGTCTGAGATATGACGAGACACAAGAGTAAAAACGTAAGTTCAACTACGCATAAGCGTTCGAAACCTAAGTCTGATAACAGGAGACACGAGAAAGGTGTTGCCACTGATCAAGTTTCTTGGCTGCAAATCGTGAAATCTGAAATCAAACGATGGCTCGTCCGAGAGGCCCTTACCTGGATTTTTGACTCGCTACCTGAGTCAATACAGGATTGGTTTCAGGAGCTGGTTAAGAGGTGGTTCGCTTAGCCTTCGTTGCCTTGGCAGGCAGCAAGGGTTTTAACAACAGGAGAGCATTATTGAGTAGAAACGAGACGACATTTCGAAAGTGCAGGAGCACATGCAATCCCAATGAAACATGTTCAACAACTTCAAATCCATCAGCATCGATCTAGGTAACTAAGACAATGACAACTGTATTCGTTAGCCATTGGGCGTTAGCTAAGTTCTGATTTCTGTTCCACTGGAGGAGACGCCAAATCTTCCAGTTAAGGTTGAGTCGGCCAAAGCAGTGGCGGGCTTATACGTAGGGTAGATTTTTGACCAATGAAGCTTAGGACTGAAATTGGAATTATTTGTCACAAAACGTTCTGGCCATCGGCACCCGATAGACCTCGATAAAATTCACAGGGTCTTAGATTGGGCTGCTGAACGATTGGATAGGATTCAGTCTTGCCAAGAGCAAGCTCTGAATTCCTCCAGCCTGGATTGGTTACTTCCTTGGGAAGTGCAAGAACGACATCCCGCCAAATGGCAGGGGTGGTGGCAAGATTTTTTCCGTATTTTCATTCTTGAGGGCAGGCGGCGTAATGAGACGATACATGAACCCCCTTTTCTCTTTGGTTTAGCAAAACTGCTTGAGGTATCGTTCGGGCAGGTTCGGCCGCCTTAGAGCGGTGCTGATGTGTAAATTTTCTCCTTCTCTTCATCCTCAGTCTTTCCGATTCCCTTTTTGACCCAAATACATCAGCAGCAAGTTCTCAAGCTGCTTCACTTCTTGCTCGGTGATCTCCAACAACTCCCGCGCCGGGTATTTCACCTCTTTGCCCTTCATCCGCTCTTTCAGACCGTGGTGATGGATGTTGGCGAGGCGATTGGCGGTGCCGACAAACTCCACCACGGCCTGTTGTTCGCTGGCGCGGGCCTTGAGCCACGTCATACTGCTGAGCTTGAAAAACATCTTGCGGCGAAGGCGCCCCCGGCCTTGTTTCAGCTTGGGCTGAGGCTTGCGCGGGGCCATGGGGTTACCATCGGGCTGGATGTTGGCGCGTATCCGCTTCGCCTGACTGTCACGAAGCTGGCGAGCCATTTCACCGGCCAGCTGGCGGCGGGCGGCGGGCTCCATGGCGGCCAGCAGGCCATCAGCCCAGTGTGTCAGGCGGCTCAGGTCGTCGGCGGCCATGGTTGAGGCTCCCCGTTGATAAAGAGTTCCCAGGTGATGCCGTCATAGGGATCCTCCGGCGGCTCTGGCAGATGTTCCCAGCCTATCCCCTGTTCGTTTTGCCACACCCTGACCCGCTCGGTCAGCTTGACGGTGATGATGAGGTCCATCAGGTCATTGGCGAGGTATTCCGCCTCGAAGGTGATGCCCTCCTTGCGCCGTTCGTCGTTGGTCATCAGCTCTGGCTGGTGTTGGCGCAACCAGGCCAGCAGCGGCACCATGATCTGATCCGGGTGGCCGGCAAAGTCCTCGATGCCGATGGTGAGCGGGTATTGCCACTCGAACGAGAGCGAGCTGGCGCCAGTGCTTTCGACGTTGCCCGGGGCGATGAAGATGTGCAGCTTGTCCGGGTTGGTCTTGAGGTGGGGCACGCAGCGGGTCAGTACCTCACGGATCTGTTTTGGCTTTTCCATGCTCCCTCCCGTTCTGGTGCCGTAGCTGGCAGGCGATGAGGCTGTCGACCTGGGCGGCGCAGCTGGCCCAGGCGGCCTCGGTCTGGGTCAGCTGATCCATGAGGTCGCCGTTATTGACCGGGCTGGCGGCCGGCAGTTGGCAGGGGGTCAGCCCCTGACAGGTGAGCCTGATAATCTGCGGCGCCGGTGAGGGCGGGGCGCTGGAGCAGCCTGACAACAGGATCAGGCAGAGGGCGGTCAGCCCACTCCTTGAGTTCGGCATTTTCACGTTTGAGCCTCTTGATGGTGTCGGCCCGGGTGGCGGCCGTGATGGTCAGATCGCCAAGCTGGCGTTGCAGCGTGGCGGCGGCGGTTGCCTGGGCGCCCAGCTCGCCGGTGAGGGTGTCGATGGCCCCGTCTTTGAGCTTCTCCCGCCGCTCGGCCTCGACGGCCTTGTCGTTGGCCGCCTTGAGGTCGCTTTGCAGAGTGGTGACCTGGCCTTGGGCGGTCGCCGCCGAGGTAGCCGACCAGCCCCAGCCGCTCAGGGCGATGGCCAGGGCCAGCAGCAACCAGGTGAGGGGGGAACGCAGCAGGCTAGGCCACATCCGCCACCTCCTTCACCGGATAGACTTTGGCAAAGTGGTCGTATGCCTTGGCCAGCTTGGTGTCGTAGTCATTGTCCTTAAACGCCGGGCCGTTGTAGCGGCGGGCAAAGTCAGCCCACTTGCGACCCAGCAGGGCCTTGTGCATGGCCTGGTCTTGCTGGATGAAACGGCACAGGGCGGTGAGGTGGTTGACCTCGCTGCGCTGCATGGCGGCCTGCCAGTCGCTGGCCGAGGCAAAGCCCAGCACCTGCCAGTGAAAGCCCATGATCTGGAACATCCCCCAACTGGCCGACTCGATGGCGGCTTCCCGGTGCAGGCTGATGGCGAGTTGCAGCCGCTCCCACTCTGCCGCACCGCCGGCATAGCCGCCGCGCTTGGGGTTGACCAGGTTGGGGTAATGGGCGGCCATCTGGTCGGCGGTGGCTTTGCCCAGGTGCTTGGTGAGCTGCTTGTAGAACACATGCCTCTCGAACAGCACCACGGGGCGCATGTCGGTGGTGAACCCCTCGCCGATGCTCTCGACCTGGGCGACGGTGGCCATGGTGGCCAGCGGCAGGCCCAGCAGGTCGGCCCCGTCTTGCATGTGGCGGATGGTCAGCTGGTTGCCGCGCTCGCTGCCAAGCAGGGCGGCCATGGTGCGGGGGCCTGCCTGGCCGATGGCTGTGATCATGTAGTCCTGCTGGAAGGCGAGCAGGGCGCGTTCGGTGTCAGCGCCAAACCAGCCATCCGGCTCGACCGGGTAGCCAGCCTTGGTCAGGCGACGCTGCAGATCGGCGACGGCGGAGCCGGTATCCCCTTTTTTCAGGCTCATGGTTGAAACCTCCCGTTCAGGTGGCTGGCTGTGGTCGGTTGCTGGCGGCGGCGCGGCAGCAGGCGCATGACGGATCCGCGGGAACCGATCAGGGCGGTGAGCACCATGGCGGCCAGCAACACGGCGGAGGGGTCAGGGGGAGGCAGGACGCCGAGCAGGGCTCGCAACGGCACGGAACCGGCCGCCACCGTGATGACCCACGCCAGCAGGGCCGGCAGGGGGCGATAGTCGCCCCCGTTGCGGTTGAAGGTGGCGATGCGCATGGCGATCGCGGCGCAGATCATGGCGTAGAGGATGGTCAGCATGTCAGCCCCCTTTGCGGAGTTTGAGCAGGTCTTCCGGCGTTTTGCGCAGGAGCCACTGCAGCAGGTGGACGGCCAGGGCCGAGGCCAGCATTGCGCCGACGGCCCTGGGGACCTCGACACTGAGTGGCAGCACGCTGGCCAGCATGGCGGCAACCAGCGGCGCCGCCAGCGCGCCCGCCACGAAGGCGGCAACGAACAGGCCCGCCTTGCGCAGGTTGCCGAGCTCGGCGGTGGTGGCGATGAACACCAGCGCCCCGGCGAACGCCCCGAGCAGGACGCCGGGATCGACGCCTGGGAAGAGGGACAGCAGCGTCAGGGCGCTCAGGGTGCTGGTTGCGGCACTGGATGAAATCGGTTCTGGCATCGTGCTCTCCTATCGGTTGTTGTGGTGTTCGGCCAGTGTCTGGCAGTCGGTGCAGCGCTCGCAGCCCCGGATCGCTTCGCGGCGGGCCTGAGGAATGGGCTCGTCACAGTCGATGCAGTAGTGGGGGCCGGTGCCACTGATGCGGGCAGCGTGAACGCGGGCAGCGATTTGCTGCTCGCTGATGTCGGCCAGTCGTTCGAGTTCGTCGTCGAGGCGGCTCATGGTCAGTCCCATAGCTGGATCAGCGGCTGCTCGGCCTGGGTGGGGGCCGCTGGCATTGTGATAAGGGTTCCGGTCGGGAGGATGGGGCCGAGCTCGGCCAGACCGGGGTTGAGGGCCAGCACCTGCTCTGTGATGCCGGCGGTGTAGCCGTAGTGCCGGAACAGGATGTAATCGAGGGTGTCGCCCTGCTGGCTGCGCAGCTCCATCAGATGAGCTCGACGGTGTTGTGGGTGGTGCCGAGGATGTCGCGCACGGCAAAGCGGGCATCCCGGTAGAGGTCATCCGAGCTCACGACCTTGGCATCTGCACCTTTGACGCCGTCACCGGTGGCGCTGTAGTCGGTGTAGCGTTCCAGCAGGTTGGCGCGGGTCATGGCATAGACGGCGCGCCGGTAGCTGTGCAGGTGCACCGATTCGCTGTTGATGAGCTCGCTCGGCACGTCGGCCAGGGTGGTGTGCCCTTCTGCCTGGCGGGCGGTTCGCCAGTCAGCCAGATCCCGGTTTACGCTGGTGATGGCGTCGATCACGGCATGGGTGAGGCGGGCCGTGGTGACGGTGCCATCGAGCCGGGCGGTTTCGCGCAGATCGCTGAGCGAGATCGCCGGCCAGAAGGCGCTGCTGTTGATCTCCCCTTCTTCTGGCGCGGCCGGTGCGGTGGCAATGAATCCGGTGCTCATGGTGCTCCTGTGTTGGTCTTGCCGCAGGTTGGGCGGTGGTCGGGCCGTCTGGTATGCGAAACGCATTCGTCAGGCCCGAGCCGCCCAGGGTGCGGGGTTCGCTCGGTTAGCTGCCGCCGCCGGTGGCGTCGGGCTGCTGTTCTTTTTTCAGTTCGCGCTCGAGCACTTCGAGCTCTTTCTTGATGCCGACCTTGTCATGCAGCTCGATGGCGCGCCGGTAGTGCTCGGCGGCCTGTTGCTTGAGCCCCTCGGCGTAGCAGGCTCGACCCACCGCCTTGTGTAGCTTGGCGCGTACCTGGTCGAAGATGTCGCAGTCGGTCAGCAGATGGAGATAAGCCATGAGCAGGCTGCAGGTCGGGCCGGCGTCTGCTTCTTGCAGCTTGATGGCGGTGTCGGCGACTTCTTCGGCGATCAGGGTGGCAGCGGTGCGCTCATAGCGGTCTGGGGTGGCCAAGCCATGGCGGATCACGTAGGACGCCATGGGAAGGGCCCCTTCCAGATCGCCGGTGTCGAGGGTCCAGAGCATGATGGTGACCAGGACGTCATCCTGACCGCCGCGATCTGCAGCCAGCACGCCGTCAATCCACGCCTTGTAGACCGGCAGCATGGTGCGCTTGACGTCGATCTTTCGCTCGATGCTCTGGATGCCCTTGAGGGTGCGGCGGTGTTCGGCCAACTGCATCAGCTGGAGTTCGTATGCGTTGGCGCGGACCTGGTCGAACTGGGGACTGGCCGCCCCTTGCAGGGCGGCCAGTGTTCTTTCACGGTGACGACGGGCGGGTGTCATGCTCCCCCCTTACGCGCCGGGGGCCGGATTCGGCCCCATGACGATGTTTTCGACCAGGGCGGCGCAGTCGTAGTCCTCGACCACGTAGGCGTCGTTGGAGCTTTCGTAGTTGACGACGCGGTTGCGCTTGGGCTCGTCTTCGATGTAACGACGGCGGGCCCCGCTCTGCCAGTAGATGGAGAGGTTGCTGAGCTTGGTGATGAGCAGCTTGTCTTCGGGGAAGAAGGGGACGCGCACGGCCTTGAGGCCGCCGATCTGTTTCTGGCTCACCAGCACCTGACCGGCCAGCTTGTTCTGGTTGTCGCCCGCGTCGTTGATGATGGGGAAGTATTTGTCGGAGAGCATCTTGCGACCGCAGACCACCACCAGATCGGTATCGTCCTGATACCAGGGCTTGATCAGCTCGCTCACAACGTCGAATACCAGAGCGTCGATGTTTTTGTAATCGCCGTCGGTGGCATCTACGTAGATCTTGCCGCTGCCCACGGTGCCCTCGCTCATGACCTGGGCCGGGGCGTCGGTGCGGATGTGCTGCAGCCAGCCCTTGTTCACATCTTGCAGCAAGGGGTTGGCGTTGCGGTCGGTGTCGGCTTCGGCGCTGGTGCCATGCCAGCCGATCATGATCCGGTCCAGCCCCTGACGGGTGAGGATAGCGTCGCGGACACGGGTCTGGAAGTCGGGGAACTTGGCCCAGGCGTCAATCTGGCCGTAGCCGATCTGGGTGTCGAAGTTGGTCTGGGCGCATTCGTAGTTCTGGTCGTAGAGACCGTGCGGGCTGTTGGGCTCGCGGTCTTTGGTGTCGGTGTTGGTGCGACCGGCGATGGTGCTGGTGATGCCAACACCGACCTTCTGGCCTTTCATCTCATCGACCGGGATGACGTTGATCAGGCCGAGGAAGGCGACAGACTCCTGCATCTTGGTTTCCAGGGTCTGCTGGACGCTGGGTTGCACGTTGAACTGCACCATGGCGCTGGTGATGGCGTTGAGTTTGGCCACCTTGCCGGTGAACTCGTTGAACTTCTGGCGGGTTTCGTTACGCATTGGGCATGGTCCTTAGCAGTCGGTTTCGATGGTGGCGCCTTGGGTGCCGGTGGCGGGCTGGCGCTTGTGGCTGAGGTCTTCCTGGCCCTCCAGCTTGGCGGTGAGGTCGGCCAGCGCCTTGGCGGTGGCTTCCTGCTGGCTGGTCAACTCGGTGATGGTCCTGGCCTGCTCGGTGAACTTCTTCTGCAGCTCGGCATCGAGGCCGGTGACCTCTTTCGCCACGGCCTCGACGGCCTGGTGCACGTCGCTGAAATCGGCGGTGGATTGCTTCTTGTGGGTGGAGAACAGCGCGGTGACCCGTTCCAGCAGGCCGGGGCCTTTCTCGCCTTCGTCTTCAAGCTCGATGACGGTTTCCAGGGCTTCGGTAAACAGGCATTCCGGGTGGTACTTGCGGTAGGCCAGCGGATTGACGGTGGCCTTGCTGCAGAACTGCAGCATCTCGGTACCGAGGCTGGCCGGGCTGTCGGTGACAGCCAGCCCCATGAGGTAGGCGCCCTTTTCGTTCAGGTTCGGGTGGATTTCGACGGAGGTGTACACCTTCTGGCGTGCCTTGTTCAGCTCGACCAGCTCGGGGGTCGGGTCGATCTGCACGAACAGGGCCAGGCGCTTTTCACCTTCCATGTCGACCTCTTCGGTCTTGGCTGCGGTGATGTCGCCGTACATCTTGAACTGACCTTTCGGGTCATAGCCCCGGATGTGTTCCATATTGACCCGCGCGCCGTAGGTGGACTGGTTGTAGCGCTGGGCCATCTGCTCAATCCACTCGCGGGTGATGGTGCGCCCGTCGGTCGTGCCCCCCTCGACGGCGACGCGGAAAAATTTGGACTTTGCCATTGGCTGGGATCCCTTTGGTGATTGGGTGGTGATGTCGCGGTTATGGTCTGGGTGAGCGGCGGGATCGTGCAATCGGCGGCCAGTGTGTGCGGCGCTGGCACACTGGCGTGGGGGCGTTTGGAGCGGTAGCGGCTGGGTAGACTGGCGCCATGACGACAGCACCCTTACTTTTCCCCCATATCGAACCCCGCAGGCAGGCCATGCACCTGTACTTTCAGGGGTACAAGGTCCGAGCCATTGCGGAGCTGCTGGCGACCCCGGAGGGGACGGTCGGCACCTGGAAATCCCGCGACGGCTGGGACGACATCAAACCCATTGACCGGGTCGACTTCGCCATCGAGGCGCGGATGTGCCAGCTGATCGCCAAGGAGGTGAAAAGCGGCGGCGACTTCAAGGAGATTGACCTGCTGGGCCGCCAGTTGGAGCGCATCGCCCGGGTCAACAAGTACCGCAGCGGCGGCAACGAGGCCGATCTCAACCCCAAGGTGGCGAACCGCAACAAGGGGCCGAAGAAGGCCCCCGAGCGCAATGTGGTGGAGCCTGAACAGCAGGAGCGGTTGATCGAGCGGTTCGAGTCGACCATGTTTGGCTACCAGCGCACCTGGTACGAGGCTGGCAACCAGTACCGGATCCGCAACCTGCTCAAGTCGCGTCAGATTGGGGCGACCTACTTCTTTGCCTTCGAGGCCTTCATCGACGCCCTGGTCACCGGGCGCAACCAGATCTTCCTGTCGGCCAGCAAGGCGCAGGCCCATGTGTTCAAGCAGTACATCATCCAGTTTGCCAAGGATGAGGGGGTGGAGCTCAAGGGCGACCCCATGGTGCTGCCGAACGGTGCGCACCTTTACTTCCTCGGCACCAACGCCCGCACCGCCCAGAGCTACCACGGCAACATCTACATGGATGAGTACTTCTGGATCCACGGCTTTCTGGAGTTCCGCAAGGTGGCCTCCGGCATGGCGATGCACAAGAAGTGGCGCCAGACCTACATCTCCACCCCGTCCAGCCTCTCCCATCCCGCCTATGCGTTCTGGTCCGGTGCCAACTTCAATCGCGGCAAGCCCAAGGCCGATCGGGTCGAGATTGACCTGAGCCACGCCAACCTCGCCGGCGGCAAGCTGTGCGCCGATGGCCAGTGGCGACAGATCGTCACGGTGGAAGATGCGGTGCGCGGTGGCTGCAACCTGTTCGATCTGGATCAGCTGCGCAGCGAGTACTCCGAGGAGGAATACCTCAACCTGCTGATGTGCATCTTCATGGATGACACCTCGAGCGTGTTCCCGCTCGTCACCCTGCAGCGCTGCATGGTCGACAGCTGGGAGTTGTGGGACGACTACAAGCCCTTTGCCCTGCGCCCGCTGGGTAGCCGGCCGGTGTGGATCGGTTATGACCCGGCCAAGGGCGGCCAGGGTGACAGCGCCGGTTGCGCCGTGCTGGCCCCGCCGGCGGTACCGGGCGGCAAGTTCCGGGTGCTGGAGCGCCACCGCTGGAGCGGGATGGACTTCGACGCCCAGGCGCGAGCCATCAAGGCCATGTGCGAGCGCTACAACGTGTGTTACATCGGCATCGACACGACCGGGATCGGGGAGGGTGTCTACCAGCTGGTGAAGCAGTTCTACCCGGCGGCGACCCCCATCCAGTACAACCCGAGCGTGAAAATCCAGATGGTGATGAAGGCGCAGGATGTGATGAACAAGGGGCGGCTGGAGTTTGACAGTGGTTGGACCGACCTCGCCCAGGCGTTCATGAGCATCCGCCGCGCCGTGACCGCGGGCGGCAAGATGCCGACCTTCGAGGCGAGCCGATCCGATGAGACCAACCACGCCGATATTGCCTGGGCCACGATGCAGGCCCTGTTACATGAGCCGTTGGCAGGTGCCACCGGTGCCAACACCAGCATGATGGAGATGTTCGCATGAAAAAGCGCCGCCCGCGCCCAACTACTACGCCAGCGGGCCAGCCGGTGACGGCGACCCAGCAACCCGGCGACGCCATCGAGGCATTCAGCTTTGGCGAGCCGGTCCCCGTGCTCAGCCAGCGAGAGGTGTTCGACTACCTGGAGGCCATGCACAACGGCCGCTGGTACGAGCCGCCCCTCTCCCTCAATGGGCTGTCCCGGGTCTACCGGGCCGGGGTGCATCACGCCTCGGCCATCCAGGTGAAGCGCAACATCCTGCGCTCCTGCTTCATCCCGCACCCGAAACTGAGCCTGGCCGCCTTCACCGGCTTGGTGCTGGACTACCTCATCTTCGGCAACGGCTACCTGCAGGCGGTGCAGAACCGGCTCGGTGGGGTGCTGCGCTATGACCACCTGCGCGCCAAGTACACCCGGCGCGCGCTGGATCTGAACCAGTATTGGTGGATTGCCCAACCCGGCCAGGAACAGGCGCTGCCCACTGGCCGGGTGGGCCATGTGATGGAGGCCGACATCAACCAGGAGATCTACGGCATCCCCGACTACGTGGGGGGGCTCAACTCCACCCTGCTCAACGAGTCGGCCACCCTGTTCCGCCGCCGCTACTACGAGAACGGCAGCCACGCAGGCTTCATCATGCACATCACCGATGCCGTGCAAAACGAGGGGGACATCGCCAAGCTCAAAGAGGCGCTGCGCCAGAGCAAGGGGCCCGGCAACTTCCGCAACCTCTTGCTCTACACCCCGGGCGGAAGCAAGGACGGGGTGAAGCTGATCCCGGTGGCCGAGGTAGCAGCCAAGGATGACTTCCTCAGCATCAAGAACGTGAGCCGGGATGACCAGCTGGCCAGCCACCGGGTGCCGCCCCAGCTGATGGGGGTCATGCCCAACAGCACCGGTGGTTTTGGCGATGTGACCAAGGCCGCCCAGGTGTTCGACATCAACGAGATAGACAGCATCAAGGCCAGCTTGCGGGCGCTCAATGACTGGGCGGGGGAGGAGGTGATCCGGTTCAATCCCTACCGACTGTCAGATCTGACAGGGCAGACGGCATAGCCGAGGCTAGAGTTACACCGAGCGCCTGGAGTTTGTGTGCGCCGAATGGCTTAAGAAAAGCCCCCTCATCTGAGGGGGCTTTGTTTTGCCTGGCGTTCAGCGAGCAGAGAGCGGTTACCGGCTCTGGCATCCCGACCCCACACCCCGTCCTATCACGGATCCTTCGCGTGTGCCCTGCGCTCGCCCGTGGACCATGGTGCCCCATCAGCACCCAGCGCGCGCAGTTGAAGCCCCGCCTCGCCTGCCCGCTTTATGTGTGGAAAATCATGCAGGTGAACGACTGGGGTCGTGAAACGGTTCCCCGCGCCAGCGCTGGCCGCGCTGGTGATACTGGATCCTTTTTGCGATCCTTCACTTTCCGTCAGATCCTTTCATTTTCGGGCTCTCCAACATCAGCTTGCTCTCACGGTCACAAAATCCAGGCGAAAAAAATGTGTCCGGTCACGATGCGGTGAGCGCGACCGGACACAATTCCATATTTCTGCCACTACAGGGCGATCACTTTGTCGCCCTGGGTGTGCCAGCACTCTGCTTGACCCTTGAAGGTGCCGCCGCATCCTTCCGGCAATGTGCAGTCGCAGTTCGGGCAGATCTGCTGTTTCAGTTCGGCTTCCTGCTCCAGCCAGCGTTCCCAGTCGCGGCGGATCAGGGTGCTGATGTACTCGTCGGCGGAGTAGGGCTCACCGCTGCCAGCCCGGGCGATGCGTAGGTGGTCAAGCTGCTGGCGCTCCCGTTCTGAGAGCGCCACCTCCACCCGCTTGATGCCGAGAGCCGCCCGTCTGGCCCGCTGGTCCTGCTTGCGTTTGGTGGCGGGGTTCATGCTTGCCTCTTCTCAATCTGGCTCATAGCCTCGGCCCAGCCGCCAGGAATCCCGTTGGTAATGGCCACCATGTCCAGCGCTCTGGATAGCTTCAACTCCTTACCTTCCGTTTTCTGTTCCTTCACCAGTTTTTTGGCTCTTTTGCGGCAAAATTCAACAGTATTACCCGATGGGAATTTCAGGTGGTCATTGTCGTGCTTCATGCTGCGCCCTCCCTTACCACCATGGCATCCTCTTTGGCCCACGCCCGCCAGCTGGAGATGGTCGCCTCCTTCGCCTGCTCGAGATGCGTCTGACCAGGGTGTTCGTATAGCACATGGGTCACCGTGCCGCGGTCGTTGCGCTTGATGGCGGTCACTTCCCTTGTAGTACCGAAGCGGGTGAGCACATCACCCGGTACCGGATGTTTGCGGGGGTCTCTCATGATTGAGCTCCTGTCTCGATTTGACGGTGGTCAGCCACTACCTGGTGCAGTGCCGGCCGGTATGTTGGGTTGAGCTGTTCGGCGGCACCCGGGTTGGCGCGGTCGATGGGGCTGCCCTGGGCGATAAAGAGGGTGCGGCCAGTGACGGCGCACCGGATGGTTCCGCTCTGGTCGATGGCCACGGGGGTCAGTCCGTCCACGATATGGCGGCGGCCAACCGAGCGGCCATCAGCTGTCAGCACTGGCACAGTGGGGCGGCTGGACTTGGCCTGAAACGGGTTCGGCACCTCGGCGGCGATGGCCGGCAGGGCCAGCAGCGATGGGCGTGGATGGCGACGGCGCAGGATGGCGCAGGCCACGGCCTGCTGTTTGCCCTTGAGCATTCCCACCCACTGGCTGATCTCGTTGGCTGGCCAGCGCTGCTGGAGAATGCAGGTCACCCGGTTATCCAGGCGGCGGTACTCTTCGCGGCTGACGGTCTGTGTGCAACTCATGTTCATGCCCACTCCTCGCTGTAGTCGTCCTGTTCCTGCATCCACTCCGGCGCATCCAGCCCTTCCAGCACGCGCCACATCTCGGACTGATAGGGCTGCGGCAGCATCTCTATCCAGCGGTGCGCCCCGGCGTGGCCCTGTGCCTGGTAGACCTTGCCGCACAGCTCAACCAGCATCGGCCAGTCCTCATCGCCTTCCGGTACCGCGTACTCATCCGGCTGGCCCTGTTCGGCTGGCACCTGGCCTTCCGGTTGCCAATCCTGCTCGCTCGGGATCGCCCTGCTCGATTGCACCTGGCCGTTCTCCAGCCAGAGGGTGAAGCCGTCCGCTCTGACGCTGGCGCCTGAGCGCAAACGCCCGATAGAGAAGGGAGATAAACCCCATTGCTCTGCCATCAACTGATCCGCGAACGCCTCAGGATCCGGCTGCGTACAGTTATTGTCAGAGCTCCAAGGTGCCGGGCTGTCGCCCGTCTTAACCCCAACACCCCCAGCCGAAACTCTGGCGGCCTTGGCGGCCTCATAGGTGCCTGCTGGCACCACTTCCCACCCTTGCAGGCGGGTCTTGATACCCAGGCGGGCTGTGTGCAACCCCATCAGGCGCTTGATGTCTTCGCCGTATCTGTTGGCCTGCTCCTCGATGAGGTGGGCCAGCTTGATGGGGTGCTCGGCACGGGTAGCCAGTGCGCCACCCATGGCTTCCAGGTAGCAACGAAAGATGGCGTTATCAGCGGCATAGCGGGCGGCCTCAAAGCGTGGGTCTTGCAACACCGGCTTGGGTGGCCCCACCAGATCGCCATGCTTCTTGGCGTTGCTGATACGGCGCAGCTCGCGCCAGACCCCGACCGGTGCGCCACCGATCTGCTGGAAGGTGCGGATCCCCCACCAACTGGCCCAAGCGCACGCATGCAGAGCGCCCTGGTCTGCTGGGGTGTTAGCCTCTTCGTCGTCACCGACATAGGCGCCATCGATGTTCTTGGCGATGTACTTGGCGAGATAGCCGGTTGCATCGCCCTTGGCTGGGTCGATCATCTTCCAGTCGAACCGTGGCGTGATATCGGTAAAGGTGGGGGCAGCCATGGGTACCCGCACCAGCTCGTCCTTGTCGTCTGTCAGCGCGTAGTGTTGCAGGGTGCTGATCACCTTGTTGCGATCGCTCGGGCGCATAAACAGCAGCATGTGCCAGTGCGGGGTGCCGTCATGGTGTGGCTCGCACACCCGAAAGCCGTAGACAGGTGAATCATTGCGCTTGAGTGAGGCGCGGGTCAGGCTCCAGAGCTTGGCCAGATAGGCGCAGGTTTCGCGTGGGGTGGCGCCCTGGTACTTGTCGTTCTCGATGGTCTTGCCGTTGCGGCCGGTCTTCCAGGCGTGAAATCGGCTGGGGGCCGTCCAGGTGAAGAACACCCCCACATGGCCCTGTTGCTCTGCGTAGTCCTCGAACCCCCGCATGCGGGTCATCATCTCGTTGCGGCGGTTGACCGGGTTGGAGATGCTGGCCTCCCAGCAATCCTTCATCGAGATCACCAGGTCATGCTGGCCGTTCATCACTTCCGACTCAGCCAACCAGCGCATCATGGCCTGCTTGCGCTCGCGCACCACCTTCATGGTGGCGTTCGAGACGTAGGCGGAGACGCCCTTGCGTACCTTGCCCAGCAGGATGGCGATGTGCTCTTGCAGCCGATCCCAGCAGCGGTTCACTCGCTTCTCCCACCACTTGGCGGAGAGCAGGCGCACCATGACGCTCAGGATCCAGTTTTCCCGCGCCCCTCTGGTTTTGAAGTCCGGCATCTTGCCGACGAATCCCCACTGGTCGGCAGGTTGCTTGATGGCTTCCCATGTTTCCATCAGGTCCAGTTCGCCGGCGGTGCTGTTCTGCTCGATGTTTTTCCAGATGGCGGCGGTCTGGTTGGCGAACTGGTGGGCCACTCGCCGGCGGCCTTCGTCGTCGCGCAGGTGCTGAGCATCGACTGGCAGCGCCATCACCAGAGACCTGACCCACTTCACCCGTTCCCGCAGCCAGATGTTTGCGCTGCGGCAGTGGCGGGTGGTGCCATCTTTGCGGCGGCGCACGTACTGCTTGAACAGCACCTGGGTGAACTGCATGGAGAGGCCATCGAGCAGTTGCACCGCCCAGACCAGATCGTATTCACCAGGGGCGCCCACAAAGGCGGCCTCCAGCTTGGTGCCCGGCATGGAGTTGGCGAGGGCATCGATACGGGCCTTGAGGGTCTTCTTGGATAGCGGCAGCTGGTTGCGTTTTGGCGTCGGCAGGCGGCTGATGGCAAAACCAAGATGGCCAGCCTCGGCGGCTGGCCCTGTTTTCTGTTGGTTGGTCATTGGTGATTGTTACCCGACAGCGCTTTGATGTTGTTCCGGCAGGAGGCCAGCGCATGGCGGGCATGCCTCGCCATCTTTCTGGCTGCGACACACTGGCGCAGGGTGAGGGAGACCGTGCAGCGGGGGCGAGGGGAGAGCTGGCGCATGGCCAGCAGGTCGCGCTGGTAGCTGCGCAGGCGGGCCTCGTCGCCCATCATGGTGTCGAACCATCTATCCACACGGGTTTGCAGGTCGGTGATCAGGCGGTGGCTCATTTGATGGTCTCCCCCAGTCCATGGAGCGGTTCGCAGTCTGCCCACCACTCGGCGATTTCTCTGGCCAGCGCCACCTCACCGCTACCCAGCGCCAACCAGTACACGGCGCGGATGGCGCCAAGGGCCAGCAGCTCGGCAATGTGAGACTCAATGTCGGGATGGCCGGCAAACATGTTTGCACAATCAAACTCGCCGCGAGCGGCCTCCCAATGCCTGGCCAACTGGCTGAGCGGTGCGGATGGCCGCATGTGGGCGGGGCCCGCCTCTGTGGTGCCCTGGTCATCCAGCGGGGCCTCCAGTTCAAACAGGTCGGTCATACCAGCGTCTCCTTGTCGTCGCGGTCTGCATTAGCCTCGCTGCAGGCCAGCGCCAGCAGCCCATACATCGCCAGCAGCAGCACTGCTGAGCGAGTGACAACCAGATCCTCACGCCGCAGGCCATCACCCTGGTTCAGCTCTGCCAGCAGTTGCACGACCATCTCGCCGGTGTCCTCGAAGGCAGCCAACCGCTTGCTCAGCTCGTCGGCTGACCTGTAGCCAATGCAATGAGCGGCGGCCGACATGGCGACCATGCTGGTGTTTACCGCACCGACAAGCGGCTCTGGGAGCGAATCGCCGTTAACACCGACCCAGTCGATCAGGCTGGCGGCGGTGGTTCTGACCACCCCATACAAATCCAGCACAGCCAGCTCTGCGGCCAGACGGGCCCGCATTGCCATCGGGTTTACATAGACTTCGCTCATGCCTCATCCCCCATCACGGAGTCATCATCGAGCAGATCCGCGGGGCGGCTGGTCACGACCAGTTG
>JADHEF010000781.1_pt1 | contig 27197 bp, 27 predicted proteins | sample 8952391 | NCBI WGS metagenome assembly JADHEF01 (sample SAMN16124439, study PRJNA663245) | bioreactor sludge metagenome | isolation source: sludge (nitrite) | place: India:Bengaluru | collected 2019-02-28 | reverse complement strand
GCGCGCCTCTGGGCTCTGGCCAGCATGGGTCCGACTGTGCTCGGGGTAGCGTAGCCGATCTCAACCGCCAGTCCGAAGGCTTTGGCCGATGCAGCAGACAGCTCCGAAAGCTGTGCCTCCACATCAATGGTAAGGTCGGAAACCTTGAAGATCAGTCCTCCCTCATATGCAGCCCTCAGTTCCAGGCCCACATTTCTGGGGAAGATCTCCATGGTCTTGAGAATATCCGCCGTCTTGGCGGGGACGACCTCTCCCTCTTTGGCCAGGGTGACCTTCTGGTTGATGACCACCTTTCCGCCCTTGATGGCGGCAGGTATGCCTGCAGCCTGGAGCTTGCCCACCATTGGTCCCGGCGAGAACGATGTCTCTCCGGCTTCAATTACAATATCCCTGGGGGCGCGTGCCCCGGCCTTGATGGGCATGGGCCTCTTGCCCTTTTCCAGAAGGCGGTAGAGCTTGAAGGGATTCTCATCGGAAAAGATCAAGGCGGTCTGATCTTCGATGTAGTCCGAAAGCTGTCTGATCTCAGGAGCTGATTCCTGCAGGGCGCGGTGGGCTATGGTATTGCGGACCATCCTTATCTCTACATTGCCCCGCAGATCGCCTCGCATCTGCTGAATGCTGTCTGCAGGGATCTCCCGCACGCCGACAATGCCCACTACCCGGCTATTGCCTATCTTCTCCACAAGCTCAGATACCTCATCGATCTTCCACTGCGGTATATGGGCAGTATGACGAGTCTCTGCTGCCATCTAGATCACCTTGATGGAAGGACCCATGGTGGTCTTGACATAAACCGACTTCAGGTTATGCCGGCCATCCTTAAGGGTCTGCTCGAGCTTGGTCAGGACAGCTTCTATGTTATCAGCCAGCTCTTTGGTATTCATATTTCTGTTCCCAACAGTCAGGTGGAAGGTCGGTCTATCCCTGGACCTGATCCTGATCATGTTCTCGAGCCTCTGCACTTGCGGGATTACATCCTGGGTGGGAGGCAGTGGCGTTGGCATCTTGCCCCTCTTGCCTAAGATGGAACCCAAGCTCTTACCTATCACGGGCATGAACTGAGTTTCTGCTATGAAGAACTTGTACTCGTCAGCCAGTTTGCGCGCAGCTCTCTTGTCTCCGGCGAACTCTTTGATCTCGTCCCCGGATATGACCCGATCCGCTCCAGCGCTCTTGGCCCGCAAGGCCGTCTCTCCGGCGGCGAATACAGCGATCTTGGTCGGTTTGCCAAGCCCGTGGGGGAGCATAACCTCGGCATCTACCCGGTTTCCGGGTATGGAAAGGTCGATGTTATGGAGGTTGATAGCCAGATCCACGCTCTCGCTGAACTTCCTGGCAGGCGCCTCGGTGATAGCCTGTTTAACGGCTTCTTCTATATCCATTTCAATCCTCCGTAGTCTGCGACACTATGGTCTTCTACGGCTTCTCAAAAAAGAGAATCAGAATTCAGATAACAACTCTCTATTTAAGCCTTCGCTTCCAGTATCTCATCGAATTTGCCGCTGGATACAGCCAGCTGGGCTTCTTTGCTGGACAGGCCCTCAATGGTCGCTCCCAGGCTTCCGGCAGTGCCTATGACCTCGCTGGCGGCATGCTTCATGGTCTTGGATAAAAGTCCCTTTCTCTTGATGTTGGCAATCTTGAGGACCTGCTCCATAGTCAGGTTCCCTACAACGGTGTTATCTCCGCTGCCCTTTTCCAAGCCCATCTCTTTGATGATCAGGGCGGATGTGGGAGGAGTTCCAACCTCGATTTCAAATTCCGTTCTGGACTTGACTATTACCTTAACCGGAACCTGCATTCCATTGAGATCTTTGGTCTGCTCATTGATCTTGGCAACCACTTGGGCTACATTTACGCCCAGTGGTCCTAAGGCTGGACCGAGCGGCGGCCCGGCGCTAGCCTTCCCGCCAGGGACCAATGCTTCTACCATATTAGCCAATACTTGTCACCTCTAAATTATGTGGCTTCATCCTTGCTGAGCACGCGGACGTGATCTCCTCGCACGGTTATGGGTATGGGAACCATGGCTTCAAAGAGCTCTACGGTTATCTCTTCTTTGGCAACATCTACCCGTTTGACCCTCGCTTTCTCTCCCTTGAACGGCCCGGAAATTAGCTCAATTATTGCTCCCTCATTTATGCCGATTACGGCGGGCTTGGGGGATAGAAAGTGCTCCACCTCTCCAATGCTGGAGGCTCCTTTGATAACAGAGCGTGCATGGGGTACTCCTTGAATTGCCTGATCTACAATTTCAGGGGCTGGAGACTCGACAAGAACATATCCTTTCAGCACATCTGGTACCAGCAATGCCCTGATATCATATTTCTCTTTGCGTGCTATCTGGGCGATCATGTTAGCCACTGATCTCTCTTGATTTGCAGTGGTCTTCACTACGTATATGCTGGTCTCGGACATTCCGCCCTCCTAGACGAGTCTCGGGTATAAATAGATTTGGAATACAATGGGCTTTGCACCTAAAGTGCCCTTTTAGCCTGACTTTAGGTGCAGACACGGGACTTTAGGTGCAGGCTTAAGCAACCAAAGAATTAGATAATTATTATGTTTTCCAAACCATACTGATTTATTAAATTATTAACAATCGTTCTGTGCTTCTCAATCGAGTCCAAGCCAACACTCTTTACGCTGCAATAAACATCTTTGCATATTTTATAAATATTTGGATATTCAGCAGTAATCCATTCCAAGTGATTTTCCCATTGATCTAGTGCGGTTTTGTCTGTCACTAAGTCCCACTTGAGCATATCATTCGCTAAGCCGAATCCAATCTTTACTCTAGACAATTCATCCTTCGGCTCTTTGATTGCGCGTTTTAGCACATGTTCAATGACATCGAGGTATTTAATATGCAATTCAAAATGATAATTTTTCTTCAGATAAGAATCCACTATGGGATCTTCCAATAAACTAACCAAAGATACAGCCATTGGCTCGTATTCAGGACTACTGTACTTTAGCTCCAGAATGTTATTTTCTTCAGCACGAATAATGTGCATTATTTCGTGTGCTATTACATGTGCATCGGCTACTGATTCTGGAAATCTTCTAAAGTGAATTTCATAATCGTGTACTTTAGCATATGCAACCATGCTTGCGGGGAGAGTGGCATCAAGATACCACCAGAGCAAACCAAGCCTTTCTAATCTTTCTTTTTTATAAAAAATGCTAAACTGGGGAGATGCTCGTAAGATGGTATCCACTACAACGTTTTCGTCGATGTCATTTGGCATAGACCGGCTTTACGCCAAACCTATCTAAACCTTTTTGATGTTCTCGGTTTGTCTTATCACATGCGCATCGAGTGAACACATAAACCACGTCTCCGCTCCCCGCCATAGTCCATCGTGCCCCGCAGACTTGACAAAAAAATTCGGTATATCCGGTCATATCCCCTCAATGTGCCTTAAATTATCTGATCGCAGGAATTCTGGTTGTATCCCATTCTCATACATCTCATGGATAACCACGGTTAGGTTATATGCTATAATTTTTGCAAGTAGCTCGTTTACCTGAGCAACCTGATTCTTGGACTTCAGAGTCTCGCCAAACTTGCGCTTGATGGCGGCGTTGGTTGCCTCGATGTTGCTTCTCTTATGGTAGTGCTCCATGAACTCATCGCGATTAAGCTGGAAGTAGTGATACATCTTCTTCCAGATAGCAGAGCCACCAGCCCGTCCAGTAGCGTTCTTCCTGAAAGGAATGTAGGCTTTTCCGCCTTCGTTGGCTACTGTCTGGAGATTGAGCCTTGAAGAATAGGCTCTATCTGCTGTTATCTCATTGATGGTGAATCCCTGCGCAGTCTTCTTTACCAACGGCCCGAATTGTGGGGAATCATTGCTATAGGCATCGGTGATGGCAACGGCAGCTACCACATTGGTTTTAACACCTGCACATAGATGGGCCTTAACCCATTGATGCTCTTTGCTTTTCCCATACTTCGCGCCGCTGTAGGCGCTGAAGGTGGTTGTGCGAAATCCAGTTGAATCGACTGAAAAGTCTACCTCGATTCCGGCTACAGGAAATGCCGACAGAGAGACAAGCTTATGCAAGATTGGTGTTATCTCAGGTTTATTGAAGAGCTTAGATGGGAAATTGAAATGAGGTGCATGCTCTATTTGGCCCCTTTCAGTGGCGTTCTGGAAAAGGCTATGCGCTCTCCGGCTAGATAGCTGAGAATAGACCTTCTGAATGGAGCAGAAGAGAATCTCCTGAAGAGAGAGGCGTGGTCTGCCCTTTGTCTGCTCAGGTTCTGGAATGGCCTTGACCAAGTCCTTAAGCAGCTCATCAAATAGTTTGACCTCGGCCATTTGTGCCGCGTTGTAGGCTTCCCAGGCTTGGGGGTAAGTCAGGTGTACCTTTTCGGTGATTGTTCCCTGTGGGGTGTCTTTCTCTATTTCTAAGTAAAATCGCGTTGCTGCAATGTGTTTACAGCGACCGCCGCGATAGACGAAATCCGGACAGGTGCAAGTCATGCCGTCGGGTGTTGCTTTAACTTCATAAGCATTCTTTCCTGACTGGGATTTTACCTTGAAAGAATGATCATTGACTTTCTTGACGTTGCCGTTTTCTGCTATCTCTTTGCCGCGGACCTCACGGGAATTAGGGGCGTTTTGCATACTATAGTGTGTACTTCTCTCTCTATTTAAAGTTATGTACTATTGTGCACACGATAGTATTAAATACTAAAAGAACCGATATACAGAGCATGGTTAGTCAAGCGAAAGTCAAGCTTTACGGCAGCAAATCGCGACATAGTATCAATCTGCCTAGCGATTTTGTGAGAGATAGTGCGTTCCCGTTTAAGGTGGGTGAAGTGTTGTTGGCTAAAATCGTGGGCGAGAAAGTGATTATCGAGAAACACACCGCCTAATGAAAATGTGCTTTTAAGTAGAGTTATTTATTATATTTTTTCAAGGCCTCCGCCGCCTCGATAAAAAGCAACTCGTCAGGGGTTGTAATATCTAAACGCAGATGTGCAATAATTCCTTTCTTCACGGGGCGGTGGCTTGCGGCCAGAAGTTGCGTATATTTTTGTTCAATCAATCGATTTGATTGTGCCTCTTTATTTAATTTGCCGAGACTTTCAGTTAATTTGCTACAAAGACTTACCAAATCAGAGATCTCTTTTTCAGATTTTTGCTGCGCATCCCTAAGTTTGTTCTGCCAAGAATCGATGTTTTCTTGGATGGCCTTTAATCCATCTGCACGAACTGCATCAATGTCTTTTAACGCCTGTTGCCGTGCTTTCTCCTGCAATTCCTCGGATTGCTTATACACGGCTGCAATATCTCGTTCAGCCGCCGCCTTTGTTTCTTTCAATGTTAACTCAATTTTTCGCGTTTTCTCCTTGGATTGATTAACTACCCACCACGCAGCGAGACCAACAACCACCGCAGTGATAAATAGTGGAACAAAGTCAAAGAGCCCAATCCACCAAGATATCATATTATAAAAATCGGTGTTTTGTTTTGCCCAATTTAATAATTGGATATTATATGGATGAACTATTAGGGTTAATAAATCATCCAAACATATAGAAATGACTAACACCACCAGCGAGAACAAGGACCATAGGATTTTCTCGGAGTTAATGCGTGGTTGTGGTATTGGCATGCACCATCGTACATAACTCAGGAGATATAAGCTCTTGCCTGAATTTTTCAAGATTGTATCTTTCATCGTTTGCACCCACTTAGAAATTGCACCTCGAATTTAGGTGCAAGCCCTAGATTTTAGGTGCAAACGCGCGATTAGGTGCAAAGCCAATACAATGGAAATCTCTTTATACTATAAACAGGGGTGTTTCCAAGGGGTGAATGTTTGAGTGGCAGGACTGATCAGCTTCGGGACCTCGTTTTGAAGATTGGCGCTACAACCAAGGTCGTGGAGAAGCAGGCTACCCGTCATGGCAGTCTCCGGGGAAGCGGTGAAATCGAGTTGGCCTTGCTCGGTGTGGTCCGGGAGATGATAAAACAATACGGCATTCAGACCAAGCTGACAGCTGAACAACTCTCCTCCGTAGTCAGGCTATTTTATAAAGGGCTTAGCGATACTGAAATCGCTGAACAGTTGGGAGATCGGGCTCTCAATAAGACCGTAAGTCGAGCCAGAATTAAACTGCATTTATTCCGAGAAAGCGATTTAAAACCGCCCTTTGACAAGGATGAGTTTCTCCGTCTGGGTGAGTCCAATAAATCAGTCAAAGAGATGGCTGAAAGTCTGCATGTTGCACCATCTACAATCTCCGAGTACAGAAATATCTTCGACAGCCAGAAGGCCTCGGAGAGGGATGGATATACCAAGCGTTTTTTGGAGATACTCTCCGATCAGGATGTCTCTGAGCGCATGGTGACGGCACATACCGAAGACGGGCTGCAGGATACCATTGATACCGATTATGAGGCAGCGGAGGCATAAACAGCCTCCGGGCGACAGTATCCTTTAAACTAGACTAGAAGGCTGGGTTCCAAGCACTTCATTATTCCGACCAATAAAAGGCTAGCGAGCATCCATTCTCCTTCCACGCATAAATCGAGCAAAAGCGGATCGCGTCTCTCGCGGAAGTAAAGGATATAAGCATAGCCATATATGATCAGGGACAAGACCAGAAATCTGCTCAGACCTTCAAACCATGGCAGCCCCAGGATCAATGTGCTGTTAAGGATGAGGAGAACTTTGGTTGTATTTTTTAGGCCGATAAGCACAGGTATGGTTCTTACATTGTTTATTCTGTCCGCCGCCTCATCTCTGATGTCGTAGAGGACTGTGTCAATGAATGTTTTTATAAACATAAAATATATTACCACGAAGACCAGAGAAGGAGATGGACCCAAAGACAGCTGGTATTGATATGTAACCGGAATCAGAACAGTGACAATAGCCCAAGAAAGAGCCACGATGGCATTCTTCATGACCGGAATATCCTTCAGCCTCGGGAATCCGGGAATCAGCCTTGTACCATATACGATGTTGGCGGCCATGGGAACCAGTAGTAAGGAGGATGATAATGGCCTTCCTACGAATATAATGATTATAGAGAGCAAATATGCCAGAGAAGAGTAGACGATGGCCAGATCTCTCCTCCCTTTTAAGAATCTGGCTCTGGTCGGCATGCTGGCAACATCCTTATCCATGTCCGCAATCTTGTCCAGAGTATACACGCTGAATGAGACCAGAAAAACCGCCAGACAATTGAAGAGATTGGGCTTCATTGCCAGCAAGAGATAGGCTATATATGTCTTGAAGAACCCCGTGCCGCCTATGAATAGAGAGCTCACCGATAAAAAAGAAAGGAGATCTCGGATCGAATTAAGTGCCAAGAAGCTCAATTGCCTCAGTTCACATTTAAAAATTTTGTTGATTAGATATGCGTTGCATTTCAACAATTCAAACAACCTCCGGTGACTAATAGATCAATATGGTGATATAGATGATATTATTCACCAATGAACGTCGAGGTTATATATAAAAGTCTAAAAAATAAATTAATAAAAAATTTAAATATGTTAGGTGGTGGGAATGGATTTTCGGGAAGAGCATCAATCCGATATGCTGCTTATCGGCTTTGATCTGTGCAAATAGTAATCAAATAGCTCCCTGCCCCAAAGAAGGGCTTTCTCTCCCCGGCAATTGAGGTCGCTGGTGACATCATATCTGCCATCTTGGCGGAATAGGCCCAGAGATAAGATTCTGTCCGTCACTGTGAAGGCCACTGTGAGTTCTTCTTCTAGGCAATAGAGCCTGAATCCTTTGGATGCCAAAAGATGAATAAGAGACTCTTTGCTCTCTTTAATGATTATATTAAAAATTTTTCCTGTTATTATAAGATCCACCTGAGAGCCATTCTCCACAGCACAAGCTATCGATTCAGCATACCCGGGAGCGATGATTGGAGACACGCCATATATTCGCTTGGCTTTCTTCAGCTCGGATATAAAAAACTCCTGAGTGCTGAGGACGGTGACCGGACCGTCTTTGAAAACCTCCGAATCGGTCAACATGCCTATCTTCTTACGCAAATGGATGGGTATGCCGCTTATATCATGAGATTGCCAGAAGTCCTTATGCTCATCCAGCGCCACTATGCAGCTGACAAGATCATCTAATAAAACTGCCTGAATCTCTCCTATGTTTGTTAATCTGTATCCATCGGAGGTTCTTTTGATCAGGCCTGCTTCAATCATTTCTTTTACGGAGTGAAGGATGGTTGATGTCCTGATTCCTATTGCTTTCTCGATATATCGGACCGTCTTTGGTCCATCCTTCAGGCATAAAAATACCTTTGCCCTTACGCTTGACCTGGTGAAGGCCTTTATTTGCTCTTCAGCGAGGTCATACCTGTTGCATGACTGCATGGCTTTTTACATCCTTTCATTTATCCAAAGAAGTGGAATTCATAATCGGTTACCTGCCTATGGTATTAATAGATTATTGATGCATTCTATTTTGAAGAGATCCGGAATGTTTGCATTTCGCGAATTTCAGTTCCGCTTCAAGGCTGACGCAGAGGCAATAGGCAGTTGGAGCAAAAATGACCTCCGAGAGTTCGGATTTTATGGTTAAAATAGCGGGGAGTAGATTTGAACTACTGATCTACGGGTTATGAGCCCGTCGGGATATCCTGACTACCCTACCCCGCTTCAATTGGGATACACTCACTGAATTGACCTAGCTTATAAGGTTTGCGTACGGAGGGCCGGCTGACTGGTGGGAGGGGACGGGCGGTGCGGAGCACCATCCTGCCTCTGCTGGAGCTTGCCCTGGCTCAGCTCTGGATGGCGGCGTCGGGAGGGCTATCTCACCCAAGAGGCTTGCTCCAGCATGGGCGGGGTCACCGGCAGCTTAACCCAGTGGGCGGATCAGGCTTGCCAGAGCCTGGCCCAGGAGGGGCCGGGGTCTGCCGTATCGTTGACCGCCAGGTTGATCTTGAAATCCCTTTCATTAGCTTCTGAAGTATTGAGCCTGCTGATAGATAATCAATGAGCTAGCTTAAAAATATCGCAGACATTACGTTTGCAGATGGCTAAAATCGATGGGGATAATGATGATTTATAAAGCTAGATTGGGACAGGCCAGCTACGGTGAAGCTATCGGCATACTCCTTTTGGATTGCTTCACTCCATTTATTCCAGGGGATGTTGCCAACGCCACCACTTACAATTTTCCCGTGCGATTCCATAAGGTGGAGGGTCTAACGACGAAAAGAGTCCTCCGAAAAGATCCCACCGCCTTTGAGCCGCTCCTGGCCGCGGCAGAAGAGCTGGTCGGTCAGGGAGTCAAAGCCATCACCGGAGACTGCGGATTTCTTGCTATCCATCAGAGGAGGCTTGCTATGGCTCTTGAGGTCCCAGTCTTCCTCTCAAGCCTCCTCCAGATCCCATTTATATTCAGCATCCTCGGCCCAGATCAAAAGGTGGGCGTCATCACCGCAGATTCGAAGAGCTTGGACGAGGCTCTCCTCGAGGCTGCCGGGGTCAAATCTGGCGAGCGTCTGGTGATAAGGGGGATGGAGGACAGAGAAAACTTCTCAAAAGCGTTATTGAGGAGACTGGAGTTCTCGACTCCGAGAAAGCTAAAATGGAGGCGGTATCAGTCGCCAGCGAGATAGTCGAAAAGGAGCAAGAGATCCGGGCCCTCCTGCTGGAATGCAGTTGCCTTCCTCCTTATGCAAGTGCGATTCAAAAGGCAGTCGAACTTCCCGTCTTTGATTATGTCACCATGATAAACTATGTCCACTCTACACTCTTCAGGGATAGTTTTGAGGGGCAGATCTGATCGAAGGCAAAATCGGCGAAGTGTCTGGGTTCCTCTTCAGCCGCTGATCTTATGGATCCTGCTTCCAGAGATATTTCTTTAAGGAGGGTGCCTGCCTGCTCTATCAGAAGAGAAACTCTGAGTCGGAAAGAGGTCACCCGATTGACCTAATCTTGGATCCTGGATCAGCACCAAGAGATTATACTACGATCAATTTGCATTAAATCAAAATAAATTGATAAAACCCAAACACTTAAGGCAGATTAATTAAAACAACAACATATTGCAGATCGGTGCAGGTTCTGATATAGATCTCGATAAAGGCAGAGAAGCTCAATAGCAGTATAACCGGAATAAGTGCGCCCGTCTTCTGAAGAGGCTATTGCTTCATCATGTAAGGTATCTGAGCTGCTGCGCTGATACAGCATCTCACTCGTCGGCATCACAAAGAGCATCGGTGCATTATCCGCAATAGCGGATAAGGATCATCCTGAGAGAAGATGGTGCTAAACGGCGTTCAGAGTTCCGGATTTGTATCCAGGAGGTGAATAGATGGAGCAGTCGGCAAAACGAGTGCAAAAAGGCAGATCCATGAAGGGCTATCAAGGATATTCGGAGAGAGAAGATGCGGATCGACTGAAACTACGAAAGCCCGGGCTCGATGATGGGGCCAGGATATCTGCACTTATTGAGTCCTGCAAGCCGCTTGATACCAACTCGACCTACTGCTATCTCCTGCTCTGCCGTGACTTCGCCGATACGTGCGTAGTCGCCGAGGAGGGTGGAGAGATAATAGCATTCCTATCCGGCTACCGACCACCGGATCGAAGAGATGTCTTCTTCCTCTGGCAGATCGCAGTAGATGTCTATTCCAGGAAGAGGTGTATCGCAAAACGGATGCTGTTTGATGTATTGAATAGGCCTTCAACGAGTGACTGCCGGTTTCTCGAGACGACGATTTCGCCGTCAAATGTGGCATCAAAGAGGCTATTCTCGTGGCTTGCACAAGAGCTAGACGCCCGGTGTGAGGTATCTGATTGCTTCTCCGAATCTCATTTTGGGGACGATCACGAAGCAGAATATTTGTTCCATATAGGGCCGTTCAAGCTGAACGGATGAGGTGAAATGATCATGAACGATATTAGGATGGAAATTGAAAAAGAAAGAAATGCGAATGATATAAGCACGGTAAATAATCTCGAGTCAGAGGTTCGAAGCTACTGCCGTCGCTTCCCAGTGGTCTTTACCAAAGCCAAAGGGGCCACCTTAGAGGATGAAAAAGGACGTAAGTATATCGATTTCCTAGCTGGTGCTGGTGCCCTCAACTATGGCCATAACAATCCAGCTATCAAGGAGAAGTTGCTGGAATACATTGAGTCGGACATGATCGTCCACAGCCTTGATCTCGTCACTGAGGCAAAACAGGCCTTTCTAGAGGCCTTCAACTCCCTTATCCTCAAGCCGAGAGGTATGAGGTACAAGATGCAGTTTACGGGACCGACCGGAACAAACGCTGTCGAGGCTGCGATGAAGATTGCTCGAAACGTTACGGGAAGGCCTACCATCATCTCCTTTACGAATGGTTTTCACGGCGTGACGCTCGGATCTGTGGCTGCTACCGGAAACAGCTACTTCAGAGAAGGTTGCGGCATACCGCCGCAAGGTACGACATTTATGCCCTATGATGGCTATATGGGCGAAGAGGTCGATACGACCGAGTACCTAGATAAGGTTCTCACAGACGGAAGCAGCGGGCTGGATCAGCCGGCAGCGGTAATAGTCGAGACGATCCAAGGCGAGGGCGGAATAAATGTCGCCACTTCTGAGTGGTTAAGATCTCTTGAGATGATCTGCCGAAAGCACAATATTCTCCTGATCATCGATGACATCCAAGTTGGATGCGGAAGGACCGGGACTTTCTTCAGCTTCGAGGAGGCAAAGATCACACCAGATATCATAATCCTCTCAAAGTCGCTAAGCGGCTACGGCGTACCCTTCTCTATGGTCCTGATGAAACCAGGTCTCGACCAGTGGAAACCGGGCGAACATAACGGAACATTTCGAGGAAACAACCTGGCTTTCATCACCGCGAGAGCGGCGATCGAGGAGTACTGGAGCGACGCCTCATTCTCGAGGAAAGTGAAGATGAAGGGTAAGATCGTCAGGGAGTACTTTGATCAGCTGGTTGGTCTCGACGAGACGGGAACGCTCTCGGCCCGTGGCCGAGGGATGGTCCAAGCTCTCGACTGCAAGACGGGCGAGATTGCATCGAAGATCTCCCGTGTCGCATTCGAGAAGGGCTTGATAATAGAGACATCTGGCTCGGAGGACCAGGTTCTCAAGTTTTTAGCACCGCTCACAATAAGCGACGACGAGCTCGTGAAGGGTTTATCCATTCTCGAAGAGAGTATGAGAGATGTGATGGGAGAAATACACCTGAAGACCATGAGAGAGATAGATAGCGATATCGAGGTTCTGGCATGATATTGAGAAATATCGAAGATGCCGAGAGGTCTGATCGAAGGGTCGTCACCGAGAACTGGGAGAGTGTCCGTCTCCTGCTGAAGGGAGACCGTATGGGCTTCTCTTTCCACATAACAACCATCTATCCGGGGACGGAGACCCGCATCTGGTATAAAAACCATCTCGAATCTGTCTACTGCATCGAGGGAGAAGGAGAGGTGGAGGTTCTGGATGGAACGGTGGAATATGGCAGGGAGGATGCCGAGCGAATTGGCAAGTCCGAGGATGTCGAGCGGACAAGCGCAGTCTATCGTATCTCCCCCGGAACCATCTATATACTTGATAAAAATGACCGGCACATCCTCAGAGCCAAGACCGCACTGAAGCTTGCATGCGTATTTAATCCGCCTCTAAACGGCAGGGAGATTCATGATGAGGATGGCGTCTATCCGCTCGATGGAGAGGAGATTGCGGGTTAATTCCATCATAAAGGGTTCAATGATATCGGTTGAGCCTTTGTTTAGTCCTCTAAATTTGGGTAATATCGTCGATAAAATGTTATCTTGGGGGCGGGCCTTATGAGAGAGATTGCTGATATCGAGATGGATGGCCATCTCATAGATTCGCAAATGCTTACCAGAGTATTGGATAAGATTATGGATATGGGGGGTGAGTTTGAAATCAATGACTTCCGGATAGGCCAGAAGAAGGACGACAGCAGTTATGCCCGGATAACTGTAGCTGGCGAGGATGCGGCTACTCTGGACCGCATACTCCTGGAACTGAATGCACTGGGTGCGCGGCTGGTGGAGAAGTTTGAAGTCAAGACCGAGATAGCCCCTGGGGATATGATTGTGCCCCGCGGATTTTACTCGACCACCAATCATCCCACCTACGTGCACTACAAAGGCACATGGGTGGAGGTTGAGAATAACCATATGGACTGTTTAGTAGTGCTGCGGGATGGCAGAGCCATATGCACTCCAATTGGCCATATCAAGAAGGGAGATCAGGTGGTAATTGGCACTACCGGTGTCAGGGTAGATCCGCCGGAGAGGCCACGCCAAAAAACTTACTTCGAGTTCATGTCCAATGATGTCAGTTCAGAGCGGCCCAGCTCTGAGCTGGTGCGGCAACTTGCCGAAGAGATCGTGCGCACCAAGAAGGCAGGTGGAAAGATTGCCGTGGTCTGTGGCCCGGCGATAGTGCATACTGGTGCCGCGCCCTCGCTGGCCTGGCTCATTCGGGAGGGCTACATTGACGTTCTTCTGGCCGGAAATGCCGTAGCGGTGCATGACATCGAGCGGCAGCTATTTGGCACCAGTCTGGGGATGAACTGCCAGGGAAATGCCATCTCCGGAGGGCATCGAAATCATCTCTATGCCATAAGTGAGATCATGGCCAGTGGTTCCATCAAAAACGCCATAGACGAAGGCAAGCTCAAGGGCGGCATAATATATGAGGCTACCAAGAAAGGCATCACCTATATCCTGGCGGGTTCCATTCGCGACGACGGCCCACTTCCAGAGGTTATCACGAACACAGTAAAGGCCAAAGATGCTATGGATAAGGCATTGCATGGCGTGGAAATGACCATTATGCTCGGTACAATGCTTCACTCCATTGCGGTGGGCAATCTCTTGCCATCTTTCGTAAAGACCATATGCATCGATATCAATCCCGCCACGGTAACCAAGCTCATGGACAGAGGTTCGGCTCAAGCCATTGGTCTCGTGACGGATATTGGTATCTTCCTCCCCCAGTTAGTTAAGGAGATAGATGAACAGGGAAAGCCAGTCCCGGCAGGAGAATGCTAGCCCCGCATTGTCGAGGGATTCGTCAATAAAAGATTAAAATTGACTTGCTTTCACTTAGTTGATACTATCTTTATGACGTCCCCGTCCTTCAGCTCGTGCTTCTCCCCTAGCCTCATCTTGGTCTTGCCGTCTATGGCGAAGAGGAAGCTCTCCCCAATGTCCGAATGGACCCGGAACGCGAGGTCGCGGGCGGTGCTGCCCCGCTTCATGAGGAAGGCGTCGGGCAATACCACGCCCTTCCTGTCAGTGAACTTGTTCTCGTCCTCCACCGGATAAAGCACGATATAATCCAAGAGCTCAAAGACGGCCCGGTTGATGCACTGCTGAACTCCGGTCCCGCCGTGCTGCTTCATGAGAGCGCGGATCTTTTCGAGCCCCGTCTTCTGGGCGGGGCTGAGCTGCCCCAAGATCTCGAAGTCGGGGTCTCCCGGCCTGTATTTGATCAGCCCCGCCTTCTCCGCCATCCTCAGAGCAATCTCCGCCGCCCCGCTGACAGGTATGACCAGGTCATCCTTGAGTGCCAGCAATCGCTTGACATTCTCCGCAGGCGCAACGTCCATCTTGTTGGCGGCGAGGATCATGGGCTTGCTGTAGGCCCGGAGGAGACGGGCAAAGCGCAGGATGTCCTCCTCCTTCCAGGCTCCGGGGTCCTTTTTCATTTCCGAGAGAGCCCGGCGGATCTGGCTGTCTGAGACCCCTGCTCCTGCCATCTGGTCGATGAGAATCTGCTCGGGTTTGCCACCCAGAGCCTTGTAGTTTCTCATCAGCTTCTCCCAATTGCGGTTGAGGATGCCGTTCAGCCACATGGCTATCTCATGCTCCAGGAACCTGACATCTGAGACGGGATCGTGATTGCCAAGGCCTACAGGATTGCCCTCCGCATCCGTCCCTCCCGAGGCATCCAGGACATGTATCACCGCCTCGGCCACCCGCAGGGCATCTAAAAATTCGTTGCCCAGCCCCTTTCCCAGGTGGGCGTCGGGCACCAGGCCGGCCACATCTATAAGCTCGATGGCGATGAACCTAGAGCCGTCCTTGCACCTTCCGCAGCCCTCTTTGATCCCCAGCTCCCGGCAGGGGCAGGGGGCGCGGACATAGGATACGCCGTGGTTGGCATCGATGGTGGTGAAGGGATAGTTTGCAATATCCACATCGACAAGAGTCGCCGCCTTGAAAAAGGTGGATTTGCCGGAGTTGGGCTTTCCAGCCAGCCCTATGGAGAGCATCAGAATCAGTGATCCTTCTCAGTTAACGGATGATGCCGCCGACTTTCATCTCTTCCGACTTGAGCAGGAAGCGCTCTACCTTGCCGGCTGCAAGCCGTTTGGCCAGAGCCAGCCCCTTCTCCGAGACCGCCTTCTCCGCTACCAGGCCTGCGGCCAGAGCATCGCCATAGAGCTTCTCTCCCACATCGGTGCGGGTCAGCACCGTAGACCAGCCATCGGCCGAGCCCACGCTTCCCACGGAGACATCGGCAAGCTCGCTGGCAAAGTCAAAGCAAGGTCCGCAGCCGGGGAAGGTGTAGGGGTCGGTCTCCTCGATCTTGACCTCATGGGCCCCGCCGGACTTGTCTATGACCCGGAACATGCCCTTCTTGATCTCAAAGCGAGCCACATCCCTGGGCTCTAGCCCGAACTTGCCCTTGACCAGACCGTTCATAAGGGCATCATAGTCGAAGTTCTCCATGCAGAAGAGGCCTACCAAGAGGGCGATCTTATCCTGGCCGAACTGGTAGGGCTCATCCAAGAGCTTGACCTTCCGGAGGCCCTGAATCTGGCAGGGCGTGCCCACAAAACCGATCTTCTTGTATCCCATCTCCAGGGCATCTTTCACCGCCATGACGCTGTTATGGATGGTGTACTTGGTCCCGGCGGCAGAGCGGATCTCCTCGGGGCTGGTGGCGATAAGGGTCTGCGTCTGCCACTGCTCATCGCGTCCGGTGACAATAGCGCAGTCGATCATCCCCGACTGCATAGCCTCTACCAGCAGAGCTGTGGCCACCCCGCCGTCCTGGGCAGCAGCCAGAGCCGGCTGGGCCTGGGCTGCCACGGCCTTTCTGTAAATGCCCAGGGGCTCGTCCTCTTTTCTGGTCCGGCCGAAGAGCTTCGACTCCATGGCCGCCATATCCAGGAAGGTTCTGGGGCAGTAGGTGAAACACAGGCCGCAGAGGGGATCGTAATTCACCAGGTCCGGCCTGTTCTCCACATGATCTATTCTGGGGCAGAAAGCCTCGCAGGTGCCGCAGCGGCAGCAGATATCCGGCTTGATGACCTTATGCTCCAGCTCTCCGAATCCATATTCCAGGTAAGTGGGCTCAGCAAACTTCTCCTTAGCAGCCATGATCATGATCTCCGAAATTGAGGCTTAAAGTACTCTTCCGACCTAAAGCTTTTATGGTTCAAACTGCCTAGGCAGCAAGCATGATCCTGGGCCTGGATATCGGAGGGGCCAATACCAAGGCCGCCAGCTCGGACGGCCTTTTCGCCGCCTGCATCTACCTGCCACTCTGGAAGGGCGCACCCCTGGAGGAGGCGCTGTGCGGCATTGCCAGGAGCCAGGCCCAGGCAGAGGCGGTGGCGGTGGTTATCACCGGCGAGCTGGCAGACTGCTTCTCCTCCAAGAGGGACGGGCTGGAGAGGCTGATGGCCTCTGTCAGGCGGTCCTTCTCCGTACCAGCCTATTTCTGGGGAACGGGGGGATTCAACTGGACTGATCCCATGGAGCTGGCCGCAGCTAACTGGTCCGCCTCAGCCGCATTTCTGGGGCAGGAGGAGGACGACTGCCTCTTTGTAGATATGGGCAGCACCACCACGGATATCATACCAATTCTCAGCGGCCGGGCCGCTGCGGCGGGGACCGACTTTCTGCGCCTGGCGGCAGGCGAGCTGGTTTACATGGGCCTGCTTCGCACAAGGCTGGATGCCATTCTTCCCGCGGCCAGGATCGGGGGCAGATCCTTACCCCTGGCCCCGGAGCTCTTCTCTATAATGGCCGACGCCCGCCTGGCTCTGGGCCAGATATCCCCGGAGGGCTACTCCTGCGATACCGCCGACGGGGCGGGAAAAGACTGCCAATCGGCGATGCGCCGGTTGGCGCGCTGTGTCTGCGCTGATCTGGAGGAGATAGGCGAGGCCGGGGCGCTGGCCATAGCCAGGCAGGCCTGCTGCCGGCAGAAGGAGATACTGGTGGCGGCCATATCCAGGCAGGCGGCAGAGCACGGCCTGGATAAGGTGGTGGCGGCGGGGACGGGCGAGGTGCTGATCGCCGAGGCGGCGGCATTCCTGGGGATGGAGTGCGTGCGCGTATCGGAGAGGTATGGGAGAGAGATATCGGATGTCTTCCCGGCCTATGCCGTGGCCAGGTTGGGGGAGACTGTAAAAATCATCAAAATCTGAAGCCAGAAGATCCACCCGGATAATAGTAGGCTCAAGCCCATCTCGATACTGATGCTAATAGCGAAAACGCACCATCCCCTCCCACTTCTCCCCCCCGAAATTCGCGAAGATCCCGGCATCTCCTTGCGCGACAGTTACATTCCCCTCAAACAGATCCCCTTGAGCATCCAGCCGAGTCCACTCCTTCCCGCACACCACCGCCACCTCCGCCGCACCCGGCACCTTTATCCTGAAATGGTAGCTCTGTCCGGCCTGGAGCCTTCCCTCCAGAGGGCTGTAAAGATGCGCCCCCACCTCTCCGAACCTGCCGAAGGTCTGGGGATAGCCGCTCTCCCCTCCGGATGAGGCATTGATGTTGTACTGCAGAACCGACTTGTACACGCCGGGATCATCTTTCTTTTTGGCATAGGCCCGGAGAGCATAGCTTCCCGCCTGGGGAAGTCGGGCTCGGATCTCGTAATTCTCCCCATCCCTCTGGCAGAGCGTCCGGCCCTCCAGTTCCCCGGTCTCCGACTCCAGCCCGGCCATCATTACCACATTTTTTGGAGCATAAACCGAGAGGTTGACCTCTCCCTCTGCGAAGATGCTCCCATTCCGCTCTATAACCTTTAGGCCCAGGTTGAAAAGATCAGATTCCACATAGACCAGATCCTCGAACTCCGTCTTGGAAAGGGGCTGGTCAAGCAGTTGCCAGCCCTCCTCCTCTGGCAGGTGGTCGAATATGAACTGGTCGGGTGGGGTCATGAAATAGTGATCATCAAACCAGCGATGGTACTTCCCGTCTCTGCCCAGGTATCCCGCTCCCCAGGTAGGATCCATAAGACGCCAGGACCCGTTTACCTTGACCGCATTCCAGGCGTGATTAAAGGGCCCGGAGAACTTCTGCCCCGGTCGATAGCTGTAGCCTTTTCCGTAGCCCCGGATCTCCACCGCCTCCAGCCCCGCCTCCCCGGCCAGGGCGGAGAAAAGATCGGAGTAGCCGGAGCAGACCGAGCTTCTGCTTTTCAGGACATCCTCGGAGTTTGTCGAGCTGAGCCTTCCCTTGAAATAAGATCCCAGATCATAATCTATGTTCTGGCAGATCCAGCAGAATATGGCCCGGGCCTTCTCCTGCTCGTTTGCCGTCGGCTCGATGAGATAGGCGGCAAGGCTTTCTACAGACTCCTCCGCCGAGGCCGGCGCTGCCAGGGCATGAGCGTCGATCTTTTCATAATTGTAACTCTGATCATAGGTGTAATTTTGGATGGCCTCTCCGCCCGAGGAAGCAAAAGACAGAGATTGATTCACCTGCCCGTATGCCGGCGTCATAAAAGAAAAGAGAATAAAAATAGAGATGAGAAATAACGCCTTCAAAATAGCCATGCTGCCCCGAATCATTCCCGTCTCCATTGCCCGTCTATAGCACAATCTCCATCATGTCGTGCCCCAGCGGCCACTTCTTCAGGGCTATCTCATGAGGCGGATAGAGATGGCTGCAGTGGGTGAGAAGCAGCCTCTTGGCCTCCAGCTTCTCCCCCAGGAGCATGGCCTCATCAGCGGTCATATGCTTGCTGATGGTGTAGCCGGGCGGGGTGATTGCATCGGCCAGCATCAGATCGGCTCCTTTCATAAGCTCCAGGCTTTTCTCGGGAATCTCCATCTTGGTGTCGCTGGTTATGACAACCACCTTCTTGCCGTCATCGATCCTCACCCCCACCGTCTCCAGAGGGGGATGGTTGACCGGAAGAAGGACAAACTCCATTCCTGCGATCTCAAAGGGCTGATAGGCGGCCACATCATGCCGGACCGGGGAGAGGAAGTAGAGGTAGTTCAGGATATAGTCCATGGTCTCCTTGAGGGCATAGACATCCACATGGCTCTGCACCCGATGAAAGTCCCCGAAGCCGGCATAATGATCGTAATGGGCGTGGGTCCATATCACCCCGTCCACGCTGGCTATATCCTTTTTGAGGAGCTGCCAGCGCAGGTCAGGGCTGCTGTCCACTAAAACTCTGCCGTCTTCCTCGTCCGACTCAATGAGAACGGAGAATCTCATCCTCCGGCTGCGGCCCCCCCGCAGGGCATCCATGCAGGCCGGGCACTTGCATCCGATCTTGGGGGTGCCTATGGCGTCTCCCGTCCCCAAAAGAGTGATCTTCATCCAGTCCCCAGGATATGGAAAGATGAGCAGCTCAATTCAGAACGCCTCTCATGCCGCCACGCTTCTCTTATAGTCGGAGATCCTGCGCCGGAACTCTCCCACCGACCTCTCCAGATCCTCCTGGGACAGTTTTTTGCGGTCCTCCAGCAGGGCATTGAGCACCGCCTCACGGATCACCAGACGCAGGTCCGATCCTGAGTAGCCCTCGGTCATCTCTGCCAGCTTTGCCGTGTCCGGCTGGACATCGATGGGTGAGAGGACTTTGTCCAGTATCATCCGCCTCATGGCCAGATCCGGTAGGGGGAAGGTGAGCACCTTGTCAAACCGCCTCCAGGCGGCATAATCCAGAAGCTGGGGGTGATTGGTTGCCGCCAGGAGCAGGACTCCGTGCTCCACCAGGCTGATCTCATCAATAGCCTTGAGCAGGGAGTTGACCGCCCTCTTCATGGCCCCGTGCTCGTCGGAGGTCCTGGTCTTGGCCACGAAATCGAACTCATCAATGAGCAGTATGCAGGGAGAGAGCCTCTTGGCCAGCTCGAAGACCTTATCGATGTTCTTGGAGGTCTCGCCCAGATACTGGCTGGTGATCATGGAAAGCCGCACCTCCACTATGGGCAGGGAGAACCTTTTGGAGAGAGCTCTGGCGGTGGAGGTCTTGCCCGTGCCTGGGGGCCCTACAAAGAGGAGCTTTCCAATCTCAAACAGGCCAATCTCCTCCAGGTACTGCCGGTTCTTGATGGCCTTTCCCATCTTCTCTATCTCCGCTTTCTGCTCCTCATTGAGCACCAGTCCGGCCATGCTGTCCCTCACATCCTCCGGGGCTTTGATATAGGCCAGCTTGAGAAGCTCATCCGCCTCCTTGGCGTCCTTGCATAGCTCCTTTATTCTGGAGTCGATCCACTCCCGGTCCGCAGAGAGGGGCCTGTTATCTTCCCTGGCCTGAGCGTAGCTTACACCGAGGGAGTCATAGTTCTCGAAAAAGTAAGCCAGGGTGGGATTGGATCTGATCCTTTCCAGATCCTTCTGATTGGCAAACCATCTGGCGGCCACATCGAATACAGTGAGCCTGAGTTGGGAGCCGAACTCCTCAAAGGCCACGAAGGTGAGATCCTTTATGACCGATTTCACATTGAGAATTCCAAAGATCTTCTCTACATCGGAACTGGTCACATAGATGGGCCTTTTTACTCCCCTGCTTTCAGCATCAAAGTAATGCTTACGGATATTGGGTGGCAGGTCGTCTTCGGTCAGATTCTCCTTGCGATTATATATGTCTGCAGTCAAAAGCAGCTCAGCAATCTCGATAGCATCCAGCTTATCTCTGCCATTCTCTGTGCCCATCTGTAAAGCTCCGTGGAATTGAACTAAAGTAATGACTGATAAAAAGAGATAAACCTTTCCGTATCCCAAGACACTTCGCATAGTCCCTGAGGCTCGGTGGACATATATTCCCATGTCATGAGAGAGCAACTGCCTTCAGCCTTTTCGTATCGGCAAATAGGCTTATGGGCCTTAGACCATAGTAGGGTGCGCAGTATTAGGAAGAAGCTGAAGCCGACTCAATGATCATGATGGAACTCAGCCGGAATGTTATTCACAGCTCCGGCCAGCAGTCGGTGCTACAGACTAGGTAAACTGCTATTCTCAGAATAATGGAACGAAAAGAGAAAAAGGATATGTTGTAGAATTACTCCTTTGTGACTTTGTCAGCCTTGGGGCCTTTCTCGCCCTCAACTACTTCAAAACTGACCTTGTCGCCTTCAGTGATGGTGACATCGGGCATGAGGCCGGTTGCATGAACAAAATAATCCTTTCCGTCGTCGCCTGCAATGAATCCAAATCTCTTGGTTCTGTTAAAGAATTTTACTGTTCCAGTTACCATTCTGATTCCTCAGTGCTATAACCAGATCATAGCCGTCTATTTAAATGTAATGGCTGCATAAGCCTGGCTATAGGCCAGTCGCTATATTCAAAGGCGATTGTCATCCTTAAATTCGCGAACCGATCCCTTTCTGCTTCTGACGGAGGAGCTTTTGGCTGTTTGAGCCGCATGGGCCATAATCCGGACTGCCCTTTCCTCTGCAATGCACCCTCTGGCGCATTTTTGGCAGTGGTCGCACTTATTGCCATCAACGGCTATTGTGTCCGATACAGTTATGGCTCCTCTGGGGCAGTTCTTTTCGCAGATCTTGCATCCAGTGCACATCTGAACACGCAGCACCGTCCGGCAGACGGATTGAAGCAACTCCTCAGCCGCCTCTTTTCCGGCTATGATCATGATCTGGCCGTTGGCAAAGACGGAGATTCTTCCCTTATCCGCCTTCACCACCGCAGCACCCAGTTCTTCCGCATACTTTGTCTCACCCAGCATGGGCAGAGCGGCGACCACAGAGGAAAATGGATGATTTTGAGGTACAGAAAGCCTGGCTTCAATGGAATACTCCAGGCCGCAGGGCGATCTGCCTCTAACTACGTTCAATTCCACCTCATCTCTTCCAGCTGGCCCCAAGCTCAGATCTATGTTTTTCTCTTTTGCCAGTTCTTTGATCTTGGGTGGATGACTCTTCCAGCGCCAGAAGCCCCAATCGATGTATCTCTTATCCAGGCTGTTTTGCCTGGCCCAGTCATAGAGCCAGGCGGTCCAGCTCTGGTAGAGCTTGGGATGGGTGGCTTTGAGAGCGTGAAACTCCGATTGCAGTGCAGCAGGACAGAGCCAGCAGCCTATGCGCTCCAGATCCTCCTGGTAAAGGGGATTGGGCTCTATTCCCTTCCAGTAGATGTAGAGCATGACCTCTAAAGCCCGCCAATTTCTGATGGGGGCGAGGGTGGTCTGGCCCGGAACATACGGATTTCTCTCCACAGATCTTATGCTGGAGCGATTGAATGATTCATAGATCCGACGACCTTCAATGGTCACGCAGCCTTTAGGATAGCTTTTTTTTAGGAAATCGGTCATTGGTCCCAGCTTATTGGTCTTGCAGCACCACCGATAATCCTTGGCCGGGGGGCCGAATATATTGACCTGCTGAAAGAAGCTGCTTTCTGCATCGATCTCTTTCAGCCGGAGTCTGCGGGCTCTGGCAGTCTCTCGCACATATTCCACGGTCTCTGGAAACTCCAGGCCGGTGTTGATGAAGATGATCTCGGGACGGCTGGTGAGCTTTTCTGCCAGGCAGAGACAGGCCAGGCTGTCCTTGCCTCCGCTGAAGGAGACATTGACAGGAAGCCGGTTTCTGGAAAGGTAGCTCTTCATCTCGCTCAAGGCTGCTCTCTCCAGAGCTTTGAGATGATCGATATTGGCCTCGACTGCTTCCTGGATTGAAGGCTTTCTGTCGCTGAGGACAAAAGAGCTCTTGGTCACATCTTTAATTCGAAGGGTGACTTTGCCGTCTTTTCTCTTCCGGGCCACACCCACTCCGGATAATTTCCCCATTTTCAGGACGAGATTGTCTCCCTCGGCAAGATGGTCGGCGCCGCTGATAATCGCTTCCTCCGCCAGCCACTTGCCTTTAATATGGCCTTTTAGCCCCTTTTCGTCGCAAATGACCAGGCCCTTGTTAGCCCGGCTGGCAAGAAGAGCCGCTCCCCAAGACTCCAAATCCAGTTTGAAAGCCTCTGCTGGCACATCAAACCACAGAGTAGCGATGTGTCTTCCATCCAGGATCACCTGATCGCGACGGTCCTGTCCTGCGATCTTATTGAGCAGGATTATTCTGCCCTCTAAAAGATCCGAGCAGCCGTAGATCTCAGCAAAGAGCCCTGAGAGGATCTCTCTTCCCCTCTTAGAGCAGAGCCTGATATCTCCCGGCGGGGAGAGATCAATCTTGCGGCCGGGACTCTTGCAGGCAGAGCATTCATGGGAGAGCAGCGGCAGATTGCATTGATCGCACCAAAACAGCTCGCTCTTGCCGGGGGTGAAAGTTCCAGGCATGATTGCTTTCAAGGCCCATCTGCCAGTATTTAATTGTTTTGATCTCAGGGGCTTTGCACGTAAAGTCGGGCTAAAACCTCACTTTACGTGCAGGTAGTACAAAATTCAGTTTAGGTTTATTAAATAATTATTATAAATCAATCAACCTCATCCAAATTACCAAAACGTTCTTCTATATGAATTAGGTAATCCATCGCCTCTTTTTTTGATCTATTGATATCATTGCGCTTCATATATGCATATAATAAACACGGTATGCTTGATAAGAAAAATGCTCCGAATACCGACCATGCCAACAATCTGCCCGGAAACCCTCTAATAATTTCATCTTCATCTAAAGACAAAGCACCGAAAAATGCCGAAATCGCAACACCAAGAAATAAACCGCCCAATGTCAGGTGAATGGGCTCTGCGGGACAAATGCTATCAATTAAACGCTTTAAGTAATTCCAGTCATGCCTAGGAACCTCAAGATTTACTTGTTCCTCATTTCTTACCAGTGACGTCTTCTGAGGGGACAGTTCTTCCAACTTCATCTAATGCCTTCCTAGCATCTTCATAAATTCCAGCCAAAATCGCATTAAAGAGAAGTGTATATCCACAATTGCCGCATATAAGTTCGATGAGTGGAGTCATCTGCATTTTTCGCGAATTGGACGGACTAAAATTGATCTCGCTTATTGAATATATATAATCTGATATTACCCATCGCTGCGCCTTGCAAATCGGGCACTGCTGGGGGGATGCCCATTTCTTATTAATAAACTCAATGAATGCTCTCTTTTGCTCTATGCCAAGATCCATTTCATTCCTTCTATTTTGCATAGTGACCTCGCTAGTTAATAGGTTATTCGGTCGACAAGGCTGATTTTGCCTTTGATTTTTAATTTAATTTGTTTAAATGTAAAAATTCAGGATTAATCCCGTTCTCGTACATCTCATGGATTACGACCGTGAGATTATAAGCAATAATCTTAGCAAGTAACTCGTTGACCTGCGCAACAGAATTCTTGGACTTCAGGGTCTCCCCGAACTTCCTCTTTATTGCGGCATTGGTTGCCTCGATATTGCTTCTCTTGTGGTAGTGCTCCATGAACTCATCGCGGTTAAGCTGGAAGTAGTGGAACATCTTCTTCCAGATAGCAGAACCGCCAGCTCGACCAGTAGCGTTTTTCTTGAAAGGAATGTATGCCTTGCCGCCTTCGTTGGTTACTGTCTGGAGATTGAGCCGCGAGGAATAGGCCATATCCGCAGAGATCTCATTGATCGTGAATCCCTGCGCGGTCTTTCGGACAAGAGGCCCGAATTGAGGGGAGTCGTTGCTATGGGCATCAGTGATTGCCACAGCAGCTACCACGTTGGTTTTTACGCCTGCGCAAAGGTGAGCCTTAACCCATTGGTGCTCTTTCTTCTGGCCGTATTTCGCTCCATGATAAGCATTGAATTGGGTGGTCCTAAATCCAGTTGAATCGACTGCAAAATCCGCCTCGATTCCAGCGACAGGCAAAGCCGATAGAGTGACAAGTTCATGAAGGATTGGCGTTGTTTCCGCCCTGTTAAAGAGGTCAGATGGTGAATTGAAACGCGGTGCATGATCGATTTGGCCTCTTTCTACTGCATTCTGAAAGAGGCTATGTGCGCGGCGGCTTGATAACTGCGAATAGACCTTTTGGATAGCGCAGAATAATGTTTCCTGTAGGGATAGGCGCGGTCTGCCTTTAGTCTGCTCTGGCTCCGGGATTGCCTTAACGAGATCCTTAAGCAGGTCATCAAATAGCTTGACCTCGGCTTTCTGAGCCTCATTGTATGCGTTCCATGCCTGAGAGTAGGTTAGGTGTACCTTTTCGGTGACTATGCCTTCTGGTGTATCCTTCTCGATTTCAAGATAGTATCGCGTGGCCGCAATGTGCTTGCACTTTCCGCCGCGATAGACGAAATCCGGACAGGTGCAAGTCATACCGTTTGGTGTTGCTTTGACCTCATATGCACCCTTCCCTGATTGGGATTTTACCTTGAAAGAAAGGTCAGTGACCTTCTTGACGTTGCCGTTCTCTGCTATTGCTTTACCTCTGACTTCGCGAGAAGTAACATCTCCTGCCATAGTGACTTATAGTACTTAATAGTATTTATAAGTTACTAAAAGCTACTTGCCACAACTTATATATACTTTGAATTTGTGATGAGTTACTATGACAGAGGCAAAACAATTAAAACGCATAGCTGTATCATTGCCTGAAGATGCAAGGATGTTCTTAGAAAAAGAAGCGGAAGAAACCGGAGTTCCATTAAGCAATTTGCTAAGTTATATCGCAGTCAATTATATTAGAGAAGAAAAGCGAAAGAGATCAATAGGAAATCTTATAGAAAATACAGATTAAATTAATATATTTCATAGGCGTCATACCACACCTCTGGTTCAGGCGGATTTTCATTTCCCTTGGGTTTTATGAATGGAGAGATGCGTTTCTGAATTCTCTCGAAATTCTCCCGTGATTGTTTTAATCGAATTTCAAAGTCCTTGTCTCTTTTCATTTTGGTCACCCATCATTTAGGAATTGCTGCTCTATACGATTTATCTCTTGTCTCGATACACTTAGACGTCTTGTATGTAACGTAGTTATTTAACCTAACATACAACTCATAAATAAGTATCCATCGACCATCAGAAGCCTCTAAATTTTCAACCTGCAAACCACAGGTAAATGCCTCCTCGCGATAGATTGGCCTGCCATGTGTTTTTGTTGTTTCGGGAGTTAAAAACATGTTAATCTTTTTCTTTATTTCATCCTCCGAGCTCCCTTTCATCATCCCGGTCGCAAGAGTCTTTATTGCTATGTCTTCAGATAAAGATAAAGCCATTCTATATTCTGCTATCTCTTTTTCATCATAATTACTTAATTGCTGAAGAAAAGGCTCTAAATTGCCTTTTGCCCCTACAGCTCTTGCGAAAAGATCTTCATAACTCTTAACAACATTATAAACGGACCCAGTTGTTCTTTTATTTATTACAATCTGGGGATCAATTGGCCCTAGCTCAGAGGTTGGGCCCATGAATATTTTGCTAGCGCCCGCGCATATTATCGTTGCAGCAGATTTTGCCTTGTTTGGAACGATCGCCCAATAATCGCCTGTGCCGCTATAACTTCGACATGCTTTTATTATTCTTTCTGCCGCGAGACCATTTCCTCCGGGCGAATTGATAAGTAGAGCCAACCCCTTAGATAAATCCATTTTTTGAAGCATGCCTTCAAGACTGTCTGCATCTTGGTCATTTATCATTACTGGATGCTTGAAACTTGTAAAATACGCTAAAACTGGTCGCCCAAGAAGACGCTCTAAATTTTTGAAAAGCTTTCTTCTCGTTATTGGACTCTGTTCCTGCTCCGCAAACACATAGCTTTGGACTGGATCAGTTGTTGCCATGACTCACCACATCACGGCCCCTGATAAATTGCTTCTGTTAATAGCTTTGCGGTGGTCAACTCCGATAGGATAATTTATAGAATGATATGATCAATGCATTGATATTATCTGTCACTTTCCGTGCAACAAGGGCTTTACGTGCAAAGCCGATCTCAGGTTGAAGCTGTAGAGTCCCGAAACTCTTGACTTTATATACCCATCACTTGCGCATGGGAAAGAAGAACAAGATCCTCAAGCTAACTCCTAGAAAA
>JADHEF010000780.1_pt1 | contig 27211 bp, 21 predicted proteins | sample 8952391 | NCBI WGS metagenome assembly JADHEF01 (sample SAMN16124439, study PRJNA663245) | bioreactor sludge metagenome | isolation source: sludge (nitrite) | place: India:Bengaluru | collected 2019-02-28 | reverse complement strand
ACCTTGAATCCCCTCCCAGGTGTCCGAGGCGCAATGCCACCTTCCGCTGCTTTTTTAACTCCTCGTGGAGCGCTAAGCGAAACATGGCCACGGATGTTTTGGCCAGGTCCATCGCCTGCTTGGTTATCGGCTGATGAACCTTCTTTGTCAGCGGCGGGCAGTCGTAATAGAAAATTCGATACAGCTCGCGCCTTTTCCCCTGGACATGGTCATCCTTCAAATGATCCAAGCTCATCTCAAAAAGCGTTTTTGCCACCTGTTCAGGGTCGTGAGCATCTTTCCCAGGAAAGACCTTTGAGAACCTCTTCAGAAAGAATCCACCATCGATAAGGATTGCCGTGCTCACGGATCCTCCGCATAAAAAACTCCCTGGGATCGGCTACCGGTTGATTGTTGCCAGGAGCTTACTGCCAGGGAGTGGATGTTTTTTCAATTCTGGGTTCGTTGCTAGTTGAGGTCAACAAGCAGTTCCTCTGGTCTTCCCTCAAATCTGAAAACCAAGTGAACGGCTCGGGTTCATCAACACCAGACCCGAACTCTTCATTTGATCTCAGGGTTGGGGGAAGACCAAGTGATCAAGCGCTACGATCCGCCTTCGCCCTGAAGTAAATGTATGCGGAAGCTTCTAGTACTGCGGCTGGAGCCAAGGACGTTGTTCGCGAAACCTCTTTCAACTCTTCCATTTCATCTGGAAAGAGGGTGGTCGTTACCGAGTGTTTCCCGGTGGTACGCCGTAACAAGCGGACAGCGCGGCAAGCCCGCACGAAATGATCCGAGCCTGCATGGTCCTTGATACTGGAGAAGGCCGTGATCACCCCTTTGGAATACTGCCCGTTCTTGTAACTGTGTGTCAGAAGATCAAAAGTCTCGAGGTCAAGATGGCACTGAGGACCTGAGATTTTTAATCCTGCCGGTCTCGATAGCTCAAGATCCTGACTTAATTTTTGTAATACTTCAGATAAGTTGTCATGAAAGCAGTCAGGCATTCACACCTCCATGGCGTCCGGCATATCCAATCAAAGCGCCGGATCAGGTTTCGGCCAGATGCTACTTATAGTCTGTAGATCTATAGTCGTCAACGAACGCAGTATCACCCCTTGTGACGACCAAGAGACACAAGCGGAAGCCTGCCAGGATCCGATTCGCAGAGAATCTGCGAGCAATCCGTATTCAGCAGGGATTATCCCAAGAAGACTTGGCTGAATTGGCGGATCTTCACAGAACCTATGTCGGTTCGGTCGAGCGCGGTGAACGCAACATTACAGTTGATAACATGGAAGTGCTGGCCGACGCCCTCGGCGTTCCGCTAGTCCGCATGCTTGAAGAGTGATCAGTAAATAGGGCTCGATCTGTTTCAAGAACAGTGGGCTGGGTCGATCGAACAGGTCTGCAAGTCAGGAGAGTATCTCTAAGCCCTATTCCGCGGCGGCTACAATCAAGCCGATCACGACAAAAGGTCGAAGTTGCAGAGATGTTGAGAGAAATATGCAGGCCCAATGTTGAAGCGGTTCGCAACCATCACTTGGTGGAGTATGACTTGATGACTCGCCCGGCGCAGGTTTATAGCTATCCACCTGAAGGGGTCGCTTCGTTGTTAACTTTGGTAGCGAGATTTGCGCCGTCTTGGGATCAAAAATCGACAAAGCAAATATGTGATCCAGCCAAAGTCCCGGATTTACTGGCACTCACACACAAACTTAACACACACCCTGCGCATAAGGGGGCTTCTACGCAGACTTTTGTTTTTGGTAAGTTTATAAAAGGGAACACTCCACACTATTGGGTTTGCACGGAATCAACCGAGTAATTATTTTTTGATTGCCACCGTGGTTATTCGGCATTATTTTTTTGATTATTTTGAGAGCGAATAATGCTAAACATGAAAATTCGTCCCGTCCACTTCGCCTCGGGGCATGAGGTTCCCGTACTCGTCAGCGACGGGGTGCAGGTCTACGAGACAAGTTGGTGGCTGGTGGACCAACTGCTGCCGAGCCTTCGTGGTTCCGCTCCGAACACTATGGTCGCCAAGATGCGATCTGTTGCGCATTGGCTGCAGTGGGCCGAATACCACAAATTCAACTGGGCCGCGGCAGTCCAGTCCGGCAAGTTCATGAGCCCTCAGACAATCGGGATGGTTCTGAAGTGGATGGAACTGGAAGTGGACTTGTCTGGTTCGGAACGGGTGAAGCGTCTCAGGGTTTCTCCCCAAACGGCCGCAATACGCGTTGGGTTTCTTTTTCAGTTCCTCAACTGGTACGCAAACCGATTAGTAGAATCCCTTCCACCCAGCCCACACAAAGGAACCGTCCAGGAGGCATATCTCGAATGGACCTCCGAATGGAAGACCATAGCTCGAATGGCGTTTCCGCGTTCTATTCCGACACGCCCACCGGAGACCATGGGTGAAGAACAGCGCGATCTGTTCCTGCGGGTGATTCGCCCAGGCGACCCCGGTAATCCGTGGCGACTTGGCCTTCAGGTGCGAAATTTCGCCCTCTTGATGGTTCTGTACGAGCATGGACTCCGGAGTTCAGACGTCCTCGAATTGCGGATGGATGACCTCCGGCTCGACAAGGGCATGTTCACCATTGCAGAGCGGATCGCGGACCCTTTGGATACCCGAGCACGTAAGCCTAGTCCGAAGCGGCGAGGCCACACCGTTCGAACCCTAAGGTTCACATCTGTAAGCCTTGATGCAATGCAGGCGTGGTTGGCCGAACGAGCCCAGCGAGACAAGTGGCCAGGGGCAACCAGGAATGCCTTCGTGTTCTTGTCTCATAGGAAACGGACAAGTAAATCTCTTGCGACGCGACGACCCGGGCAGTTCTTTGAAGATTTGCTGAAGGCCCACCCAGAGAAGCGGGGGAAGGACGGGCAGGTGGTGAACGTCGGATTCCGTGACGAATACTTCCACCCGCACGCACTACGGCATGACCGTGCGGTTCGTTTTGTCCTCGACTACGATGAGAAGTACGGATGGGACCTCAGGGGCGAGGAGGCCATGCGGAAGGTGTTCGGCTGGTGCCTAGACAGCCGACAACCCGCCTACTACGCCCAAGCCGCACACTTAGCTATCGGCGTAAAAGCGATGCTGGAGCTGAGTGATCACCGCACTCGGGTGGGGTTGGCGATGGAGGCGGAGGAGAACGAATGAACGCAGTCCGAGATTTCCTGAATGACCCGGTTCGGATGGACGAGAAACTCGCCTTCGCTGCAAAGATCCGCACGTCTAGCGGTTTTCTGGTGAACACGGCAGGCCCGTGTTGGGTGACACCGCCGAGATACAGCAATATGGACTGGAGCGTTGATAGGGGGCTTGGAGGCCTTTTCCGCGTGCATCAGGCATATGCTGCCACATTGCTTGGAGGCAGGTCTGAGGCCACTGCCGACAACTTCTTTCACTCTGTCATTCTCGTGTCGAAGTTCAACGGGTGGCGCGGGCTAGCTTCAAAGTGGCTCACCCAAGGCGAGATCGACTTTCCGGCAATGCTCGCACTGAAGCAGGGACTTTTTGATGCTAATCCCAGGACCGGATCTGATGATTTCGGAACAATCAGACGGTGGTACTACTGGGCTCATGGCCTTCATATCCCCGGGTTTATAGACGCAACGGTGGACAGACTGAAAGCCCTGAAGAACAAAAAGAAAGCATCGTTCATGGCCCAGGAGCAGATCGCACCAGGGAGATCCAAATCGAAGGCAACTGAAAACCGTCGCTGTTACACCGATGTCGATTTCGCCAGGATTCAGTCCGCTCTGTTACGGTTGGAGGGTAGGTTAAATAAAGGCGAGATCATTCTTTCCACAGGGAGAGAGTTTTCGTCACTTCGCCCAAACATACAGGTCGCGGTACTCCAACATTCTCTCCATATCGGGATCCGTCACCTTACCCTTGGCTGGTTTGCATGTGTGTTTGGGGATAGGCCGAAAGCCTTCAGCGAACTCCGCGAGAACGACTTTACGTTCATTGAGGCCGACGGGGTCAAGGTGGGCACGGTAAGGTTTTCGGACGAAATAAAGGGCGGCTTTGGGCGCCTCACCAAACCGTCAAAGCGCGCGTCATTGCCATTGAACGCGGACCTAGTGCGACTCATTCCCATGCTGCTACAAGAAAATAGGATCTGGGCTGCTAATAACGGAATCAATCCAGACTGCAACCTACCCCTATTCCCCGCAAACCGTACCAAGAGGGTCAGGAGTATCGGATTGCGAATGACCGTGGAGGATGAAGGTGCTAGGTTTATTAAATTATCCAATAACCTAAATTTCATTCTCAAAACACTTTTCAAGGTCCTAAATGTCAAGGCCTTTGACGGGACCCCGATCAAACCAACCTTCTACTCATTCCGAGACGGCAACCACACCCGCTGGTCGCGCAAGATGCCCTTGGAATCCGTGCGGGCCATCACAGGTAAAAAAGGCATCAGGTCTTTCAAGAACTACACGAAGCCGGGCATCCGTCACATCGCCCGACTGGATGAGGTAACCGAATATATTGAGCTGGCGGAATATTTGAAGCCTCCGGTTTCCGTTGATGGCATTGAACCCAAGGCGAGGATTCCCTCACCTTTTCCCTATGTCGAGGACGGTGAGCTTCGCGTTGGCGTGGAAGGGGGATGTGGTTGCTTCGGGAGCAGTTGCCCCATGGCCTTTGATGGGAGCGCTGACTGCTATATCTGCCACGCGTTCACCCCTGCCGTGGAAGGCCCACACGAACAGACGCTCAAGATCTTGCTGGACCGGAAGACCGACATGATTGCGCGCGGGTTGCCGAAGTCCGAATGGACCCGATACGACCGTCACATCGCAGCTGTAGGCCTAGTGGTTCGGCTTGTGCAAGAGTGGCGTCGCAAACATCTGGATAGGGAGAATCCGTGATGGATACGGCATCTGACCGCCTAGCCAAGTACATCGCCGAGGCTCGGGAAATCGTCAGCAAGACGTTAGGAATCGATTTCGATGAACCGATTTGGCAACTCCCCTACGACCGTGCTCATCTGAAATACAGCAAGAAACTCAACTGGGAAGGAATCCCGCATGGGTTAGGAACGCTCATCAAGGCCATTGTTGCCAATGAGTCCCTGCCCAACGGTGGCAAGGGACGGATAGGCACCGCTTCGACCCTTTCCGCTGTTCGCTTGTTCGGCCAAATCGTGGGCGAACGAGATGTACTCACCATTACGCGGAAGGACTTCGACTTGGCCGCCCGCGCCCTGGCCGAACACGAACCGAAGTTCACAGAGTCCACCTTGGCCGGTTACGGATCATGTCTCAATTCGATGGTGATTTATTGCAACCTTCGTAGGCTGACGGATACTCGGATCGAATGGAGCAATCCCTTCCCTCACCCGGTTAAGGGAGAACGCGACCACATCATTCCTCCCGAAGTGTTAAAAGCTTTCGGTGAAATCCGAGCCGCTGTGATGGCGACCGACGACAACGAATCGGATCGTTTGATGGTCCATGCGATCACCCTCCTGATCTGCACAGGAATGAGAATTGGAGAACTGATCACGATGCCCGCAGACTGCTGGCATGAAGGTCATGGGGAAGACGACGAAGGGCGGATCCTCAAGGGTTATTGGCTCGGCTACGCACCTGAGAAACGTGGTCTGACAGAGGATACCTTTCCGCGGTGGGTCCCGACCTCACTGGTCTCCATTGTGAAGGAAAGTGTTGATGAGATCCTCCGAATCACCGGCCCAGCCCGGGAAAATGCACGAACTCTGGCGGAAGGGTGGATAAACCTTCCTATTGACCTAGACAAACTTTATGAATTGCCTGAGGCTGCGACTATTTTGGGATTCACAAACTATCGAACCATCAGAGACAGGATGCGGGATCTAGGCATTGCAACGTGGAAACATGGGAATAAAAACAACCAAGTCACAGGGACACAGATTGCAGAGTTTGCTCGCCGCCTTAGTAACATTAAACCCGTCATGACGGACCCGTTCCGACTGGACCTATCTGAGGCCCTGTTCGTGGTTCCTTACTACTTTTTCGCTAAGGTTAGATCGCGCGATGTAAAGGCTGGAACAGCCACGCCAATGACTGTCCAGCACGTTCAGCAAGCGCTCAATTCCGCAAGAACCACAAAGTCTCTCTTTGAGCAGTTCGGCAAGTGCGACCCCAAGACCGGCAAGCCTTATTCCTTTGCTACCCACGACCCAAGACATACGCTGACCAATTGGCAGATCAAGCACGGACTGGATCAGGTGGAGGTGGCCGCCTACTTCGGCAGGAGCATAGAACGGCCCGAAAAGTCCAACTCCGCCTACATCGACCTGACTCAAGAGCAGCGCATGGCTCTGGTTGACAAGGCGCTGGATGCAGGACGGTTCCAGGGCGGATGGGCGGATGCCATCGGGAGGGTCAAAGACCCTGTGGAAAAGCAGGAATTGCGACATCTCCTGGCGGGAAATGTGGGTTTCAGTCAACTCGGTATTTGCGCCCACCCGGAGGGGACCACACCTGCAACGATGCCGGAAGCCTGCAGCCGCTGCCCTGGCCTCATCGTCATTCCGGGGAGCCAGGGACACCAGAAGCGAGCCCTGGAGATCCAGGCCGAAATCGAGCAACGAATCGCTGTCTACGAAGCCCAGGTGGCAGATGGCGTGTTCATGGCCGGAAAGTGGCTGGACAAGGAATACGAGCGCCAGGCTGGCCATCGCAGGGTCGTCGAGGTGCTGTTCAGCAAGGACACCCTTGGGCCGGACGAAGAGCCCACTCTGGTCCAGATGGGCGGCTACAAGACGAAGGAATGCCGACCATGAAGCACCTCACTGAGGAGGAGATTATCGAAATCGCCACGATCATTGATCGCTGGCCGCTTCCCACGATCCGATGGGAGGCTGTCTGCCGCGAAGTTGAACAGCACCTGGGTCGGCGATACACGCGCCACAGCCTGATGGCCAAACCGGAAATCAAGGAAGCCTTCCAGCGGGCCAAGGAGCTTAGGACAAACCCCCATGTGGAGCGGCCCCGTCCGAAGTCCGATGTGCGCATCGAACAACTTGAGGCGCAGATAGCCGATCTGAAGCGCATCCTGGCCGAATATGATCTCCGGTTCCTCCGACATCTGGAGGTGCTGTCCACATGCGTAGACGGGGTGTCAGGAGCGCATGTACTCCCCAAGGATCTGGAGGCTCCTCTGCACCATGAGATTCCCTACCTCCATCCAAAGGGCAGGAGATGACCATGAGCAAGAACGGCCAGCAGCTTGGAGCTGAGAACGCTGGTGTCCTCGAGCGCTACCTGGAAGCTCTGAAGACAGATGGAAATGGCCTCCCCTCACGCAATGGCAAAGTCTCCATAAACGCAGTAGCCCTCGTCACAGGCGTGGCAGCCCAGAACCTCTACAAGAACCCCAGGTGCCGTGAACTACTGGAGCGGGCCGCCCAAGAGTTGGGACTTGCGCCAATTGGTCGTGAAGAAGGCAAGGCCAAGGACGACCCCAGAGACCGCCGCATCCAAAGCCTTGAGGCCAGAATCGCTTCCCTGCAGGCCGAGGTCGAAGACCTGCGCCAAAGGCTGCGAAGGTTTGCCCACATCGAGCAGCACATGGTCGAGACGGGCCGCCGAGTGATCCCGTAATGGAAGTGACCATTCTTGTCGGCCAGGTCTGGCCTAGTCGCTGGGGGGGTGCGGCCTTCTCTGGCCGCGATGACAAGGGCGTCCTCTATCGGGTCCTGGGTGGCGGGAAAGTCCTGTCCAAGGCCCCGAGTGTGGGCGAGTTCTGGCGGGTAGCAGGCCCGGTAAAGCATCACCCCACCTACGGTCCTCAGATTGAGGCCACGATTGCGATGCAGGTGACACCCGAGGGCGAGCACATCAGGCGCTTCCTGGCCAAAAGCAGGGCTTTTTCGGGCATCGGGGAGACCAAGGCCAAGCAGCTTTGGAATCGATTCGGCATGAATCTCGTGACCGTCCTGGATACCAAGGACCGCGCTGCCCTGTGCGAAGTACTGAAGGAGGACCTAGCGGATTCCCTCCTCCAGGCTTGGGTGGAATCCCGCTCGGAGGCCCGCGTCGTTCAGTGGCTGGATACGCATGGATTTCCCCTGCGTCTGGCAGCGAGGGTGATCAAACTTTGGGGCGTTCTCGCGCCAGAGAAGATCGCAGAGAATCCTTATCGGATGCTGGCCGTGGCTGGCTGGGAACAGGTGGACAGGGCGGCCCAACTCATCGGTTTCCCACCAGATGCGGAGGCGCGTCAGATCGCCGCCGTGGAGGCAGTCTGTTACAAGTCCATGGACAACAAGCACACGGTCATGAAGACACGGGAACTGCTCCTGGGTGTAGGCGATCTTCTGAAAGTGGGCCGAGACGAGGCGGAAAGGGCCCTGGAACTGGCGGAAGAGGACCAAGCCGTGGTGAGGCTGGACGAAGATAGGGTTCAGGCTCTGGGGCCCAATGTGATGGAAACCTACCTCCGGGTCCGTCTGGCCGCGATGGTTGCTTCCGAGTGGGTTCCCCCCAGGCATCTGTTCTGGGCTGCCCCGTCAGATGCCCAGGTGGATGAACTGCTGGCCGAGTTCCAGGCCGAGAACACCCTGAAGCTTACAGACGAGCAGAAGCAGGCCGTTTGGATGGCCCTCACCCAACGAGTGGGAATGATCTTAGGTGGCGCAGGCACCGGGAAGACCACGGTGCTGAAAGCCATCATGTGGTGTGTCGAGAAACTGCAGGGCACCGTCCATGCGGTAGCCCTGGCGGGGCGGGCAGCGATCCGTATGACAGAGGCCACCGGCCGCCCGGCCCGGACCATCGCCGGATTCCTGGGGGTCGCGGAACGCGGCGACCTGACGCTGGATGGCTCTGATCTGGTGGTGGTCGATGAGGCCTCGATGGTGGACCTCCCGCTAGCTTACAGCCTCATGCGGGTCATCCCGGAGGATGCACGGCTGTTGCTCGTGGGCGATCCCTACCAGCTACCGCCGATCGGCATGGGCCTGGTGTTCAGCGTCTATGCAGAGGACGACCGCGTTCCAAAGGTGGAATTGACGCAGGTTCACCGACAGGCTGCCGAGACTGGAATTCCTCGAATTGCTGGACAGATCCGCATGGGAGTGGTGCCCAGCCTCAAACCCTATGAGGGGCTAAAGGCTGGCATCTCGTTCATACCTTGCACGGCTGCCGAAGCCCAGTCCCAGGTGACCGAGCTGCTCTCGGAACTGAGTGGACCTGGCGAGGTCCAGATCCTCTCTCCCATCAAGAACGGCACCGCTGGCATCAAGGCGATCAATGCAGCGCTGCACCATCTGCGGGCTGTGGGCCGGGATCTGTGGCAGGGTTTCGCGGTGGACGACCCTGTGATTTGGTTGGAGAACGACTACGACCGGAAGATCTGGAACGGCACCCTCGGCGTAGTGGAGGCCGCTGGTCCTGCCTCGCTCTCAATCATCTGGGATGGCCACGACAAGCCGATGAACATGGGACTTTCTGACCTGGACTCTCTGGATCTGGCCTATGCCATCAGCATTCACAAAGCCCAGGGAAGCCAGTTCCGAAGAGTCATCATTCCCGTGTTCACAAGCCGCCTACTGGATCGGACGTTGATCTACACGGCCCTCACGCGGGCAACTGAGCAGGTCGTTCTGCTCGGGGATGCCGAGGCTCTGAGGCTCGCTGTGGAAGCTCCTCCTGCGCCGCACCTAAGGATGCACGGTCTTTCGTTTGCGCCAGCCACCTCCCAGCCTTAACCTTTCCTCATCCGGACGGAGGATAGGGCAACGCAGGGATGCGACCCGAGCGCCGATCCGGGGCCGAAGCTGACGCTTCACGGGCCGAGGAAACTCGGCCCGTTCTCTTTCCCCCTTCAGCTTTGGCCTTATTGCGTTACATCCCGGGGGTCTGGGGGCAGAGCCCCCTACTTTGTTTGGTTTTTAACAAGCCCAAGGTTCGTGGACAAATCAATGGGACAGGATACCTGTCACCAGACTGGTGGGAGAGGATGAGTCGGACGTATTGTGCCAGGGTCGGTTTTCGCGCAGCCGCTTACCAGGAAGGATACGCTGCGGAGCTTCCCGAATTCGTGGCAAGAACCCGGTCGGGGAAGGTGAGCGCGGGCATGCTTAGCCTTGATCAAGGGTGATGATGTGGTAGCTTCCACTTCATCGTCCGCCTGCGAAGTCCTTGTGCTGATCTAGAAGAATTCGTCGTAGCCCAACCACTGATGGGGTGCCCTTGTGACTATCTTCAGGAAGGCCATCCAGTTCTGGTCGTTGCTTTGATTGTTTACGGATTAGCCTAGGGAAAAATGATTCAAATTCCATTCGTGATCCCTTTGACCACCTCATTGCAATATGTCCTGTAAATACATGGCACAAAGTATTTGTTACCATTATTTTACATAAAGGAGGGGATTGGACTCCACCTGGCGAGCGATATCCAGCTTCGGGTCGTAGACGCGGGTCTCGACCTCCAGCAGCCCAAGAACCGTGTGGAAGAGGGAGGAGTGCGAAAGCCTCAGGCCGGTGGCCGCGCGGAAGCGGCCCGGATCCTGGCCGAAGTCCTCCGAGAGCCAGAAGACCGTCGCCACGTGCTTCTGCTCCCTGGGGGCCATTCGGTAGGGCAGCCCGTGCAGGTAGAGCCCTTTCTCCCCCAGGGATTCCCCGTGATCGCTGCTGTAGAGCATGGCGGTCTCGAAGGTTCCCGACTGCCTCTTGAGGAAGGCGATGACCTCCGACAGGAAATAGTCCGTGTAGAGCAATGCGTTGTCGTAGGCGTTGATGATCTCCTGGGGGGAGCATCTCCCGAGCTCATTGGTACGGCACACGGGCGTGAAGCGCTCGAAGGCCCTTGGGTAGCGCTTGTGGTAGGCCGGACCGTGGTTCCCCATCTGGTGCAGCACGATGAAGATATCCCCCTGCTTCTGCTGGTCGACGTACCCCTGCAGGTCCGAGAGCATGCCCACGTCCCGGGGCTCTTCATCCACCACCGGATTCCGCGCGCTCGACTTGAAGTCCTCGTACGTCACGCGGCTGGCCACGCCCTTGGAGTCCGAGTTGTTGTCCCGCCAAACCACGGAAACACCCGCGTGCCTGAGCACGTCCAGCAGGTTCTCCGAGGAGCGGGCCTTGCGGTCCGAGTAGGTGTCGTGGTCCAGAGTGGAGAACATGCAGGGCACGGAGTTGGCGGTGGAGGTGCCGTTGGAATACATGTCGCGGAAGCTGATGACGGATTCCTTCGCCAGCAACGGGTTCGTCTCCCGCGGGTAGCCGTTCAGGGAGAAGTGGTCCGCCCGCGCGGCTTCGCCCACCACCATGACGATGAGCCGGCGGCGCGGGTCCGTGCGTGCGATGCGGGCGTCCTGGCCGAGGGGCTTCACCGGCCCCGCCCCCAGGTCGAGCTGGGCGGAGGCGAACTTCACCATGGAGTAGACGATGTAGTCAGGGTTCGCGTAGCGGCGGATGGGCTTGTGCTCGCGCAGGAAGCTGGCCCAGTCCTTGTTGAAGGTGAACAGGGCAATGGTCAGGATCGCCACCAGGACCCCGGCCAGCTTGAGGCGGGCCAGCAGCGAAGCCAGGACCGTGGGCGCACGGCGGATCCGCACCAGGACCACCAGTACGGATGGCAGCACGCCCAGGAGCGCCACGTACGCGAAGAACTTCAGGTTCAGGAGGTCCCGCACCTCCTGCCGGTCCGTCAGCAGGGCGTTCCTGAGCATGGAGCCATCGATGACCACCCCGTACGTATCCATGAAGTAGGCCGAGGTGGCGGCGCTCAGGAAGAGGATCACGAGCACGGGCTTGAGCACGTACGGAAGATCAAACACCATCAGCAGCAGGCAGGTGACCGCGAACCATGCCACGGCCACGGCGACCACGAAGGCCAGGTTCCCCTCCGAAAGGGGGTAGGCCGCCAGGACCTGGGTCCAGAAGGTGCGGTTGTAGAGCAGGCCGAAGAGACCGGTCGTCAGTAGAAGCACGAGGCCATGATCCAGACCGTGGCGGCTCACGGCCTTCGATGCCTTGCCATTGGCGCTGTCGTTGCTCATGGAACTCCAAAAGTGCGGGGAAAAGTCAGGCCGCGAGGGATCCGGTGGATCCGTATTGCTTGTGAATGGTGTGGCAGGCCGGGCTCGAAAACAGGCGAGGACAGGACCCTTACGCTCCGTCCGACCGTGGAGGGGGAGTACCTTGCCGGTTCAGGGGATGGTTTGAGCCAGCGGGAGATGGATCGTGACCTGAAGCCCTCCCAATCGTGCGGATCGCGCGAGCATCACCTCCCCTTGATGGCGCTGTACGATTGCTTTGACAATGGCCAGCCCCAGCCCACTCCCGCTCTCCGCCTGCCCGGGAAGACGATAGAAGCGATCGAAGACCCTGGCTTGTTCTTCAGGGGGGATGCCTGGACCGCTGTCCTCTACCACCACGACCGCGCGATCTTCCTCGGTGCGGAGCACCACATCGATGATCCCGTTCTCGGGAGTGAACTTTGCGGCGTTCTCGAGGAGGTTCCGCACCAGGATTCGCAGGGATTCCGCATTCCCTTCGACGTGGATGCCACGCTTCCCCTCCATTCCGATATCGATGCGTTTGGCTCGGGCATGCCCCAGAGAATCGCTGATGGCGAGGCCTGATACCGTGGCGAGATCGACGAGTTCCCTTCCCTTGGAAGGATCCTGGGCCGATTCCTGCCGAGCGAGTACGAGCAGCTGTTCGACCAAGCGGGTCGCACGATCGATACCGCCAAGGAGCCGCCTGGCAGCGATGACTCTTGCCTCATCGTCTTCGGCTCGCTGGAGCACCTGTGTCTGGAGTCGCAACGCGGCCAGGGGGGTCCTGAGCTCGTGGGCCGCATCGGCCACGAAAGCCCGCTGAGCTTCGAAGGATTGCCCCAGGCGGATGAAGAGCAGGTTGATCTCATCCACGAGAGGTTTCACTTCCTCTGGCAAGTTTTCCGAGGGGAGCGGGGAGTAGTCCTCGGAGGCCCGCCTCGATACCTGGTCTCTCACTTCCAGGATGGGGCGGGTGGAACGCCGTACCACCATCCAGGCGACGGCCAACATGACAGGAGCCAGAAGCAGGATGGGTGCCGCTGTCCGCAAGGCCATGTCCGCAGCCAGCTTCCGTCGAGCCTCGACCGCCTGGGCGACCTTGATGATCCGGGTGGATGTCCTGGCCGTGAACACACGGAAATGGACATCGCGCACCGTGGCCTTGGAGAAGCCTCTGTCCGGGGCGAGGGGCAAGTCCATGCCATGGCTGGACTGGAAGAGTCGAGCCCCATCCGTGGACCAAACCTGAATCACGAAGTTGAAGTCATCATTTTCAGGTGCAGCCATCTGGCTCTGAAGCGGATCTGCGGAAGCAAATCCCTCTTGAAGCGAGAAAGCGACCTGCTTCATGTGGTAGTCGAAGATCTCGTCGGCCTCAGACCGGGTCATCCGGTAGACGAGGCCGGCTTGGATGCCGATCGCCAGCACGATGGCGATCGAAAGCAGGCGAAGGAGCCTGCCGCGCAGAGAGTTGCCGGAAAAAAACAGCATCTAGATCCTGTATCAGGGCTTGGGGATCAGGTAACCGACCCCTCGGACGTTTTGGATCAGGTCGGCTCCAACCTTCCGGCGCAATCCGTGGATATAGACTTCGACCGCATTGCTGCCGACCTCCTCCTTCCAGCCGAAGAGCTTCCCCTCGATCTGCGACCGGGAAAGGATGGTCCCTGGCCTGGCCAGCAGTGCATCCAGCACTTCCCACTCCCTGGAGGTCAGGATGACGGGCTCGCCATCCACGAGCACTTCCCTGCGGCCTGGGTTGATGACGACATTCCCGTGCTCATAGACGGATTCGGTGCGACCCGATGCCCGTCGAAGGTTCGCCCGGACGCGCGCAAGGAGTTCGTCGAGATCGTAGGGCTTGAGAAGGTAGTCGTCGGCTCCCGCATCGAGACCCGAGATCCGTTGTTCCACGGCGTCGCGAGCCGTCGCGATGATCACGGGCACCGACTGCTTGCGTGCCCTCAGCGCGCGCAGCACCTCCAGGCCATCCATCCCCGGAAGCCCCAGATCCAGCACGAGCAGATCGTATGCGCAGGTGCGGGCCGCCGTATCCGCGGATTCCCCGTTCTTGACCCAGTCCGTGGCATAACCCTCGGCGCACAGCGCTTCGAGGACGCTCTCTCCAATCATCAGATCGTCTTCCACGAGCAGGATACGCATCACATCACTCTGATTCTGGAATCAAGACGGGCCCCCGGTTCATTTCGTCTGAGCATGGTCCGGCGCTTTCATCGCGCCCAGTTTATAGGCGCGGGCAGCCGTCTGGTAGTAGGCGATCGCTTCCTCTGCCAGGGGACGATCCAGGGAGATCGGTGTCGTTTCGTCGGTAGACGGATCTACGCGGAAGGCCTCGATCTTCTTCCCGGGAGAAAGGACGATCAGCGTTCCATCCCGCAGGTAGCCGAGCTGTTGGTAGTTGCTGACGAATGCGCGTGGCGAGGCGACGGGCAGCTCGAACACCGAACGGCCAAAGAAATGATCATCGCCCTGGACGCGCAGGATATCTAGCAACGTCGGAGGAAGGTCGATCTGGCTGGCCACGGGCTCAAAAACAGAGGGTGTGACCAGTCTCGGCGCGTAGAGGATGAGCGGTATCCGATAGCCCGCGACGGGGAGCTTGCTCTTGCCCGCGACGGAAGCGCAATGATCGGCCAGGATCACGAACAGGGTGTCATCGAACCAGGGCCTGGCTCGTGCTTTTTCGATGAAGTTCCCGATGGCCCAATCCGTGTACTTGATCGCCCCATCGCGCCCACCCGGAGAGGGAATATCGACGCGCCCATCAGGGTAGGTGAAGGGGCGGTGGTTGGTCGTCGTCATGATGTGGGTGAACGTGGGTTTGCCTGCCGTCACCTTCGCGTCGATGGCGCCAAGGGCATGTTCGAAGAGGGACTCATCGGCAACGCCCCAGATGTTCTCGAAGGCGATCTCCGCTTTCGGAATGTCCGTCCGGTCTATCACGTCATAGTCGTTCGCACTGAAGTAGGCGTTCATGTTGTCGAAGTAACCATAGCCCCCATAGAGGAAGCTGGAGGCGAAGCCCTGCTGCCTCAGCAGCTCGCCGATCGTGGTCAGGTGCTCGTTGCCGGGGCGGCGCACGATGGCTTGGCCGGGCACGGGGGGAGTCCCGAGGGACACCGCCTCCAAGCCGCGCACGGTGCGCGTTCCCGTCGCATAGAAGTTCGTGAATCGCATCCCTTCCCGGGCGAGGCGGTCCAGGTTCGGGGTGAGCCCCTTGGCCGAGCCGTAGCAGCCAAGGAACTTCGCCGACAGGCTTTCGACCGTGACCATCACGATGTGGCGAGGCTGCCTGGGCATGAGTGGGTTGTGCAGCTCGCTGCTCTCATGCTCGCCCGTCGGCGGAAGCATGGAATTGGGGTTCAGCGGCAGGCGTTCGACGCCGGATCGCCTCAGGATGGCGTCGGCCCGGTCCTGATCAAGGGTCGCGTAGAACCGGTCGTAGTCCAGCTCGTTGCGTCGCTCAGCCGCGAAGAAGGTGAAGATGCCGTTGCCGGAAAGCTCGTCTGCGTATGCATTGCCAATCGTCCCCATCTGGTCGATGCTCGCCGCCGTGAGCAATCCCAGGGGCAGGGAGCACGAGGCGATGGCGCAGGCGATGCGGCGGCGCCGTGAGGTCGGAACCGAATCCGTGCGGGAGAAAACCGGAATCATGAAGGAGGTGAGCACCAGCGATACCAGGGCGATGCCGATGAGGATCCATCCAATGGGATACGACTCGCGAATGTTTCCGATCACTTCATGGGTGTACAGGAGGTAGTCGACTGCGATGAAGTTGAATCGCGTCGAGAACTCAAGCCAGAATGTTGCTTCCGCGACGGCGATGAACAGCAGGATGAAAGCCGATATGCCGAAACCTGCCGCCCTCAGCACACGGTGCATCCGGGAGGCTCGCCATCCCTCGGGCAGGAGCGCTTCGTAGAGCCACACCGGGGCGATGGCCACCGAAAGCACTGCGAGGTCGAACCAAAGGCCTTTCGAGAAGATGGCTGGCCACGTATTGATTGGCACCGCATCAAGACCCGTCCATAGGCACAGCAGAAGCCGCGTGAGCGTGAACACCGTGAGAATGAAGACCGCGTAGATCGTGGAGGAACGCAAGAAGGAAGCCCTTTCTCGTGGATCTGGTTGTTTACCGTCTGGGTTGATAGTGGAAAGGCGGAGCCGCTGCAGGGCCACCGAGGTCGACGGGCGAGAGGGCCTCGGCACGATAGAGGGTCCAAGTGCCGTCATGCCGGGCACCGAGCGAGAGCCCCTTGGCGTTGTCGAAGCGGGAACCCATGATCTCCGCTCGCCCCAGCACCCACCCGTTCCCGGATTGACGCAGCCAGCCAGCCGCCGCCGCGACTTGTTCCTTGTCTTTCATCGCATAGGAGAAGTGTTCGACGGGGCGTCCCGCCTGGAGCAGGAACTGCTCCCTGAAGCTGACGATGAGCAGGGGTGCCCGCTCGGGAACTCGCGCGGTCACCTGGGACATGAGCTTCTTCGCGGAGCGGACCTCGTCGAGCAGGGGATATCCCCACAGGCTGTAGTGAAGCCAGATGACCGCCAGGCTGGCGAAAACCGACGACAGGGGAGCACGGCGCAGGGCAAGGCACACAAGGGCGATGCTCGCCCCCATGGAGAGGAAGAGGAGCCATGGATGAGCACCCAGATCCACGGCCTTGGCGGATAGCTTCGGGCTCGCCATCAGGCTCAAAGCCAGGCCAAGGAAGATCAGGCTCAGCAGCCATCCAAGGCCCCGCAACAGGCGGGGTGGCCAGCGCCGGGCAAGCAGGTCGGGCACCCAGAGAGCAGCCAGCAGCGCCAGGGCCGGAGTGGCCGGAGTTATGTAGACCGAGCGCTTCCCGGACGAGAGTGAGAAGAACAACAGCACGAGCACCAGGAAACCGCCCAGCAGGATCACGGCCCTGTCCTTGGCCCGGAACGCATCACGACCGCGCCATGCGAGCCAGGGCAGGAGCAGGGACAGGGGCATCCAGAAGACTGGTATGACGTTGACCAGGTAGTACCAGAAGGGCTGATGGTGGTGCCAGGAATCGGCATACCGCGTCATGGTCTGGCGGAACAGAATGTTGTTCCGGTATGCGATCAGGCTGGGATCGTGGCTCAGATGGACCGCGATCAGCATGGGAGCCAGCCACAATCCGATGGCGAGCAGCATGAACAACGGACCAGCCAGGGCCTTGAACCAGGCCGCCCTTCCGGCCTTGCGGATGCCATCCCAGTGGGTCCAGATGGCAGGGACCAGCACCAGGGCCGCCAGGATGCCAACGCCTTTGGTGATGATGCCGAGGCCAGCCGCGAACCACCCCAGGTAGTACCAACGCCAGCCCCCATCGCAGAGCAGGAACCTCAGGAACCCATAGAGTCCCAGGGTGATGAAGAAGGTCACGAGGGCGTCGATCTGGGCGGTCTTGGCCTGCACAGTGAACTGGACGGTGAACAGGAGCAGCAGTCCAGCGCGGAAGGCCGTCTGGCGATCCCACAACCGTCTGGCCAGGTCGTGCACCAGCGCGATGATTCCAACGCCCGACAAGAGGCTGGGCAGCAGGAAAGAAACACGCAGGGAGCCGGTGAGGCGGTAGAACAAGGCGATGACCCACATGAAGACGGGGGGTTTGTCGGGGTACAGCTCTCCTCCCCTGAAGGGAAAGAGCCACTGCCCGGAGTCCACCATCTGCTTGGCCACCAGGGCGAAACGGGGTTCGTCCGCAGGCCAAGGATCCCGCATTCCTAGCCCCGCACCCAGGACCACAAGCGCGAACAGAAGGAGCAGGAACAAGGACTGTCGATCGGTATCCGGTCCCGACAAGGTGAATTGATCGTTCGGCATGCGGGGCTTCCCTTTCAAACGCAGGCGAATTCCAGTGTGGTGACGGAAACTTAGGTGAAACTTATTTGGCACCTCGTTTGACGAGGTGAGTGTGGGGACTGGCCGCCCGTGCGAATGTCGTTGCCGCTTCATCTCAAGCTCCCGGCCTGCGATGGCTGGACGATCCGTGGCCGCCAGACCTGAGCCCCGAGGAGCACCATGTCCTTCGGCAACCAACTTCGCGAAAACGACTATCGAACCTGCCGCTTGTCCGTGCCCGTCCTCGTCACCCGGTTCTAGAAGGGTCGGATGAAGCTCCAGGCCTGGTTCCCACCGACGACCTGGGCTCCATGCCCTAGCTTCCGACAGGTCTCCAGGATTCTCGTTTCCTGCTTCCGCTCGATGATCATCAGACTGCCCGGTTCCGCATCGTTCAGCTCCTCGGCCAGGGGTTCTCCCGACTCGGCACCTGTTTGGGCGCTGGACGATGTATCCGCCCGCTCCACCTCGCATTGGAGGTACAGGCGCAGCCCCCAGTAGGGCTCCGTGTCCACGAAGAGGATCTCCTTCGGCGCGGGATGGACCGCCGCCGCCACCTCGCGGGCCAGGGCCCGGCTGTCCATGGGGTTGGACAACCCGGCCCCGCCCAGCTTCAGGACCAGGAGGGCCCCCACCCAGAGCGCCAGCAGCGGGATCTCCACGCGCCGCCGCAGCGGAAGCACCACCCATCGGCCCAGGGCCAGGCTCATGGGCAGGACCAGGGGCAGCACGTAGAGCGGCAACCGGGACGAGCTGAGGAAGAACACCAGGAGAGGCAAGAGGAACCACAGGAGCAGGTAGACGGACCAGGGGTCCCGCTCCAGACGCACGCGCCAGGCTTCGCGCGAGGGCCGCAGCCCCAGGGCGCGACGGCATCCCCGCAGAAGTGGCACGATCCACGGGGCGCACCCGAAGAAGAGGACGGGGAGGTAGATGAGGAAGGCCTTGTACCACTGGGCATTCCGATGGTGGAGGTCCGAAGCCACCCGGGCCACCACCTCGTCATGGAGCCAATAGCCCAAGGTGCCGGGCCGCGCCAGGGCCACTGTCGCGTACCAGCCGAACCCCACGATCAGGAAGACCGCCAGCCCAAGCGGGTGGAAGAGCCGGAGCAGGTGCCGCCCACCGTTGCGAACGAGGTCGAAGACCACGATGGCCAGGAGCGGCAGCAGCCCCGGAGGCCCCTTGGTCAGGAAGGCCAGACCGAAGGTCGTCCACATCAAGAGCAGTGGAAGGAGGCGTCCCTGGGTTCGCTGGCTCCAGGCCACGAAGCCGAGCACGGCCAAGGCCTCCCAAAGCGTCAGGAGGGTGTCCGTGGTGACGATGTGTGCCCCTAGGAAGGGCAGGAGGGAGGTGCCGTAGATGAGGGGCGGAAGCCAGGGACGGTCCGGCAGAAGGCGACGCCCCAGCGCCAACAACACGAAGAGGGTGGCTGCGAAGGCCAACCCGTTGGGGAGCCGGGCACCCCATTCGTTGCGGCCCAGCACGGCCATGCCCCCAACGATGGCCCAGTAGGTGAGGGGCGGCTTGGTGAGGTGAGGCACCTCGGCATTGTAGGCAGGCACCAGATAGTCGCCGCTGTCCATCATCTGGAGGGCGACCCCCGTGTAGCGTCCCTCATCCCGTTCCCAGAGCCCCCGGGACCCTTGGAAGAGGAGGGCGAAGGCCAAAACGCCTAGAACAATCACAAGCCTGAAGAGCATTCCTCGGAACCCTGCGTGGGGGGCGCGTGGCAAAGACAGGTTCATGGACCCTAGCATGCCTGCCTCACTTCTTTTGCAATGAGCTTCACTTCATCCTCGAAGTTAGAAGGTGATTCTCAGGCCGGCCGTAAAGCCATCCGGAAGCACACCGAGAATGAACGGGGAGGACCGCCGGTGGGCGTACATACCCCACGCACAGCCGATGGCTGCGCCCGCCAGCACATCCGTCTGCCAGTGGCCTCGGACCTTCACCCGGGCGATGGCATCGTACGCCGGAAGCGCCGCCAGAGCCCAGACCCATGGGTGGTCGTGGTGGTATTCGAGGATGAAGGGCGTAACGAAGCTGGCCTGAAGTGCGACTTCTCCACTGGGGAAACTGCCATGTCCGTGCCCCTGGAACCATTGGTTGGGACTCTCCGTCAATCGGGGTCGGGAACGGGAAAACAGGGGTCTGGCGGTCTCCACCGTGATGGCGCTGAGCGCCGTCGCATCCATCGCTTGCCAGAAGGTGCGCCCTATTCGAGTCTGACCGCCACCCACCAGCGCGCCGACGACTTCGGTCACGAGCACCACCTCCGTCAAACGGGTCTGACTGCTTCTTCCCCAGATTCCGTGATCGTCTTTCGCGAGGCGCGAGTCGATGCCCAGCGGGCCGCCACCGGCTGCAAGGGGCAGGGACAAGAACCAGAGCACTGACCAGATCAGTGTTCCCATGGCCAGCTCCCACGGATTCATGGATACGACGGCCAATGGAAAAGGTGGGGCTGATCTGGTGGAAAGCAAGCCTTCCCAGAACTGGGCCTTCAACGCCAGCAGGAAATGATCCCCGGCGCAGAGGCAGGACTTCAGGGTCTACTCCTTCTGAGACGCGTAGCAGCAGTAGAATGTCTGGCCACCCAGGGCCCAATTTCCCTCGCGTCTCATCCCGGTTGTGGTGAAGATTGGACCGAATTCTGAATCCAATGATATCCACACCGATGGTGCCCGAGACGATCTCTGGCGTCACGACGCCGCCGGCCTTGAGTTACAGGAACAGGATACCGATCGTCCATCATCCCACAGCGCCTTCAGGGGCAACCAGCCATCCCGCCGCGGCTGAATGACATCCAGGAGGAGGAGGTCGTAGCCACCCCCTGCACCATGGCCGGGTCCTCGTCCGTCATCCGTGGCGATGTCCACCGCGAAGCACCTCTCCATCAGCCCCTTCCTGCTATCAGCGGCGGTCTTCGGCCTGTCTCCGACGACCAGGATCCTTGTTTCAGGCTGTCCGCCCATGGCGGGTTCGATTCCCGACGGTACTACAGCGTGTGAGAGACACGACTCATCGAGTCATTTCGAACTGGTCAATCACGTTCCCTTCAACGCCCTTTGCCTGGAACAGCAGCCTAGAATCCGAAGCCCTCACGCTGCAGTAGTGATACGCGCTCAGACGGCAGGCGCTCCAGGCCTTGGCCTTGTGGAAACGGTATAGGGGCGCTCCTGCTCCCCCCGTGACCACGTAGACCGTACCGGGAGTCCGTGCCAGATCGAAGGCGTGGCCGGTGCCTACGATGATCCCGTCCCGCATCAAGTGGGTCCGTTCGTACGTGTGGTCGTGGCCTGAAACGTAGAGATCTACATGGTATGTGTCCAGCAGGTCTCGTAGGCCGGGATAGGCGCCGTCTACGTGGTGCTCGCCGGTGCTGTAGCAGGGGTTGTGAGCCCACAGGATCCGCCAGCGCGCCTTCCGGCTCTCCTCAGAAGCCAGCTGAGCCTTGATCCAACCGAGGTTCGTGGGCTCTTCTCCGGCACAAACGAAGAAGCAATTCCCCTGAGTGAAGGCGTAGGGAATTGTCTGATTCCGCACGAGGGAGGGATGAACTGCCGTGATCTCCTCGATGCTGGATTCGTGGTTCCCTTTGGTGACCAGGAAGCGGTTGCTCTCCAGCAGAGCCTTGGAAACGGGGTTGCTCCGCAAGGTATCCAGCCACCGAGCCGGACCATATTCTGACCAGAGATCCCCCACGTGCAGCACCAACTCGGGCTTCTCCGAACAGAGCGCAGCTACGACTCGCTGGTGCACGGCCTGGTTGGAGCGGGAGTCCCCATAGGCGACAAAATTGGTCGCACGGCCCGGAATGATGGCTCCGGCAAGGAGCAGGGCGAGGAGAACTCTACTTAGCCCATTTCTGGAGCGATGGGCACCTGATTTGAGCCATCTCCTAGGAGTCATCATGGGGACACCTTCCCGGGGTTGGTCAGTTCCACGAAAGTCAGATCATCCTCTGGGTGGCGGTCCCGCTTGACCGTCGACAGCACGCGCGGCGTGAAGCGGGATTCGAAGGAGGGCAGGCTGACATTGGGTAAGACCGCATAGATCCGATGTCCCGACCCATTCTGCAGGACGTAGCGCCCCAGCTCTGCCTCGTCCGTGAACCGCGGGACCGGCCGCTTCGCATAGAACGGAAGGATGGGCTCGCTGCACTGCCACTGGACGATCAGGTCCCCGCCCTGGAGGCGCTCCCCGATGGACTCCGCGAAGGACTGCTCCGCCCGGCGCCACCGGACCACGGCCATGGGGACGAAGGCCAGGATGCCCGTGGTCAGGATGGCGATGGCCGCGGAGGCCTTGGCCATCCTGGACATCCAGGGAGCTTCCCGCCACTCCTCCCCTCGCAGCTCAGCTCTCAGGAGAAGCCAGATGGGCAGCGCATTCAGGAGGAGCCACGCCAGGGAGCCATAGGCCCGCTCGCGCAGGATCAGCCACCCGCACACGCCGGCCGTCGCGGCAAACAGGGCCAGGAGCCAGCGGTTCCAGCGGCCGGTGCCCTCCGCGGGCGCGGCGATCTTCACGGCATGGGCGATGAACAGGGAGAACAGCGGCAGCAGGGGCAGCACGTAGTGCTTCCGGTAGTGCCCACCCAGGGTGAACGCCACCAGGAACGGGATGCCGACATGAATGAGCAGGCGCGCCGTATCGCCCAGGGGTTCGCGGCGCTTCCGCAGCCAACGCATGATGACGGGAAGGACCAGGCTGGCGGGTAGCATCAGCCCGATCAGGGTCCACAGGTAGTAGCCGCTGAGCACTTCCTTCCAGCTCGCGAGGTTGGCCAGTAGCGATCCCGAGAGCTGACTGTCCTTGAGGCTCAGCCCCAACTGGCCCACCTGCCGCTGCAGAAGCACCCACCAGGGGACAACCAGCGCCGCGAAGAGAGCCACTCCGAACCCGGGCCTTAGGATCTTCAAGGTGCGCCTCCGCTCCGGGCCCGATAGCAGGAAGATGAGCAAGCTGGCCAGGAAGAGGACGGGCACCTGGGGTCCCTTGGTCAAGGTCGCCAGCCCCGCCAGCCCCCATCCGGACCAGGACCAGCCTCGCTGGCCCCAGGAATCATCCTCAGATTTCCAGGCCAGGATCCAGGCGAACAAGGACAGGACGCCCAGGCTGGAGTAGAGGAAATCAGGCCGGGCGCTGTGGGACAGGTTGATGTAGCCCTGCATGCTCAGCAGCAGCAGGGAGGCCAGCTTGCCTGTGGCGGAGCCGAAGAGTCGCTTCCCGGCGAAGTAGGTGGCCAGCACCATGATCAGGCTGCCGAGCAGTGACACGGCGCGCCCGTGCCAGGTCTGGACATCCTGGCTGAAGGGATCCAGCCGGGAGACGGCCTCCGTGGCCCAGTAGTTGAGCGGGGGCTTCTGCAGGCGCGGCTCGTAGTTGAAGCTCGGGAGCACCCAGTTCCCATTGGCCTCCATCTCGCGGGTCGTCTGCAGCACGAACACCTCGTGGTCCTCCAGCGGGATGGACTTGATCCCGATGATCGAGATCATCCACAGGCACACCAGTAAGGCGGGCCACCGCGCGAATCTCCAGATCGTGGCAAACATGGATTCCCTCCCATCAAAGGGCTCTGGATTTCAGCCAGAGCCCACTCCCTGCCATAGGGTTTTCGTTCAATCCGCCTTTTCGGCACCACCCGCGTCCTTGTGGACCACGACGGAACTAGGTGAATACCCTGGGGCCGCAATCTGGATGGTGATGGTCTTCGGACTCGGGGTCTGGTAAAGCATCGAGTTGATGTTCATCCGGAAATGTTCCGATGCTGCGGTCCAGTTGACAGTCCCCGTCAGATCGAAATGCAACGCACTAGTCGATTTGGCGCGGAGTTGGTAGCCCGAGAGATTCCGGTAATACCGCTCCATCGATCCATTGGCATCATCCTTGATCGTCAAGAACACCTGCATGCCCTTGATGTCGCTCATGCCGGGATTCTTTATGGCCAGCTCGATATGATCGGAGACATCCTTCTTGGTCTTTGGATCGAAGTTATCCTCGACCTTGGCGCTCTCGATCACAGGGCCGCCCGACTTGCCCGCCTGGGCGATCAGGTTGACGGCTTCAAGCGGTTTCGGGTCAGCCTTGTCATTGATCCCATCGCCATCGGTATCCGCCAGCGTTGGATCCGTCCGCAGCAGGACTTCGGCGGGATCGGGGATGCCATCTCCATCCGTGTCCGCAGGCGCCGCGCTCAGCGACATGCCATGGGTCATAGCCATGAGGGCGAACGCCAGTATGGCGGCCGGGTATTTTTTCTCGGAAATCATCATCACTCCTTGGTGAGGTTCACTGCATTCAAAGGCAGCAGGAGGAGGCCTGTGGTGAGGGTGCCGAACAGGACGATCAGCCATAGCGCGTCAACCCGACGGTCCGCCACGACTGACGCGAGGGGCTGCCCGGCGTACGTATCCTTGATCCCAAGCACGGCGAAACTCCAACGTTCGAAATGCTTCGCGGGTGACGACTGCTCCACCGCATCCCGGACCGTCTCGTAGGTGCTGAACGTGCTCATGATCTGTTTTTCTTGAGGTTTGGCGATGTTCAGTGTCCTGAATACGCCCGCCCCGACTTGATTATCCGGATCCAACGTGTCCCCTATCTGAGGGACGACAAGGGTGAAGGCAAGCCAGAACCCAAAGCCGAGCAGCATGGCATGTGCAGGCCTCCGGATGACGAGCGCCAGCAACAGTCCAATAAGGAAGAACGAGCCGACATAGAGGATCGCGGCTGCCAGCGTCAGGCCGATGCGCAGCAAGTCGTTGGCATTCAACGAAACGCCACCGATCACCACGATGCCAAGCACACCGAGGGAAAACATCGAAGCGAGCACAACGGAGAGAGTGCCCACATTGCCAAGGAGTTTGCCGGTGATCAGCGCCGCTTTGGAAACCGGCCGCGTGAACAGGAGGGGAAAGGTTCCACAGATCCGTTCGGAAGTCGCGGCCCGGTGCCCCAGCACAAGGCCAAGCACGGCCCCAATGATTTCCGTATATTCGATGAATCCGCGCAGCAGGCTGAGTGGGCGAAACACAGGCGGTGCCAGAAGATCGGCGGGTTTTCCCAAGGAGAGCAAGAGGTCCCGAGCGCTTTGGTAATTGATTACTTCGGCCTTGAGGGCAATCGCGGCCACAGTCAATGCGACGATCCCGGCCCCGAGCATGAAGGCTGCTATCACGAACAATAATCGGACCCGGCGTGCGTCGGAGATTTCCTTGGCAGCTATCACGAGGATCTGGCGAATTCGATCAATCATTGACGTCACTCCGCGTCGCATCCAATCGGGACAGAGCAGCAACTGCGAGAAGCCCGAACACCGCGTCGGCGCCCACCAGCAACCACGCGCCTTTCGCCAGACTCATGGACGCGATATCGGAAGGCGCGAAGCCCAAGAGCGTCGCGGCGATGTCGCGATAGATAGAGGTGAGCGAGATGGGGGCCAAGATCGGGCCTACGGTCTTGAAGAATGCGCCACTGGGAGGGGGAACCATCGCCGTGATGGGGTTCAAGGCAGCCATTGGATTGATATTCGCGCTCAGCTGTGGAAACACGAATGTCAGGGCCAGCCAGACCGATACAGGAACGATGAAGCCCATCGTTTCGGATCGAAAGAGTGCCGTCGAGGCGATGGCCAGGAGTCCATAGGCGGAGAGGAACAGGGCAGAAACCATGTAGAAGCGCGCGAGCGCTCCCCAATCCGAGGGGGTTGGCATGGATCCCGCAAGCAGCGTAAAGCTCAATACATTGATGGAGGCTGCGATGCCCAGAAGACCCAAGAGCGCGATCAGCAATGCCGCAATCTTGCCGAAGGCGTACTGAGAGCGCCGCACGGGCCGGCTTGCGATGAGCGTAAACACGCCTGTCCGTCGATCCTCCGCGATCAGTTGCGCCCCGAGGACGATCGCCACCAGCGCCCCTAACAGGGATATGTAGGTCGTCATGTTCCGAAGCATCGAAAGCGGCGAAGCGTCGTGCAGGGGATTCGGGGGGATACTGCGCCCTTCCGCCTGGAACAGAAGGATTGCCTTCGCATAGATCTGGTTGATCGTATGGTTGGCCGACCAACCAAGATAGGCAGAGAGGAACACCATGCCCATGAAGAGGATGGCGAGCCATAACGCCGTCCTGTCCCGCCCGATGCTCCGGAGCGAGCACGCGGTGATCTCCGCAAGCATGCGAACCGATGAGACCGGGCCCTTCTCAGAGTTCCCCATCTCATAACTCCCGGTCAGGGGTGACGGATAGATATAGCTGCTCGAGCGCCGCGTCATCGCCAAACCGCTCGAGAACCCCCGCGATGGAATCATGGAAGACGAGCCGCCCATGGCTGAGCACCGCCAGCGAGCTGCATGTTTTCGCGACCTCGCCAATCATGTGGGTATTCATGAATATCGTCGTTCCACGCTGCTGGTTCAGGCGAACGACCAAGTCTCTGAGCGTCTTCATCCCGAGGGGATCGAGGCCTGAGGTTGGTTCATCGAGGAACAGCACTTCTGGCCGATGAATGATCGCCTGGGCCAAACCGATCCGCTGACGTTGTCCCTTGGACAGGGTCCCCACTACGCGATGGGCGAGATCCGAGCATTCCAGAAATTCAAGGGTCTGCGCGATCTCTGCATCCGGGCGGCGAATGCCGGAAAGACGGGCCAGGAAACGGAGGTTGTCCAGCGCGGTCATTCTTGGGTAAAGTCGAACATTTTCAGGAACATATCCCAACTTTCGCCGAGCTTCTTGGCTGTTCTTGACCACATCAGCTCCGCAGACTTCGGCCGTACCTTCAGACGGGCTGAGGAGGGTGGTCAGGATATTCAAGGTGGTGGTTTTCCCTGCGCCGTTATGGCCAAGAAAACCAAAGATCTCCCCGGATTTGATTTCTAGATCGAGACCATCCAAGGCCAATCGACCATCGTACTTTTTGGTAAGTCGACTTGCCGCGATGGCCACCGCCATACCCCACCGTTCCTTTCGATTCGAGGCGATCAATTGGATCGTCTCCGCCATGGAACAAGTCTGGGGATGGATACTTAGGCGAATCTTAGGCGCACACCTACGTTGCTAAATTTCTTATTGCCAATATTCCCAAGATGCACTCTGCGCTCAGTCTAGCCAGAAATATCGGCAACGTGGCCCCTCATACCACCGTAAGTGGAAGAGGGAACGAAGTGTCCTGTCCTAGGCTAGGGAGATCAAACAGGAACCCTCCATGGTGAGCACCATTGATCGAAGACCCGACTAGTGAACTCAGTTCCAACGTTAGTGACGATATCCTTGAGCCCTTCCCCATTTTTAGACCAGCCGTAGGGTAAGTTTTTCGGCCTCTGGAA
>JADHEF010000779.1_pt1 | contig 27284 bp, 28 predicted proteins | sample 8952391 | NCBI WGS metagenome assembly JADHEF01 (sample SAMN16124439, study PRJNA663245) | bioreactor sludge metagenome | isolation source: sludge (nitrite) | place: India:Bengaluru | collected 2019-02-28 | reverse complement strand
CGGCCTACTTTCATCCGGACAGCGCCGCCGCCAGGCGGGCCATAGGCTGCCAGGTACAGCTGCAAAAGAGAGCCGGCGGCAATGCCATGATCGGCAGAGAGCTCTATCCCCTTCTTAGAGCAGCGGGCTTCTCTGAGGTATCCGTATCCCCCCGCATGGTTTATGTCGACTCCAGCCGACCAGAGCTGGTAGAGGGATTCACCAAAAAGACATTCACAGCCATGATCGAGGGGGTGGGCCCTGCGGCAGTGAATGCGGGATTGATTGAGATGGGCGACTTTGAGCAAGGGGTGCGTGACCTGTACCGTGCCGCAGAGGATGATGGTGTCTTCTGCTACACCTTTTTCAAGGGCCAGGGCAAGAACAAAGGCCCGGATAAACTGGAAAAGAGATCCTGATCTGCTAAAATCCTCGCTATGCCTGCAAGGGATGAAAGGCCATCTTCATCTGCATGGGCTGGGTGAAGTTATCGGTTTTTACCCTCTTATACGCTGAGCCTCTTGAGAACAGCCATGCTTGCCAGATAAAAGGCCAGAAGAAAGGCGGCCATGCCCAGAAGAGACCACCAGGGAAAGCTGCCACACAGAGCCGCCGCCCGCAGGCACATGCTGCAATGAGTGAGTGGGAGGAGATACAAAGCCATCTTTAAAGCTAATGGAAGCTGGCTCAAGGAGAAGAATGTCCCTCCCAGAAAGGTCATGGGCAGCAGTATCAGGCTGCTGAATGTAGCCATGTCCTCATGGGTGCCGGCCAGGAGGGCGGCCAGAACTCCCAGGAAGGAAAATATCAAGCAGGTGAGCAGAAGGCTGAGGACAAAGAGCGGGCCTATATGAATACCAGGAGCAATGAGCATTGCCACCAGAAGAAAGGCAATTGAGCTGACCAGACCTCTATAAACTCCAATAATGGCCTTTCCAGCGAGCAATGAGATGGAGCTGATGGGGGCCATCAGGCATTCATCAAAGCTCCTGAAGAACAGCCGGTCCGTGTTCAGCCTGGTTCCAGCGCCATTAAAGCTGGTGGTCATGGCCGTCAGGGCGATAATGCCCGGGACCACAAACTCCAGGTAGTCCGTTCCATCGACGCTCATGCCCCGGCCAAGCCCCCATCCAAAGGCCATGAGATAGAGCAGTGGGCTCAGGAGAGTGGTCAGAAGATACTTGGCAAAACGGCGCCTGAGCATCATCATATCCGACCATACTATGGTGTAGGCGTCCATCACTCCTCCAGAACCCTCCTCCCGGTCAGCTCGATGAATACGTCTTCCAGATTGGACTGGCGCATAACCACTCCATCTGCAGCTTTCATTTCCAGTACGAACTTGGAGGCGGCCTCTTTATCCGGAAAATAGCAGTATCTGGTGCGGCCATCTCTCTTGCTCTCCACGGCAATCTCTCCCAGATTCCGGCGCAGTTGATCTGCCGACCCGATGGCCATCGATCTGCCTTGATGGATTATCCCCACCCTATGGCAGAGCATCTCTGCCTCATCTATATAGTGGGTGGTCAAGAAGACTGTTGTGCCTTCGGAATTCATCCCCCGGATCAGGTCCCATACCCGTCTTCTGCTCTGGGCGTCCAGGCCCACCGTCGGCTCGTCTAAGAAGAGGATCTTTGGCCTGTGAATTAGTGCACGGGCGATCATGGCTCTCCTTTTCATGCCTCCAGAGATCTTATCTATGAGCTGATGGGCAAATCCGGTCATATCCACGAAATCAAGCAGCTCATCTATGCGCCGATCTTTTTCCCATCCGGAGAGATGGTGCAGCCGGGCATGCAGCTCCAGGTTCTCCCTCACCGTCAACTCCCGGTTGAGGCTGAGATGCTGCTGGACTATGCCGAACTGGGACTTGACCATATGGGGCTGTTTGGCCACATCAAAGCCATTGATCAGGGCATGACCTGCCGTCGGCTTGGTCAGAGTGGTTAAGATGCGGATGGCGGTGCTCTTGCCTGCTCCGTTGGGCCCCAAGAAGCCGAATATCTCCCCCTCTTCCACCATCAGGCTCAGGTCGTCGATTACCCTCTTGCCGCAGTATTCCTTGGCCAGAGCAATCAATTCTATGGCCTTATTCATGTTATACTGAAATTACTGGCTGGCCTCGGCTATCGATGCCTGACTCTCGCCTTTGACCGGGCTCTCGCCTCTTTTTTCGCATCTATCGCATATGCCCTTTAAGTCCAGGCTGGAGCCGATTATGGTGAAATTGGCTTCATCGGAGACCCTGGCTATCAATTCCGGCATAATCGGATCTATCCAATCTCTTATGCTGCCGCATTTCATGCAGAGAAGGTGGGCATGGGGCTGTATATTCGGATCGAATCTGGTCTGACCTTTAGGCATATTCAATTCCTGAATCAAGCCTGATTCTTTGAGGATTTTAATCGTAGTATAAATCGTGGCCAGGCTGACCGTGGGATGCTCCTTCTTAACTTCAAGATAGGCCTTCTGCGCCGTAGGATGCTGGCGGCTGCTAAGGACATACTTGCTTATGGCTATTCTCTGAGGAGTGGCTCGATAGCCGCTGTTGCGGAAGTTCTTGATTATGGATGATTCCAAATTCTCTGAACTGATCATAGCAATTCTTATCTAATAATTACTCTTAAATAAACCTATGCGGTCTTAGTTTAATAGGATGGAATGGGTAGGGGAGGTTTCCTGGTTCCAGGCTCTGGCATATGCCCATATGCCTGAGAATCAGTTCCTGGGATAATATTGGGGGAAAGAGATGAATCATAGTGACCGAAGTTTCTCCTTTAAAGAGATCGGCAGCGAGGGCGACCTGGTAAATGCGATGACGGAGCACAAATGGCCTCTTTGCTACAGCTTCTTATTCGGAAAATTGCTCTACATCAATGATGGCAGTAGCGAGGATCTACCGGAATATGTGGCTGTGGCTATTGAAAATACGGGGGGGCATCACGAGGTTTACGGCAGAGAGGTAGGGAGAATCAAGCCGCGCGCATTATCTACGGAGAAGGTACGTGACTTCGTGCAACAGATGAATTCTGGAAAGTACACCTGCGATAATCAAATTCAAATCATAGTACAGCCAACCTGGCATCATAGCTGCAAGCTCTGCCGGCTGGAGGAAGAGCAGTCCAATATTAATAAAAAAGACGAGGGGAATTGTATGTGCATGACAGAGAAGAAGGTGCCCCTGAGCGGATTGGGGCATGACCATATGCATCACGGAGAGCATCACATGGAACATCAAGTAGAGCATCACATGGAGTGCTGCGGCCAGAATAACTTCCCGCTGATCGGTGACAAATTCCCGCCCATGCAGGTAAAGACCACACAGGGCATAATCAATCTGCCCGGCGACTACGGTGGTAAGTGGCTTGTCCTTTTCAGCCATCCGGCTGACTTCACACCGGTCTGCACCACCGAGTTTGTGGCATTTGAGAAGAGGCGGGGTGAGTTTGAAAAGCTGAACTGCGATCTAATCGGCCTGTCCATAGATCAGGTCTTCTCCCACATGAAATGGACCGAGTGGATCAAAGAAAACCTGAAGGTAGAGATCAAGTTCCCCATAATCGCCGACGATCAGGGCAAGATTGCCGAGAGGATGGGAATGATCCATCCCGGTAAGGGGGCCAATACTGTGAGAGCGGTCTTCCTGGTCGATCCCGAGGCCACCATTCGCTTGATACTCTTCTATCCCCCGGAGGTGGGCCGGAACATGGATGAGATCCTCCGGGCGCTCAAAGCTCTTCAGATGGTGGACAAGAACAAGGTGGCAGCTCCGGCCAACTGGCCCAACAACGAGCTGATCGGCGATCAGGTAATAATCCCGCCCCCGGCGGATGAGAAGACCGCGGCAACCAGAAAGACCGGCGGAGACATGGTCTGCGAAGACTGGTGGTTCTGCCACAGAAAGCTGTGAATGTAATAAAAGGTGATTGTATATGTCTGACAAGAAACTTTACTCCCTCCCCGAACTGCCCTATGCCTACAATGCCCTGGAGCCATTCATCTCCGAGGCACAGCTGCGGCTGCATCATGACAAGCATCATGCCGCCTATGTCAATGGTGCCAATGCCATTCTGGATAAGCTGGAAAAGGCCCGCCAGGCCGGCTCCGACCTGGATATGAAGGCGACGCTGAAGGAGCTATCCTTCCAGGCGGGAGGCCATGTGCTGCACAGCCTCTTCTGGTCCAACCTCGCCCCTGCCGCCAAGGCGGCTAAGGAGCCAAGCGGAGCCTTAGCCGATGTCCTGAAGAAGGAGTTCGGATCCTTCGAGAGGTTCAAGAAGGAGTTTACCACTGCTGCCGCCAGTACTGAGGGCTCCGGCTGGGCGGCTTTAGCCTGGTGCGGCATGACCGGCAGGCCGATGATCATGCAGATAGAGAAGCACAATGTGAACGTCTATCCCATGTTTCGCATCCTCATGGTGGTGGATGTCTGGGAGCATGCCTACTATCTGGACTACAAGAACGAGAGGGCCAAGTTCCTGGAGGCCTTCTGGAATATTGTGAACTGGGATGAGGTCAACCGCAGGCTGGAGGCGATAATTAAATAATTTTTTTTTAAAAAAAAATTCAAACTAGAGGATGCTAGTCGCATGCCATCCCAGCGCTGGACGACCTGATGGGGACAATGTACGGCCTGCCCAGGGCATTTAAAATCATAGCCTCAATGCCGTAGACATTTCCTATATTGTATTCATTAAGAAGAGCCTTCGGCCCACCGGCAGCATAGATCTTACCCTTTTTGAGCATGACCAGTTTGTCCGAGAAGCGAGAGGCTAAATTGAGGTCGTGGATGGCCATTACTGCCGAGATCTTCTTCTCTTTGACCAGGGTGCTTACCGTCTCCATCACCTCCAGTTGATGAAGCATATCCAGGTTGGATGTGGGCTCGTCCAGGAGCAGCACTGCCGGCTCCTGGGCCAGGGCACGGGCAATGAGAACCTTCTGCTTCTGCCCGCCGGAAAGCTGAGAAAAGTCACGCATAGCCAGATCATCCAGTTTCAGCTTTTCCAGAACCTCAGCTACCTTTTCCAGATCCTCGTCTCCGACCCTCCAGCCGATGTGTGGCCTTCTGCCCATGAGAACGGTATCAAAGACCGTAGTGGCCAGTAGAGACGAGCTGGATTGGGGGACATATCCGATCTTCCTGGCCACATCCTGTCGACTCATTCTCTCAATCTCCTGGCCGTCGAGAAGGATGCTGCCCTTGGGCTTGAGAATGCGATCTATGCACTTGATGAGAGTGGTTTTTCCCGAGCCGTTGGGCCCAACCAGGCTTAAGATCTCTGAGTTTTCGATGACCAGGTTGATATCATCGAGAATCATGTGGCTGTTGTAGCTGAACGTGAGATTTTTAATGGTGATATTTACCATTTCTGCCTCCAGATGCTGATTTATACATTCATCGATTTAATCTAAATTTTTATTCTTATTATAATACCTTCTTTTGATTTTTGTTATTTAATATGAAATCACTTTCAGATAAAGGAATTCATGTTTAATAAATCCTTCTATCAGCTACGCTTCTCTTGATAAGGAATATGATCATCCAAAGCTCAATTTGAATTTTAACTATAGATGGTCTTATAGCATTTAGAGTGAATTCGGCTCCAAATGCATGCATTGAAAAATTGCTAAGAATAGCTGTCATCAATCTCGGTGTTCCTGCGAGAACTGTTTTCTTTTCCTGAAAGCTACCAGAATTCTTTCTTTCTCCTCATGAACAGATAGATGAAAAATGGCACTCCAAGGAAGGCAGTCATTATTCCCACGGGCATTATTACCGGTGCCAGTATGGTTCGCGCCGCAGTGTCGGCTGCAAGCAAGGTCAATCCTCCTACTAGGGCGGAGGCCGGCAGCAAATGCCTGTGGTCTCCTCCAATGACCATTCGCGCGATATGAGGCGATACCAGGCCGATGAAGCCGATGGTGCCGGTAAAGCAGATTACACTTGCAGTTATGAGGGATACCAAAAACATAGAGATGACTCGAGTCTTTTCCACATTCACTCCCAAGCTGGAGGCGGTCTCATCGCCTGCTCCCAGGGCGTTAATATCCCAGGACTTGAGCAAGAGATAGGGAAAGCATAATGCTATAACCGCCGATACAATCCAGACCTTATCCCAGGAAGACCGACCCATTGAGCCCATCATCCAAAATACCACCTCAGCTACCTGTTCTGACTGGCCTATGTACTGCAAAAATGAGGTCATGGCCTGAAAGAGGTACATTATAGCAATTCCAGCCAATATCATTGTCTCGGGAGTGATGCCCTTGTATTTGGCCAAGCCGTAGACGGTCATGGAGGCGAGCAGGGTGAAGACAAAGGCATTGCCTACAATCAGCCACTCGCCTCCTGCGAAGCCTGCCCCTAAAACTATAGCTAGAGCAGCTCCAAAGCTGGCGGCAGAAGAGATACCCAAGGTGAATGGACTGGCCAGGGGATTTTTTAAGATGCCCTGCATCACTGCCCCTGCTATGGCTAAGCCTATGCCTGAAACAATAGATAAGAGGATTCTATGCAGCCTGAGACCCCAAACTATGGTATCCGAGAACCAGTCGCTCTGAAAATGAGCAGGAAAAAACCTGGCCAGAATGGCAAGGTAGACATCCCAGACGCTGATATTGGCAGAGCCTAAAGTGGCAGCCACGCCGGCGAGAAGGATTATGGCGAGCAAGAGAAGAATGAGAAATAGCGCTTTTCTGCTCACAAATCGCTGATATTCCTCCTTCATCCGGATTCTCTTTGCCGGAGCTCCTTCGGACATAATAATTCACATGCATTTGATTCAGTATTGATAAACTTGATGGTTTATGTATTACTGAATCAGACTGGATCCATCCCTCTACTCTTATTGCAAGAAAGAACAAGGGAGCGATAAAAAAATGGATGTCTTCTAGGCTTGGCAAATTTCGATCATTCTTTGCTGGAAAGCTCCGGGTAGATGAACGTCCTCCCCTCTGGGAATTCAAGGCCCAGCCGATCAAGATACTCTTTATGAACCGCTACAGGATCAAGATCGACCTCAGGATGCAACAATTTAGCCAAGTAGGTAACGCCTACTATCTGGTCTAGTCCATTGAGCACATCCCAGTCCATGACATAAACCCGGTCAGATTTTACAGCAGAAATACCGCTGGCGCCGGATCTGGCCAGAAGCTCATTTCTCACAGACTGAAGCTTCACAGTATCCGATGAAGGCTCGGATTCCCATCCAATCTGAGTCTGGTCCGAGGATTGAGTCTGTCTCTTGATGATCACATCCGGATTTTCAGTGACCACCCATTCCCATCCGACCTTGGGATAATCTCCATCTAAAGCCCTGGCTACGTTATAGCCTCTTGCTACGCTCAAAACCCCATCAAAACCTGAACCTGAACCCAAAGTTGAAAGATCCGCGGTGGAACTCCACTCAGCGTAAACTTTTGGCATTTCTAGACCTTTAACTGCTTGCTGCACAGAAGTGCTCTGTTCATTGTACCAATTCATATAGTCGGAGGCTTGCTCTTCCTTGCCCAGGATCTGGCCCAACGTCTCTAATTCGCGGGTCATATTCTTTGGTTTGGTAAACTCCAAGGCTACCGCTTTGATGTTTTCAAATGGCTTTAAGCCCTTTTCAACGCCAAATATGCCGTATGGCTTGTCGGGATAGCTATATCCGATCACCACTATATCCGGAGTTATGTTTTCTTCTCCACCTTTGGCGATCTCCCCTATCATCTCAAAATCCAGAGCATTCCACTTGCCTATACTCTGTTTTTTCTTAAGCTCGGGGAAATAGTATCCTTTCTTCTGGACGGTATCTGAAATTCCGACCACTTTGTCCGCTGCTCCCAGCATGACCACGGCCTCAGCCGCATCTGTGCTTGTGACTATCACCCTTTCTACTGGCATGGGAAAGGTGATCTCTCGACCAGCTGTGTCGGTAATAGTCAATGGATATTCCGTTGCGCATGCAGATAAGCAAAGCAGCAACGCTATCATAGACATTACGGACAAAGCTGAAATTAATCTTTTATTCATAATTTATTCCCCAATTAGTAGCTGATATTAGCATAATTCTACTATAAGTGCTTTTTGTTATTACCTATTAATTGCCTATTATGTATAGTAGTAGTCAGTCTACATTTCGGCTTTTCTGATGACTTATAATATAAATTTAATTAAATTGAAAAGTCACTGCGGAGGGTCACGAATTCCCCATGTTTCAAGGTAGGGTGGCCTCGTGGAGTTTGTTTTTAAATATATTTTTATTTTATTACAATAAGCAAAAGACTTATCAACTAGTGTTATTATACCAGGGAAAATGCGACAGGGAGCTTTAACCTCCTTTACCAACCTCTAACTGTCGTTGGTCTCCGGCCTGCTGCCAGGGCCGGACTCCTCTTCTGGAAAGAGCAATAGGGATATTATTGAAAGGAGCAGGATAAAATGACACCATTGATGATCACAGATATACGAAAAAGCTGTTGCGACAAAGGTTTTGATCTGGTGACAGCCATCTTCCTTGACAATGAGAATCAAAATTTGGATGGATTAAGATCCATTGATGATAAGTGCATAGTAATTTTAGAAAGCGCTACTGCTCAAAAGGAGAGCCCCCAAATAGGTGTCCGAAGCGGAGATCAATATATCCGAATGAAGCTAAAGATAAATCATGGATTCTGCGTGGGAGAAGCGATAACCTTCAATGGAATGAATAAGACTTAATTTGCCTCTTCCAGTTCTGGAATGGATGTGCAATTTTGATATATAATTGATAATTTACATATAAGATTTAAAAATTATTAAGATAAAATAGCAATATTTAAGTATAAGTTATCACCATCTGTGCTTGGAGAAATAGTTATGAGGAAAATCTTACTATGCATGGTGCTGCTGATGCTTTTTTCCCCAGCAGCAGTGAACGCCCATCAAATATTCGTCAGACCCTTATCCGGCTTTGTGAATATGGGAGATGTAGCCATCTTGCCCATGGCTGCCGGTCATAATACCTCCGGCTCGGAGATGCCCGAGGGATTGACCAACCTTACCATAATAAGACAGGATGGGGGCGTTGTGGATCATATCGTAAATGATAAGACCGATACTATGGGCAACTACCCCATTTTCAGCTTCGATGTTGAGCATCCGGGATTGTATACTATTACCTCCTACAACGGCGGAGGCTCATGGACCCATATCATCACCAATCCACCGGCGACTGGATACTGGGAGGCTGGAACAGTAGATGAGATCGATTTTGATGCCATCGACAAGACGGGCTGGGCCAATGATTGGTATGTCGAAAGGTCCTATCCCCTGCACACCTATGGCAAGTCATTCATTGCCGGTCCCGATTCTGATTACTCCATAGCCTCAAAGCCCGTGGGACAGATACTGGAGATCGTGCCCCTCACCAATATCACCGAGGCGGGCAAGGGCGACTTCCAGTTCCAGGTTCTCTATCAGGGCCAGCCCTTCAGCGACATCGAGTTGATCGCTCAGAAGGTTGGCGATGATACCAAGATGAGTGGCATGACCGATGCAGAAGGAAAGGTGAGCCTGAACCTGTCCACCGCCGATGAGTTCAGAGAGTGGGTGGTTGTGGCCGATACGCTCATGGACTCCCGCGTAGTGGAGGCCAAGGACGCACCTCGCGGTGAGGCCTCCAATGAGAAGACATTTGTAGGTCCGGTCTACAGGGCGACGGTGGTCTTGAGAACCGACTTTTAAAGCCCGAGGATCATTTCCTGGGCTTCCAGTCTTTTTTTTTGGGCTCCAACCTAAATCCGGAGCATCTCTCTTATCGCCCCAATGGCATCATCTTTTATGAAAGGAATGGCCCCTGAATACAGTCTCTCCTCCTGCAGAGTCTTGAAAAGATCGGCAAGGATGGGCACCTCCAGGCTCAGATCATCCATCAAATCCCTTCTGCTCATGATCTGATGAATATCTCCCTCTGCCACAATGCTCTTATTGAGGAGTAGAACCCTGTCCGCCAGCAGAGCCACCAGGTTCACATCGTGAGTGGCGGTGATGATAGCCGTCCCGTTCTTCTGCTGCTCTCGAATAAGTGAGACCATCCCCATCCTGGAGCGGGGATCCAGGTTCGATGTGGGCTCATCCAGGACCAGCACCTGAGGCCTCATGGAGAGGACGGTGGCAAAAGCGGCTCTTTTCCTCTGCCCGAAGCTGAGGTGGTGAGGGACCTTTGCCGAAAGGGCGGAGAGGCCAACGCGTTGCAGTGCCCATCGCACTCTCTCATCCACCTCCTCTTGAGATAGGCCCATATTCGCCGGACCGAAGGCTACATCCTCTGCCAGAGTGGGCATGAAGAGCTGATCATCCGGATCCTGAAAGACCATTCCCACCTGGCTCCGGACCCATCTCAGGCTTTCATCGTTTATCTCCCTGTTTCCAATCCTGACCTTACCCTGCCCCCTCAAGAGTCCATTCAAGTGAAGCAGCAGCGTGGACTTGCCAGCTCCATTGGGCCCGAGCAGAGCCAGTGACTGCCCCTTTTCCAGGGAGAAGCTGACTTTATCCAGGGCACGCGTTCCGTCAGAGTAGGTGTAGCTGAGGTCCTCAACCTCTATCGCCTTTTCCTGATCTATCATAATACCTGCCAATCTTGCCTATCAAATGAACATCTTTCAGATAAACTGGATGAATAGAGCCGCGGCCACGACCCAAAACCCCTTTATCAGATCGCTGCCTTCGATCATCATCTTCCGGCCGGAGGGCAATATTCCCTGATAGCCACGAGAGAGCATGGCATTGAAGACATCCTCTGATCGCTCATAGCTCCTGATGAGAAGCATTGCCACAGCCATCGCCATTATGCGGGCCGATTTGGCAGACGACATGATCTCAAATCCCTTGGAGGCAAGAGACCTTCTCATGGTCTGCAGATCTTCATTCAAGAGGAATATATAGCGATAGGCGAAAAGGAAGATCTGGGTGAGAGGCCCGGGCATGCCAAGGCTCTTTAAGGCATTGATGTTCACATTAAATGGAGCAGTTCCCGCTATAATCAGGGCCAGGAGGGCGGCAGCAATCCCACGGACCATAAACAGCAGTCCAAGTTGCAGACCCTGGCCGCTGAGTGTCAGAGAATGGTAGCTGAACAGAGTCTGCCCCTCGATGGTAAAGGGAAGGATGACCAGCAAGGGCAGAAGAAATATGAAGGGCCACTTCATGAATCTCAGGACGTGGTGGAATGGAAGCCTTGATGTCAGGACCAGTAGAATTGCTACTATAAGCCCTGCCAGAGCCTGGCTGACCTCTCCCGCGATGACAATGGAGACGATCAGCACAAAAAGGGAGATGAGCTTGATCCGCGTATCCCAGCGGTGCAAGGGCGAATTAATGCCCGAGTACCTTTCCGGATCGAAGCTGCTCATGCTCGCCTCTGCTCACTTTCAGCTCTTGACTCACCATGCGCTCTTATCTTCCCCAGGCTATTTATCTTTTCTTTCTGGATATGAAGATCATGGCTAACCCTGCTGCTCCCAGCAGATAGCCCAGGCCTGCTGCCGCTCGGATAGGCCTTGAGACCTGCTCTTGTGCCTCCTTTTGCGATAGGTCAAGTTTGAGATCTGCCCTGTGTCCGGTAGAGTAGCTCACAAATGTGAGATCTCCCGTTCCCTTGCCGGGCCGGAATACATAGTTACCCTTATCGTTCGTTAACCCTTTTTCTATGGTCTCGCCCTCGCTCTGAACCTCGATCTCCACTCCCTGTGCCGGGGTTCCATCGTCATAAAGGGCGGTCACCTGAATCTCATTCACCTGATATCCCATCATCATCCTATGGCCAGAGGTAGGATTAACAGTCAGGAGGAGGAGGAGAAACAGGGCCAATAGCGCCTTCATCTCATCACCTGCTTTTTCCTGAGAGGGTATTGTTGATACTTATGAAACCCTTCTCCGTATGTCCTCCTCCATCGACCTCATAGCTCCAGTCTCCTGTTCCTTTTCCCGGAAGGGTGGCGGTAAATCTCCCTGTGGCATCAGTCACATTCTGGGCATATAGCTCTCCCTCCTGATAGAGCCTTACCTCGGCATTGGCTGCCGGGCTGCCGTCATCATAGAAGACAAAGAGATCCACGGTTATCTGCTGGCCAACAAACATCCTGTGAGCACTGGCCGCTCCCGCCAGAAGCAGGGCGCCAATAATCAAAGCTAGTATCCACCTCATTTCAATTTACCTCCATAATCCCGCTATTGCTATCCGCCAGCATTTCTGGCTTGACTCTTATGAGAAATCCTGCTGCTCCTCCCACAACCAGGGATTCTATGAGTATCACCGGCAAGTGAGCCCCTATCACCAGGAGCGATATCTCATTGAATGCCTCGCCCAGAGCCATTAGTTCCAGGGAGACCATTAGCACTGACGCCAGGACGGCCAGTCCCCCGGCAAGAGCTCCGAAGACCACCTCCAGGCGGGGTGACTCCAGGCCTCTTCTCCTCTCGAACATCTGCCAGGCGAGCAGAGCTGGAACGCCGATATTGAAGGCATTGACACCCAGTACCGAGAGTCCGCCATGCTGGAAGAAGACCGCCTGCAGGGTCAGGGCTACAAAAACGCCGATAAAAGCCCTTCGCCCCAGCAGTATGCCCGCGAGACCATTCATGACCAGGTGCACTGATGTCGGGCCCACAGGGAAGTGAACCAGGCTGGCTACGAACAGCGCAGCAGTGATCAAAGAGATCTTGGGAATCTCCTCTATCAGCATACCCCTCATAGAGAAGAAGAGCAAGATAAGAGCGAGAAGGAATCCTGCCGCCAGCATGGCCGGGGGCAAGACGCCATCGGATATGTGGACCATTTGTCTCCTCAGTCGTTCACCCAGAAGGTGAGGTAAGCAGTAGGAGCGACTTGTTCGTACTCGAGTTTATCGCCCTTTTTATAGTTTCCAGATGGTTCGTCCGCATCTGCAGTCCAGCTTCCACTCTCGTCGATGGTGGCCTCAAAGCTTAATACCCATAAGCCCGGCTGGCCAGTCTCAAAGCTGATGCTGCCGTCGTCAGACTCCCCGGTAATCTCTGTTTCTTTAACGTGCTGAATCATAAGTACATCCTGAGGATACCGATTGATTACGGCGCTGTAGCTTCCAGAGATAGGCTTGCCCTTCCAGAGGGCAAGGGCATTGAACTGCTCTCCTGACTTGAGCTGATAAGGATTTGTCTTGGGCACTATCTCCAGACCAGACCCGCTCGACCAATCATAGCCCTCGCCCGACTGGTAGGGCATTAGAATTCGGCCGTACTTCTCCACCAGACTCTTGCTGCCCGATGATCCAAAGGCGGCTGGATCAAAGAACGTGGTCATCATCTGCAGGTCCAGTATATAGCAGCCCGGCTCTTTGAGAGAGACTGCGCCCTTCAGCCCTTCCTGATATGGATCAACTTCAACCTGGTTTGCGCTCCCATCTGGTGAGATCAGTTGGGCTACCGGCAATGAATCTATCTTCGTGTCGGCAGAGCCGCCATGGCCGTAGGCTATCCAGAAATCGGCTACTGTTTCAGAGTCAAGGTTCTGGGGAAACTCAGCGTAGAGCTGGTGAGCCGCCGCTGATTGCAGCATCAGCCCCAGAAAGATTAGCAATGCAACCTTTTTCATATTATCACATCACTTGATATGCTTTGGTATTAAAAAGCCTTTCTCTATTCAGATTAAATAATATTCTCCTAAAAAATTAAAAAATAAAAGGAGAGGCTACTTATTTCTTCACATAGACAGACATATAGGTGCTGTACCGGGTAGTGTTGTAGGGTACCTCGTCTCCGACCTTATATTGACCGGCGCTCTCCATTGTTGCTGTCCAGGTTGCTGGCTCGTTGATATCGTAGCTGGCGCTGACCTGCCAGAGACCTCCTTCATCGAAGTCGACTGTAAACGATCCTTCATCTCCCGTGGACCCCGTCTGAATGTTCGTCAGATTGTAATTGGGACGGGCGGTGTAGGTGGCATTAACAGCCTGGCCATTGTATTTTGCCAGGAACTCCACACTTTCATCGACCTTTATGTCATAAGGAGCCTTCCTGGGATTGATATCAAAGGGCGTCCCTGTATCCCAGCTCTCCTGGCTCTCATTTCCTACGTGAATGACCACCTTGCCAACGCTGTAGCCAAGCCTTGGGCTGCTGGGCCCGCTCCCATGCCAGGCAGGGTCATAAACGGATGGAGTTCGGGCCAGGGCGAAGACGTAGTCTCCAGGCCAGAAGTAGGTCACATCTTTGTAAGCGTAGCCTACATAGCCAAATCCTGGTAGCCAATCGCCAGTATCCATCGCGAGGTTCAATTTCTGACCATCCGGGGCCAACAAAAAGGCAGATTCGATGGCAGGAGCGGTTATGCCGGTTATATCATCGAGATGGCCATATAGGGCATACAGCCTCTCGTTATCCCCCACATCTGCCTGGTCCCGCGATTCCAGCCACGCATTGTGGCCACATGCATTTATTGTTGCTGCCCCGATCAGGAGCAGGAGCACAAACAAAGCCTTCTTCGTGGAAATCACCAATCTTCATCGGACTTCTTTGTTAAATAACTTTCGATTAGTAATACTATATCTTAAATATCTTAACCTCTCTGGAGGACATCGAGCAGGTAATGCATATGATGCTGTCCGGGTAGCCCTCCTTTATGCTGAATTAAATCAACTCATCGTGTCCGTCTCCGGATATCACAAACCTCCAGTCACCAGCCCCTGTTCCAGGCAAGACCATGCGGAATAGACAAGTGGAATCGTCTTTTCTGGGAGTAGGCTACACCGTCAAGGAAGACCTGAACCGATGCGTCTGCTGCCGGCTCGCCATCGTCATAGGTTGCTGAGAGGCCCAAGGTCAGTGGCCCACGAACATCCTGTGCCCGGAGCAAGTCTTGATTCCCGCCGTCAATGTAAAAAACAATATCAAGAAGATGAGATATCTGTGCTTTTAGATATCAATTTATCTCCTGGCAAAATAATCAAAGTAATACAAAAACAATATATAGTATGAATTAATAAGTTTGAAATGCGGATTCGGTCCTAACACTCCAAGTCTAAAAAGCAGGCATTCCCCATGGCAATTAAGCGAACTACGTCCTTGGAGATATGCCTGTCTAAACGGCTCATAGAGGACCGAACTCCGCCCTTCTTATAACTGAGCAATTACCTCGAATGGATAATTCCGTCTTCTAAAACCATCTTTTCATGAGCCATAAATCCGATTACCTCTGGCTGATGGGAGATGAGAAGATATCCCAGATCCAGATCCTTCTGCAGATCCTTGAGCAGATTGAGGATCTGAGCCTGTACGGAGATATCCAGGGCAGAGGTGGGCTCATCAAGGATCATGACCTTCGGGCGCAAGAGCAATACCCGGCTGAGTGCCACTCGCTGGCACTGCCCTCCGGAAATCTGACCGGGATAGCGGCATAGCAACTCTTCTGACAGGCCAACCTTTTCCAAAGCCTCTTTGGTCCTTTCTTGCCATTCTCTTCTGGGAATGCGTAGAAGGCTTAAAACCTCGTGGATTGACCTCTCAATACTCTTTCTTGGATTCAGTGATCCCTGCGGATCCTGGAAGACCATCTGAACCTGCCTTCTAAAAGCGATAAGCTCCTTTCCCTTAAGATCCTCTATATCTTTTCCCCGATAGCACACATGTCCAGATGTTGGCCTCTCCATCCCAGCCAAGATCATGCCCAGAGTGGTCTTGCCGATACCTGAAGGGCCCATCAGGCCCAATGTCCTGCCTTCCTCAATCTCCAGGGAAATATCCTGAAAAAGCAGGCTTTGCTTCTTGAAGATCAGTCCGGATTCATAGATCTTGCCCAGGTCTTTCCCAGCTAATAGAGCCAGCACCTCACCTCCCGGCCTCCGTCATCGCTTTCTACCTTGATCATCCTGGGACTGAGCAAACATCGATCATGCCTCTCCCGGCAGCGGGGATAGAACCTGCACCCTTCAGGAGGATCGATCATAGATGGGGTGCATCCAGGTATCGGCTTAAAGCCCCTTTCCGGAAGGCAATTTGAGAGCGCCTTGGTATATGGGTGCAGTGGTTCATCGAATATCTCTGCGCTGCTTCCCGTCTCCACGATCTCACCACAATACATTACCGCTATCCTCTCTGAGCCCTCTCTTGCCAGGAGCAGGTCATGGGTGATGAGCAGAAGTGATGCTCCAATTTCATCCTTTATTCCAGCCAGCTCTTTCATAACCTGCCGGGCCAGAGACTGGTCCAGGCCCTTGCTGGGCTCGTCGGCTATTAGGATCTTGGGAGACAGGATCATGGATGTTGCTATCATAACCCTTTGATTCATTCCACCCGAAAGCTGAAAAGGGTACATGACGGCTGATGTCTTACCTTCCAATTTAAAGCGGCTAAGCATATCTTCGGCCTTAGAGATAGTCCGATGGCGGGATAGCCTTCTGTGAATCTGCAAAGGCTCAGCTACCTGCTCTGCCACTTTCATGATGGGATTTAGTGATAGAGAGGGATTTTGAAATATGATAGCAATCTCTCGGCCCCTTATATCGGCCATCTCCCTCTCGCCAAGAGACAGAAGATCTATTCCTGAAAAAATGGCTCTTCCTTTCACAGAGGCATTGCAGGGCAAAAGCTGCAATATAGCGCTGGCAATTACCGATTTGCCGCAGCCAGTCTCTCCCACAAGGGCTAGGGTTTCTCTTTCATGAAGCTCAAGGCATATATTTTGAGCTGCTTTGACCCGGCCTAGAGAGGTGTCAAAGCTAACAGACATCTCGTCAATGCACAGCAAGGGCTGGACACAGCTCGAAGGCGACAGAATCCTATTCATTGCTGCTCCATTGTAGACTCGGCTCTCTCTTCCAGAAAAGAGCCTAAGAGGACAATAGACAATACAAAGATGGTGATACACAGCCCGGGTGCCATGTACCACCACCAATAACCGTTGATAAATCCTCCCCGGCTAAAGGCGAAATTGATCATCATCCCCCAGCTCTTCATGGAAGGATCTCCCAGACCCAGGAAAGATATGGAAGATTCTGCAATCATGGCTGAGGCAATTGAGAGAAGGAATTTGGGCATTACCACCTGGGAGAGATTGGGGAGCACATCGGAAACTATGATATGCAGATGCGAGAAGCCCAAAGATCTCTTGGACTGGACATAGCCCATCACTCTTATCTGCAGAGTTTTTGAGCGCACCACTCTAGCGGTGGAGGTCCACCATAGGCTTCCCATGAGCAGTGCAATAAGCCAGAAGCTGGGCCTCAAGAACGCAGCCAGCACAATAATCAAAGGGATCTGGGGGATCATCAAAAAGATGTCAGTGATTCCCATGAGAATCTCATCAGCCATGCCCTTGAAGTAGCCAGCCAAGAGGCCTATGCTGCTTCCTATGATAGTAGCCATCAGCGCCGCTCCGAATCCCACAATCAGAGAGACCCGGCTGCCATAGATTAACTCAGATAGAATATCCTGTCCCAGATCGTTTGTTCCCAGAATGTGATCTTGATCCGGAGGAAGATAGGGCTCAAATCTATCCCAAGGATCGCAAGGAGATATGAATGGGGAGAAGATGGCTGCCAGCAAAAAGGACAAGAATAAAACCAATCCGATTATGCTTGCTTTCCGGGAGAGAATGCCGTTATAGAAGCGATGATATGTTCTCTCGCATTCTTTTTCCATGCCTCGTACATCTCTTTCGTCTCCGCGCAAGCATTCAGACAGGGCGCAAGGACCGGAAACAGGATTGATTCCAGCCATTTACTGCCACCTTACCCGTGGGTCGAGATAGCTGTAGAGAAGATCGGCCAGCAGATTAGCTGAGACAACCATGATGGTAATTATCAAGAAAGATCCTTGCAATACCGGATAGTCTCGGGAGAGAAGGGCATCGTAGATAAGGCTGCCCATGCCGTTCATGGAGAAGACTATCTCTATGAAAAGCGCTCCACTGAGGATGAATCCGAAATCCAGGGCCAGCAAGGTGATTATGGGCAGAAGGGCATTCTTGAAGACATGGCGAAATAGGATCTGCTCATCGTACAATCCCTTAGCCCGGGCGAAGGTGGCATAGAGGCTGCCCTTTTCCTGCAGCACGCTTCCCTTCATAATCATGTAGTTCCTGGAGAGGGAGAAGAGCGCCATCATAGCGCTGGGCAGAAAGAGATGATGAGCAATATCCAATGCTGATCCTGTGGAGTAGAATCCCTTCAGTGGAAAGAGGCACAGCTTGTAAGAAAGGAGGTAAAGTGCGATTAGAGAGAGAAAGTAAGGCGGGGCGCAGTATATGGCCATGATAAAGCCTGTTTGAGTCCTGCGCAAAGCGCTGCTCTTCCAGCCCGCCCTCGCCCCCAGGAGAGTTCCCAGTATAGCTCCCATGACCATGGCTGGCAAGGACAGCAGCAGTGTCCACTTCATGCGGTCGTATATGAGATCAGAGACGTTCCTGTGCAGATGAAAGGAGTATCCCAGATCGAATCTCAAAATGTCATGCCAGTAATCCAGAAATTGCTGGGAGAGGGGCCTGTCCAAGCCCATTCTCTCTCGCAGCTCCTGTACAGAGCTGGCTGTGAGCATGATATCCTCTCCCAGCAGGTTGGTTAGAGGATCTCCAGGCATGCTTCGCGGGATGAAAAAATTCAAAGATACAATTAAGAACAGGGCGATGGCATACCTGGTAGCCTTTTTCCCTAAGAGCATTTCTCAACGTCCTTTATAGAATCTTATAAAGCATCGCATCCCTGGTGGAGAATGAGGCCCATTTTCCATCCTCTCTCTCCAGCAGACGTCCTTTCGCCTGCAGGTAAGCGGCGATCTCCTGGCTGTCTCTTCCAGAGAAGCGGTATTGATGGAACACCAGATCCAATGGGAGCGAATAATTTCTGGAAAATAAAATAATATCAAATTGATAACCCATTTCTTTGAGTATATGATAAAGACAGAGATAATCCACATGAGGCTTTAGACCATAGGCAAACTCATTCAATGAATCGGGAGCATCGGCGCGAAAGACAACAAAGACTCCTTTTCTGGTGAATTCAATCATCTTTGACAGAAAATCTTCTATGTGTTCATCGAAGAGACTGTAAGCCGCCAGCGAATAATCGACTCCCTGTGGATTAATTCCTGAATCATTCGGGCCAAAGATCTCGAAAGGCTCTACATCTCTCCACTCCTTCTGGATTGCGGTGATGTTAGTCAGTCTCTCTTTTCGAGCTTTCTCCATCAATATCTGCAATTGGTAACCGGATGGATCAACGACAACTGTCCTGGAGGTCTGGCGCGAGAGAGGAATGGAAAAAGCTCCTGTCCCGGCACCAATATCCAGAAGGCTCGTACCGGGAGAAATAAAGGAGAAGATCCTGTTCAGGATCTCCCCAGGATACCCGGAATGATTGAGGATCTGGTCATAGACTCCATAGCTTCTCCAGAATTGGTCGTTGGAGATTTTCCTCTCCTTGAGGATATGGATATAACTGCTCTCTCTTACGAAATCCCTCCATTGATCCGTCCAGTGGCTCATCGGCTCTTCTCCACAGACAGGAAGTTATCCACATTGAAGATGCCGTATAGTGGATCAGAGTACCATCCGGAAAAGGCCTTGTTGTACGGAGTCACCACCTTATTCCAGTACAGTGCAATTCCGGGGAGGTTTTCCCCATAATAGTCCTGCACCTGGTAGGCATAATCCTGCAGCTGGCTTTGGCTGGTTGCAGCAAGTATATCATCGCACAGCTTATGGAATTCGGGATCTTCCAGGACATGCAAGACACCTTCGCCGGTTCTGCGGGAATCGAAGTAGCCCGTGCCCCAATTGGCATGCATAAGCATTCCCCAGGGGGTGCTTCTGGTTATGGTCAGATCATATTCGCCGGCATCTTTTTGTTTTATCCAGGTGCTGGAATCGACATTTTTTATCTCGCTCTCAATCCCCAGATCCTTTAGATAATCAACCATCAGCTCAGTGACCCGCTGGTAGTCCGTTCTTGTGAGGAAGGTAAGCCTGATATCTTTGCCGTCCTTGCCCTCCAGGATGCCGTTGCCATCGGCGTCTTTATAGCCGGCAGAATCCAGAATGGACTTGGCCAGGGAGAGGTTCTGCTCAAGTTGGGCTGTCTGCTTGAAGTTCATCATGCTTGGGGGGACGAATCCTGCATTAGGAACCTGGCCGAATCCCAGGGCATCAAGCTTGAGCATTTCGCTGTAGTTTATGGCATAGGATAGAGCTTTTCTGAAGCTGAGATCGGACATGGCCTCCTCTTTCAGGTTCATTCCCAGAAATATCAGGCCGATATTGTCCTTCTCCACAAACTCAAAGTTGCCTGTATCCTCCAGCTTTTTTATGCTGGGATAGGGATAAGTTCCCGCGTATTTATAGTAGGCGTCGACATCTCCTTTCTCCAAAGCCAAGGATAGCACATCCATGTTGGCAAAGGTATGAATCTCAACAGAATCAAAATTAGGGGCATTTCCTTTCCAGTTTGGATTCCTCTTAAAATAAATGACTCCCGCTCCCAGGTCCGTGCTGTTTATATAAAACGGCCCAAAGCCCAACATTTCGCCTTCATTGGTATATTCCATGGGCTCTTCTATAGATTCCCATATTTGCTTGGCTAAGATGGGATAGGTGGCAAACTCCAGGTTCAGCCGGGAGTAAGGCTTGTTCAACTTGAAGATAACCGCGTCATCCTGAGTGGAGATGTCATTGACTGTTTCTTTCATCCATCCTGCAGCAGGATAGTTCTCTGCAAGATAATCAAATGTGAACTTTACATCCTCAGAAGTGAGCTTTTCACCATCGCTCCAGTAGAGGTCGTCTCTGATGATGAACTTCCAGGTCTTGCCATCCTCTGAGACCTCATAGCTTCGGGCGGTAAGGCCCTCCAAGGACCCATCCGCAGCCATCTTCATCAAGGTGGGATTGGATAAATGGGCAAAGACACCCATATTGCTGTCTCCCAAGATGCTGGCTGATTTGACCACATTAGGCGTTCCTATCTTTAGGACCATTCCGCTGGACTCCTCTGAAGCCGTGCTGAATGGTATCAGCATCAGGCAAAGAAGGAGCGCCGAGGCTATTTTATAAGTATTCTGTTTCATAATATCCCTGCCTTTTGTTACTAATTGATATAATTGTTATAAGAAATTTGCGGTTATACATATCTTTAATAATTTTATCATAATACTTATTAATAATTTCAATTATATACTAAAACTTCAGCTTCATCATTTTAGTATACGCGACCATAAGCCCTTTTTTCCGAGGAGCCGGTCTCCTAAAGAGATCAATCTTATAGGTAAATCTGGAATAATATTAGAATCAAATTAGATATCCTCCTAATCTATCCGATAAGCTTAATACTAAGTAATATTAGTCTTCCATCGTGATAAAATATGGATCAAGACTTAATGAGAATAGGTGTCTCATTGCCAGAAAATTTGCTAAACAAGTTTGATGAAATCATACAACAGCGTGGCTATTCTTCTCGCTCAGAGGGAGTTCGGGACGCCATAAGAAATTATATAGTCAATTTCGAATGGATGAGCGATGTGGAAGGGGAACGGGTGGGTGTGATCACTATTTTGTACGATCATGCCCAAAGAGGCCTGGAGGATAGCCTCACGGAGATTCAACATGATTTCGGCAGCACAATAAAGTCAAGCTTACATATTCATTTGGATCAGGACATTTGTCTGGAGGTTGTTGTGCTCAGAGGCGAGGGTGATGAGGTGAGAAAGGCCGCGGAAAAAATGATGACTCTGAAAGGCGTAAAACATGTTAAATTAACGACAACCTCTCTTGGCAAAGAGCTCTAGGCAATGAGGAAAAATCCGGAGGTATTTAAATCAAAATCAGAGTTATTTTAATCTTGCTTGCCCTTGCATCAAGCTTGGCATGTGCTTCCGGAAAAGAGTACACGGCTGACTACTGGCAGCAGATGGGTGATGGTTTCTTGGAGCGAGAGTCCTTCGCGGTGGCACTTGACTGCTATGAAAAATCAATTCAGTTGGATGAGTTCAATGCTTCTGCCTGGATGAAGAAAGGACAGGCATTGAGTGGATTAGAGCAGTATGCTGAAGCTCTCATCGCTTTCAATGAGTCGACTGAAATAGACTCCCGTCTGGCGGAAGCCTGGTATGAAAAAGGGATGGCCCTGGCCCAACTCGGACTTTACAATGAATCCATAGAAGCCTTCGATGAAGCCATAGAATTAAATCCGCAGGTGGCTCTATCCTGGTACAGCAAGGGGATTGCCCTGGCAAACCGGGGAAGCCTCAGAGAGGCTTTGCTGGCTCTTAATGAGGCCACAGAGAGGGATGTCAATCTGTCCGGTGCCTGGTATTCCAAGGCACTGATCCTGGCGGATCTGGACAGGAACAGTGAGGCCATTGCAGCCTTTGAAAAGACCGTAGAACTGGACAACCATAATGAAGATGCTTGGTTTAACCTGGGCCTTCTCCATTCAATTTCGGGAGATCATAGCTCTGCTCTCCTGGCGTATGACAATGTGACCGATCTCAATCCCATAAACGCCCTTGCCTGGGCCGGGAAAGGCGAGGAGCTTCTCGCTCTGGAAAGATATTCCCAATCCTGTGAAGCATTTGAGAGGGCCTGCGAAATTCAGATAGATGATGCCAATACATGGCTGAATTATGCTTCTGCCCTACGGCTTTCAGGTAGATACAATGAATCCATTGCCGCTTATAATAAAAGCATTGATCTGGACCCAGGAAATCCAGGTGCATGGAACGGAAAGGCATTGTCCTATTTGGAGTTGAAGGATTACAATACCTCGTTGCAGCTATTTGATAGGGCAATAGAGCTTGATCCCGATGAGATTGGATTCCTTTATAACAAGGCCCTGGCCCTGGATGAACAGGGCAACTATAGCGAAGAGATCTCGGTTCTAAGAATATCTGTGCAGTTGCACCCTGAATGCGCTGTATGCTGGAATAGATTGGGACTGACTCTAGCTAAGCTGGAATTTTTCAATGAGGCAATAGATGCTTATGATAGGGCTATTATGCTCGATTCAGATTACCTGGACCCATGGAATAACCGGGGAATTTCGCTGATGATGGGGCGCGAGGATTATGTCGAAGCCCTTAAAAGCTTCGATAAAGCAATTGATATCGATCCCAGTTGCATGGAGGCATGGGCTAATAAGGCTGCCGCGCTAAGACTATCCGATCGCGGAATAGAGGCAAATTCTGCTATGGAAAAGGCCAAAAAGCTTGGATATGATGGCTAAATCCTGATCCAAGCTTCATTACAACGGGAATGCGGAGGGTCACGGATACCCCGACCTTCAGGTCGGGGAGGAAGTGAACCCTCGCCTGGATTTCATGTTATCTTGAGATTGATTAACAGGGATATAATGCAATCGAGCGCAGATACACAATTATTCAGATAAGTAGATCCTGGAAACCGAAGATTCGGATGTTTCTGGAATCCGGCTAACTTGGGCGCGCGGCCCGAAGCATACCCCGTCCTTTAGGGCGGGGTGGCCGCGCGCAGTTTGATTTTAAAAGAAGCAACGGTTGATCGATTTTGAGTTTACGCAAAAAGAAAGGCGAGGGTCCACTTCATCCCCAACCTGAAGGTTGGGGTATTCGTGACCCTCCGCACTCCCTATGTAATAAAAATTTGCCTTAGTCTAAGGCACATTTACGTATTTATCAGTGGGAAACTGAGCCAGGCTAGCGTTCCACGAAGGTTTCATGGTAGAGATGGATGTGTTCCGGCAAGTGCAGTCAAAAATGCCCTTCTGGCTACCTCGCTCTTTATCGAAGTTGTGAGAAGGAATATCGAAAAAGCCACCACTGCAGCAGGGTAGCCAATCCTCCATCCAGATTGGTGCCGTTTTTGATATATCAAGCTTCATGGTCTGCTGGACCTGGAAATTTCCAGTGTAGTCGTTGTCGATCTCAATCAAAGGATCTTTCAACGCAGCCTTATGCCCGAATATTGTCTGCTTTTCGTTCAATGGGACGCTAAACGCCTTGGGATTATTTAAGAGCTCCCCAATATGCATCGCTCCCTGGGTAACATCATCATCGATTTTCATGCTAAGTGAGCCTTTACCGCTGGCTGTGGCCGTAGGAGCACTGCAGTTGATATCGACTGCTATGTCGCCCTTCAAAGCATGCGCATATTCGACCTGTCGATGCATAGAGGCTCCTTCCTGGTAACTCTTAGCTACATTCTTATCTTTGAGTAGAGAGTTGTAACCAATGGGATTTGCGGCATACCAGCCTGTTCCATAAGCAAATCTGGTGGGCGATTGAATGTTGTCGTATTGCCTGGTATAGGTTATGGCGCTAGAGGATCCGGGATACTTCCTCGTCCATTGCCCGGTATTGTAATCAATATAGTAGATATACATATTAATATGAGTGTTCTTCTGCTCATTATACAGTATATCTGCAAAGTCCAGAGTGCCGCTACCATGTGCGTATTCTAGCATGGAAAGGTTATTGGTATTGACTTTTTTATATTCTTTAAAATATCCTTCACCCGTCACATCGCTGGTTACATCATTCTTATACTTTACTGCTTCGTGATCCGGATTGTAATCATATTGTCCTGCCCATGAAAGTCCCGTGAATATCAGGAACAGAATTAGCCCTGATTCTATTGCATGTATTCTTTTCATATCAATCCCTCCATAGTTCATAATCTAGATATTTCTGGGTTGCTTTTATTCATATAAAAACTTTTCTTTTTATGATTAAACTGTAATAACAGTTAAAATTTTATGGATTATTGCTACAAATTCTAATAATATGTTATTATTTAACTTGAAGCAAAGCATTTATATGTCAGTCAATCATATGTAGCGCTACTCCATTTAAAGCGATAGAACGGATGGGTTGATGGATCACCTCATCCGTTTAATTTATTCTAGAAGGAACAACTAAAGCCGAGTTTATGTCGATAGGGAGAATCGTTTTCACAAAACAAGTATCTAGAGCACTCTCCCTTGATGCATCTAGAGAGATCCTGTATACTTATCAGATCAATATAAAAAAAAAATAAATAAAAAAGAATATAATAATAAACAGCTACTTGTCCAGGAGAGCGAATTCGCCTGCGTCAAGAAACCAGTATCCTTCCCTCAAGGAATGCTCGCTTCCAAATATTTTTATTCTCTTTTTAAATATGGGGCCGTCGGTAACCAAAGTATGAAATTCCCCATTCTCGCCGCATGGGTTTATGAATGGATTTAAATCCCTCAAATCGTGTATGAAACTCTCATCGATTCTCCGGCCCAGCCATTCTCCCCCCAGCAATCCATCTTTAACGCTGACCACAAGCACCTCAAATCCGGAATTTATAATTTCCTTTAGAATCTTAGCCGAATCCTGTTTCCATAGGGGCATTATCTGATCTAAATTCATGTCCCGGCAGATCCTTTCCACCAGCATTTTATGGGTTTCAATGTGTCCAAATATCGCGCCATCTATACTCTCTCCCTGTGCTCGAAGATCCGAAATGGCCCTTTTAAATTCTTGCTCATAGGAAGAGAAGCTCCGCTGAAGAAGAGGAATTCCAAGTGCTTTGGATTGTGCTTGAATAATCTGTGGATTGATCTCATGAGATCCTACTTTATTTACATTCCTGAAATGCAGGAGATAGGTGACATGATATCCTTCAGCCATAGCCTTATAGCAGGAATAGCATCCATCTTTTCCACCCGTCCAGGAGACCACTGCGTTTACTTTTTCCGTTCTTTCCAGCTGCATGGGATGTCTCATCTAACTCACCGATCTCTACAGATCTTTTCATCTTTATTGGACAGAACAATAAAAATTAAACCAGCGGCCTGGGCTGCTTTCTCTCCGGCAGCACAGGAAGGGGCATGGTGTTGATGAGAAGCGGCTGCTCCACCTCTTTTGCCCTCTCCACCAGTAGCTCCTTGCCCCAGGGGGTTAAGCCGAATAATGGGACCGCCGTCCCCACCTGCACCAGGGGCCGGACCTGCTCCCGAATGTGTTTGGAGGCGCAGGCGGTGACGATGTCCGCTGCGGCTAATAGCCTTGATGCCTCCTCGGAGGTGATGCCCGTAAGGTGCACCCCTATGATCATAATCCGCACCCCTGCTGTCTTCTCCAGCTCTCGCAGCTTTTCCGCTTCTTCTGCGTTGGCCACGGTTACAGCAAATCTCTTGTATCCGGCTGCGGCGGCATAGGCTGCTCCCTGGATCTGGTCAATGGCGGCGTCTTGGGGAGACAGGACATGCCCCTCCATCAGCCGAATGCCTTCTATGACCTCCGGTATGGGATCGGACTCTACCAGGCCGGAGATGTATCCGCCCATCCCCTGCACCAGGTCGGGATTGGCGGTTATTACCGTTCCCGCCCCGTCGCATACGGTGACTGCTGCATCAATGATCCCGGATCGCAGGCCGGTCATCATGGACTCGGAGGCCCCGAATCCGACAAAGGTATCCATCCTCAGCTTGCGGCGAGCCGAGAACATGCCGTGATTTTTTATCCTGAACTCCATGTTGGCGGCAGCCGATTCTGCGGTGACCTCTTTTATTCCCCTGATCTTGTCGAAGAGGGGGCACCACTTGATCACGGGCTGGCCTGCCTCTGTAACCTTTTCCCCTTCCACCTTGATCCTTGATCGGCCCAAAAGCTCCATTATATTCATCCTAGTCCTCCAGAGAGAAGTAGATCCTTCTATTGGCCTTGCCCTTGTTCTCCGCTTTTATCATCTTAATCCTGCCCACCTCAGCGGTGTTCTTGACATGAGTTCCGCCGCAGGCCTGCCTGTCGATGCCCTCGATCTCAACCACCCGGATTGTATCCCGGTCCGGCACAGCCATGGCCAGGCGGAGCAGATCGGGCATAGCCAGCGCTTCCTCTCGGGGTATGATCCGGGTGCTCACTGTCCGGCGATCGGATACGATCCGGTTGGCCTTTTCCACATATTCCATCATCCTGGACTTGTCAAAGCTCTCCAGGGAAAAGTCCACCCTTGACCGGGACTGTTCGATCTGATTTCCGGTGATCTTGGCTCCCGTCTCCTGGAAGATTACTGCACTCAAGATATGGCAGGCGGTATGGCTGCGCATAAACCGGTAGCGTCGATCGCCGTCTATCTTTCCTGAGACCATATCACCCGGCTTTAATCCGGGCCGGTCCAGGATGTGGACAATTCCCTCCTCTTCCTTCTCCACACCCACTACTTGGAAGATCTCGCTGTCGTGCTCCAGAATGCCGGTATCAGATGGCTGGCCTCCCGACTGAGGATAAAATGCCGTCTTATCCAGAATGACTTTATTTTCAGGTGCCTGCGTCACAATAGCACTGAAGCTCCAGAGATAGCTATCAC